>Ga0073934_10000632_pt1 | contig 97832 bp, 91 predicted proteins | sample LarsenN4metaG_FD_76834 | JGI IMG/M metagenome (GOLD analysis project Ga0073934, IMG submission 76834) | Hot spring sediment bacterial and archeal communities from British Columbia, Canada, to study Microbial Dark Matter (Phase II) - Larsen... ...
CGACGGACTGCCCGAAGCCCTGGATGCCATCAAGAGCGGCCTGCTCTCCGCCACTGTCTTCCAGAACCCCGAAGGCCAGGCCGCCGGCGGCCTCACCGCCGCCATCTGGTTCCTGGAAGGCGCCAAGCCAGAGCAGGAAATCCTTATCCCCTTTATCCTGGTCACGTCCGAGAATGTGGATGAGATCGCCGTGATTGCCGAGAGGGTATACATAAAGTAAAAAAGAAGCGGTAGCGTAAATGCGGGTAGCCTGTCCACGAATACGCCGCCGCTTCCATAACCAGGCCGGTCTCTCGTCTGGTTTGGACGAGGACCCTGCTGCGAAGATCTACCCAACGAGAGATCGGCCTCTGCGATCCTAATTTTACCCTGAATGGAGGAATACCCATGGATGTACGTTCGATTGAGGGAGTGCCGCCCGCCGACGAGCATGCCGGGACTGTCCCGGTTTGGTGGCTCATTAAACCCCGCGAGATGTTCGAACAGACGTCAGGCGGCTACCTGGAGCTGGTCAGCGAGTTCGAGGTCAAGGGCGGCGGCAAGGTACACCCACACAGCCACCCAACTTATGAGTTTTACTACGTCACTTACGGACGCGGCTTCATGCAGATCGGCGATGAAGTCAGGGCCGTTTCACAGGGCGACCTGATTGTCATCCCTCCCGATGCGGTGCACAGCATGTGGCCGGCCAGCGACAACGCCCCGATCCACTGCTTTTGCTTCGCAGTGGGGCTGAAGGGCGCCGCGACTATCGATTACACAACATTCTAAATAAAATCGGTTTATTGTTATATACACGATAGATCCGGGAGATTTTAAAATGAACAACAAGTACTCGCACATCCAGGAAGATTCCTTCACACCGCTCTGGCGGCAGAGGGCCAAGCTGAGCTACCACACGGTAGAAGAATATGGCGCCAAAGGCAATGTATACGAAGATGAAGTGATGCGTATCCTGAAAAACGGCATAGATATCCATATCCACGGTTACCCCGACGCCCTGGTTGATACCGGCTGGGACTTCGCCTGGGAGGCTAAACAGGCCTACGATGCCGGGATGCGCGCCGTCGTGATGAAGAGCATGCTATCCGACACTGCGCCGATGGCTTACTTCGTCCAAAAGATCGTAGATCAATACGCCGAGGAAAAAGGCGGCGAGCGCCACCCCTTCAACGCTTATGGCGGCGTGGTGTTGAACTGGTCAGTGGGAGGGCTGAATCCCCAGGCAGTGGCGGTGAGCGCCAAGCTGGGGGCGAAGATCATCTGGCTGCCCAGCCACGATGCCGCCCACCACATGCGCGTGCTGGAAGAACCGGGTAAAGGGGTAGAAGTCCTGGATGAAAACGATCAGGTGCTCCCCGAATTGACCGAGATTTTCAAGATCGTGGCTGACTACGACATCATCCTGGACCTGTGCCACACCAGCACCAAGGAGCGTTTTATCGTCACCGAAGAGGCTCAAAAATACGGCGTAAAGAAGATTCTGTTGACTCATCCTCAATGGTCTGTGAATCGCATGTCCATCGACCAGATGGTGGAGATCAGCAAGATGGGCGCCTATATCGGGCTTTTCGAGTACAGCGCAGTGCCGCATTTCAACAACCCGGTCGCCGAACGCAGCGAGGTGCTCGAGATCATCGAACGCGTCGGACCGGAGAGATGCTGCCTGGCTACAGATTATGGCTCGATGCTCAACCCGCCACCGGTGGAGGGCATGAAGCTCTTCATCCGCTTGCTGTTGGCGATGGGTGTGAGCGAAGCAGATATTCGCACCATGCTGGTGGTGAACAACGCTAGGCTGCTCGGCATTACCGACGTCGGATAAATATCAGATCCTCATAGATTGGCAGCGCTGCAGTTTCAGCCCATTCCAGTTGGGCGTTAAATTGCCGGTAAGATGAAATAGTGAGCAATGGCACAAAGCACCGGTCTTTCGACCTCCTGACCATGGGTCGTTCTTCGATCGATCTCTACGCCAACGATATCGGTGTGCCATTCGTAGAGATAAAAAGCTTTGCGGCCTATGTGGGAGGTTGCCCAACCAACATTGCTGTGGGAGCCCGTCGCCTGGGCCTCAAGACAGCCCTGCTGACCGCGGTTGGTGAAGACCTGGTGGGAGATTTTATCTTGCATTTCCTGACTGCAGAAGGCGTGGATACCCGCTATATCCAACGTAAACCGGGTGCTCGAACCAGCGCCGTATTGTTGGGCATTGAACCCCCAGAGAGTTATCCGATGGTCTTCTATCGAGATAACGCCGCAGACAACCAGTTGACTATCGACGATGTGGCTTCTTCGCCGGTGATGGATTGCACGATTTTCCTGGCTACCGGGACCGGTTTGTGCAGAGAACCGAGCTGCAGCGCCACCCTCTACGCCGCCGAGCAGGCCCGCTCAGCCGGAGGCAAGGTTTTCCTGGACCTGGATTTGCGCCCAGACCAGTGGCCCGACCTTCGCACCTATGGGGCATTAGCGCGCTCCCTGCTACCCCAGGTGGACGTGGCGATCGGCACTGAGGAGGAAGTCAAAGCCGCAATACAGCCAGATGCGCGGCAGGTCTCAAGCAACCTCTCCCGGTTCGCTGACCTGGGAGTCTCGGGAGACCTGACCGATGCCATCCATAGGATGCTCGAGTTCGATCTGGAAGCGCTGGTGGTCAAGCGCGGTGCTCAGGGCGCCACTGTATACCCCAGGAGTGGAGGGACCATCCACGCGCCGGGTTTTCCTGCCCAGGTACAAAACACTCTCGGCGCGGGAGACGCATTCGCCAGTGGTCTCATCTACGGCTATCTCAAAGGCTGGGACTGGTACCAGGCTGCCCGGATGGGCAACGCCAATGGAGCCCTCGTGGTGGCCCGCCATGGCTGCGCTAACTTCATGGGTTATGAGGACGAGGTCCTGCAGTTCATCACAGACCAGGGTGGCTTCTAAAGGTTGACCTAACCGACAGTCTTCATCACGGACTGGAATACGATCAGGAGGATTGAACAATGTTTACGACTTACGAATGCCCGCTCCAACAAACCGTGGCAACCACGAAAACCGATTACTGGAACGATTCCTGCTCGGTGGAAGAATTGACCTACGCCATCCAACGCGGAGCCGTCGGCGCCACCACCAACCCGGTGATCGTCTTGGGAGTATTAAAGAAAGAGATGCACCTGTGGCAGGAGCGGATACGACAGATCATCGCCGAGAATCCCACCTGGTCGGAGATCGATGTCACCTGGAAAGTGTTCGAAGAAGTGGCAGTGAACGGAGCCAGGTTGCTCCTGCCGGTATTTGAGCGCGAGGGGCACAAGAAGGGCCGTCTCTCGATTCAGACCAATCCGGCATACTACCGGAACGCAGAAGCGATCGTAAGGCAGGCAATCCACTTCAGCTCGCTGGCGCCCAACATGCAGGTGAAGATCCCGGTCACCAAGGCCGGTATCGCTGCCATCGAAGAAGCCACCTACCAGGGAGTAAATATCAACGCCACCGTAAACTTTACGGTGCCTCAGGCGCTGGCGGTAGCCGAAGCCGTGGAGCGCGGCCTGAACCGCAGGATTGCCGAAGGGAAGAGCGTCACGGAGATGTCGCCGGTGTGCACCATCATGATTGGACGCCTGGACGATTGGATGCACATCGTCGCCAAACGGGATAAGATCCTGATGACGCCCGGCCACCTGGACTGGGCAGGGGTAGCCTGTTTCAAACGACTATACCCGATCTTCAAGGAACGAGGATACCGGGCACGCCTGCTGGCTGCCGCCTATCGCCATCACCTGCACTGGTCCGAGTTGATCGGCGGAGACGTGATCCTCACTATCCCCTACGAATGGCAGTTGTTGTTCAACGCCTCCGACATAGAAGTGAGAGAGCGCATCGATGACCCCGTGCCGGCCCACATCGTCGAAGCGCTCTACGAGAAGATCCCCGATTTCCGCCGCGCCTACGACCTGGATGGGCTGACGATCGACGAATCCGACAGCTATGGACCTACCGTGCGCACGCTGCGCAGCTTCATCAACGGATTCTACGACCTCGTGGCGGTGATCCGCGAGTACATGTTGCCCAATCCCGATCTGAAAGCGTAACCTGCGGGACCTGAGGATACCCTCAAAGGACAAGTTGACAGATGAAGATGTGTATGTGTATAATGAATCCTTGAGGCAGATCATGAAGACGAAGCTCAAACGTGTCCAGATGTTGATTGAACCGGATCAACACCGTATCTTGCTGGAGATAGCCCGACGAAGGAGTGAAAGCGTTGCCCAGGTGACCCGCCAGGTAATAAACCTGGGAATTCGGATGGTTGAAATGGACGAGGCTTTTACCCGTAGAGAGGAAGCGCTCAAGAAGGCCGAAGCGCTACGCCAGGCCATGCGCGCACGGCGAGGCCAGCCTCTTGAAATAGACGTCGTGGACGACCTGCAACAGGCCCGCAAGGAAAGGGATGAAAACCTCCTCTCCCGCGGTGATTGATGCCAGCCTGGCGGTCTATACAGTCTTGGACACCCCCCATAGCGAGATGGCGGTCAGGGTATGGAACAGGTTCAACACTGCAGATGCCCGCCTGGCCAACGCAGCCAGGCAAGCCGGCGCGGATTGGGTGCATTGGATGGGAGAGGCGGCTTAGTAGTTCGTCACGACGTCGATCAGGCCCTTGTCGCGGGCGCGCGCTTCACACGCCCGAAAGGTGAAGATCGACAGCACCCCAAAGGTGATGGTCAGGGCCAGTAAGATTCCGAGCAATTGGGCGTTGGTCAATCCCGAAAGCGTGGGAAAAGCCTGGGCCACCGCGCCGACCAGGCTGCGCCGCAATAGTTCCAACCAGTAAGTAATCGGCATTGCGAAGCCGAGCGGGCGCAGGAACGTCGGCAGCACCTCCAGCGGGAAAATCGCGCCGCTGAACAGGTACAAGGCCCCGGCCACTGCGTCGCCAACGCTCCACATGTGGTGCACAACCAGCAACATCACCCCGGCCAGGATCAGCCCCATCATCGCCAGCATGACCACCCCGATCAGGAGAGATATCACGAACAGGGGCCAGTTCACCGCGCCCAGGTCGATATTGACGTGCAAGAAAAGCATGCCGGCCAGGACGGTGATGAACACAGAGATGGTGGCGATGATGAAGCGCGCCACGCCGCGGCCCAGTAGATAAGAGGGAAAATGAATCGGGGCAGCGTAGATGTACTTGATTGTCTTATAGTGTTCCCGGTCATCGATTATTGCCCAGGAGATGCCAGTCATCACCTGGCCCACGTACATGTAGAAGGCATTGCCCAGGTAGATATAGGCGAAGATCGGTGAAGCAAAATCTCCCCGGGTGATGATGCTGTACATCACCACCAGGATCGCTGCACCCGAAAGCGGCTTGACCACCGAATAGACCGCGAACAAGAAGGGATCGGCCCAGTTGGATTCGATCTGCCAGCCCAACCAGGTTGCCACGCGAAACGAATGCCAGTGTTTCAGGAAAGATGAACCTTTTACGAGCATCATGCTTTGCAGCCCCCTCAGCGCCGGCTTTCGGTCAGCCGACCCTCGCGGATGGCCAGTCGCTCCATGGTCGCCAGCAGGCTGCGCGCCCCCAACAGGAAGACTACGCTCAACACGATCAGCACCATGAGCTCTACCCCGACCGAAAGAAAGCCCAACAACGCCCCCGAGGGGAACACCAGTTGGCGCATGGCATCCAAACCCAGGGTGAGCGGCAGGATCGAGGCCCCCACTGCCAGCCAGAAGCTGAAGTTCTTGATGGGGAAATAGAAGCCTGAGAGCAGGTAGACCGGCTCCTGGGCCAGGTTCGAAAGGTGCCAGGCTTCCCGGCTGAGCAGCAGGAACACTGAAGCCGACATCATGCCCAGACCATACAGCGCCACCATCGTCAGCGTAAACACGGCAAACAGGTTGGCGAAGCTGGACACTGCGTAAGATACCTGGAACAACCAGCTCCCAATGGCGACGATGGCCAGGGCGCGCAGCGAGGTGGCGACCATGCCGCCCAATGCCATACCCAGCAGGATGGCCATCATAGAGTTGGGCGCCATGATGTACAACGCCAGGTTGCCCTGCTCTTTCTCCCAGTACAACTGGCTCGACATACTCCACAGCACGTTCATCCAGAAGGCGGTCATGGCGCCGCCCATCACCACGAAGCCAACGTACTCCTCAGAGGCGTTGATCGCCCGGTAGACGAACACGTAGGCAGCCACTGCCAGCAGAGGCAGGAACACATCAAAGAACATCCAGGACTTCTCGCGCTGCTGGCCGATCAACCGGGGATAAGCGCGCGCAAACACCGTTTGGAGAAACAGCCGCCAACCAGTGTTCGCTCTAGCCGGTTCCCAGACCACGCTCCACCTCAGCCATGCTGCGCCCAACCAGGTCTACGAAGACATCTTCCAGGGTCGGTTCGCGCTTCTGTAGATTGAGGATGTGGACGTCGTTGGCGGTCATCGTACTGACCACGGAGCTCAATGCGTCGTCCTGGGCCAGGATCAGCTCTAGCACCGAGTAACCGTCTTCCGGGGAGTGGGCCACCTTGCGCACACCTGGCAAGCTGGAAAATCTCTCTACACTGAGCCCATTCAAAGGGCTGACCTCCACGCGGTAGATGGCCTCTTCCTGCAGGCGGCGCTTCAGGGCTGAGGGCGTGTCACAAGCCAACACCCGTCCCTGGTTGATGATCGCCACCCGATCGCACAGCTCGTCTGCCTCCACCATATAATGGGTGGTAAGGAGCAGCGTCCGGTTTGGGCTTTCTTCGATCCATTTGCGGATGTAGCGGCGCACGTCGCGAGCCGCGCCCACGTCAAGGCCCAGGGTGGGTTCGTCCAGGAACAACACCTCAGGATCGGTGAGGAAGCCGCGCACGATGTTCATCTTCTGGCGCAGGCCCGTAGACAGGTCGGATGACTTGGTGTTGATGCGATCTGCCAACCCGACGATCTCCAACAATTCCTTAATTCGCCGGTTGGCAGCGCCGGAAGGGATGCCATAAAACTGGGCAAACATCCACAAGTTTTCACGCACCGTCAGCAGCCCATATCCCGATGATTCGCCGCCCGAGACCATGTTGATACGCGGCCGCACCTTGTGCGGCTCACGGGTGACGTCGTAGCCAGCCACAAACGCCCGGCCTGTGCTCGGTGAGAGCAGCGTGGTCAGGATCTTGATCAGGGTGGTCTTGCCAGCCCCATTGGGCCCGAGCAGGCCAAACAGCTCACCGGTCTGGATTTCCAGGTTGATGTCCTGGAGGGCTACCAGCGCGCGTGCTTCCGACCTCCTGCCGCCGCGGATCTTATAGACACGCCCAAGATTTTCGGTTTTAACGGCTAAATCCATGGTCAACCTTTAAGAAAATATCAAAATTGTTGGGAGAACGTAGGGTAATCGTAGGGCAATCGTCAAGCATTCCTGACCTGCTTCTGGTAACATAAAAATCGAAGGGCGATTTCTCTTCTTCTCCTCCTTAGAGAGAGCCGGGGGCGGCGTACCCGGCTCTCAACGATTCCAGGGCCGGGGCCAGGTGATTCTATCACAGGCCTGGCCTAAACCCGTGGAGTCATCGCAACTAATTCCTGATATCGAAAACAGTCCAGCACGTGATCATTGACCAGGCCGACTGCCTGCATGAAGGCGTAGCAGATGGTCGAGCCGACGAATTTAAATCCCCTGTTGCCCAGGTCTTTGCTCAAGGCATCCGATTCCGGCGTGCGGGCCGGAATTTCATTCATCGATTTCCAGCCGTTGTGACGAGTCTCCCCACTGACAAAGCCCCATAGATAGGCGTCGAAGCTGCCAAATTCCTGTTGCAGGCGCTGAAACACCTGGGCGTTGTGAATAGCAGCCTCGATCTTGCGCCGGTTGCGGATGATGCCAGGGTTGAGCAGTAATTCATCTACCTTCTCTCCGCTGTATTCGGCGATGCGCCGCGGATCGAAGCCATCGAAGGCAGCCCGAAAATTCTGGCGTTTTTTCAGGATGATCCACCAGCTCAGCCCGGCCTGGAATCCTTCCAAGACCAGGAATTCGAATAACTTCCGGTCGTCGTGGGTGGGAGTCCCCCACTCCCGGTCGTGGTAGTCTTGGTACAGCTTATCGGCTCCCGTCACCCAATCACAGCGCAGGATCACCGCCCACCTCCCTGCAGGTAATAGCGCATAATCGGGCGGGTAGGAGAACGGCTGGCAGCTTCTTCAAAGCCAGCCTTGATGAAAGAGGAAGCCAGGCCGGTGAAAGCGTATATGTCGGGCGCCTCGTCTTTCAGCGGCTTGATCGGGTACCCTTCGACGATCTTCGCCCCATGCTGAGATGCGTGTTCGACGGCAGCCTTGATCAACCGTGTGGTCATGCCCTGGCGCCGGTAGGGCTTGGCGATGAAGAAGCAGACGACCGACCAGACCGGCTGGTCATCTACCGGTTTAAGGATGGGAGAACGCTGCAGCACAGGGAAATGCTCACGCGGGGCCACCGAAACCCACCCGGCAAGGCGGCTGCCCTGGTAAGCCAGCAGGCCCGGGATTTCACCGGCATCTACAATGGCCTTCATCGCCAGGCGATTGCCTTCCCCTTGCTTAGCGGAGAATTCAGAACGCGTCAAGCGCCACCACATGCACCAGCAGCCGCCGACCGCGCCGCGCGGCCCGAATAAGGACTCGAAATCCTGCCACCGTTCGGGGGTCAAGGGGGAATAGGTGAAGCCATCCGCCGGTTTCATGAATCCCCCGCTTTTTCACCGATGACACGCATTAACAATACGTTCAGCTCCGTTGAATCGATATAAATTGCATCTGGCATGTGGGCCTTGGTCTTCTCCACCGCCTCGGGCTTGCCATCCACAAAGATGATCGGCAGGCGACGGGTGGCTTTATAAGAACGCAAGGCATCCGCCGTCTCCCGTCCATGGGATGGCAGGCGGGTGAGGTTGATCACAATCGCATGCGGCAGGCTCTCCCGGATGAGCCGATAGGCGCGGGCACCATCCTGGCTCTCGGTCGCTACGTCCCAACCGGCCTGGCGAAGCTCCTCGGCGTAGACCTGGGCTTCGGCTTCATTCCAGTGGATCAAAAAAATTTTACCGTTCATTCTGCCCTCTGCTCCCGCTCGCCTGTCTAAGCTGCCAGCTCGACCAGCCAGCGGTGGATAGGCAGCATGTCGGAATAGCGCTTGAAACAATAATCCAGGATTGCCGGGGAATAAAATTCCGCGGGGATTGGCTCCTCGCTGCCGATATACAACCCATTGTGCAGCAACAAACTTGCATTGGGATGCGCCGGATCATAACCACGCGGGACCCTCTTGTAGTGGACGCCCCCAATTTGATAACCGCTGCGATCGCCCACTTCATGGATGGCGCGCGCCAGGGTTTCCCCATAGCGGGGGTGCACCACCAAATCGCGATACACGCTCAGCAATGGTTCGGAAAACATGTAGATGCCCCCGCCGAGCATCAGGTTGGGGGGCTCGAGGTGAAAATAGAAACCGGGAGCATCCAGCTTGGACCTGCCCCCTTCCCAGAACCAGATCCCCAGGTGGGTCTTGTAGGGCGACTTGTCCTTGCTGAAGCGGGTATCGCGATGGATGCGGAAGATCGACTGGTCCACGCGCGGCTCGGCGTGGATGCCGGGTGCGATCTCTCGCAGCCGTTCGCCCATGGCAAGCACAAACTGGCGGGCCGGCGCCATCACAAACCTCTCGAAATCGTCCCGCCGGGCCTCAAACCAGGCCCGATTGTTGTTCGCCTGCAGATTCACGAAAAATGTCACGCACTCAGCCGGAAATCCGGCGAAATCAGCTCTATCGGTCATGCCCTACTCCCTCCGCCGGGCCAGGCCAGCCGAAGCGATCCAGGTCGACCCGCCCGCCAGGGTCAAAGGCCACTCCTTCCTCTTCCAGGAGCTGCCTCTGTCTCAAGGCACCGCCTCCCGGGCGCTGGCTGATCTTACCCTGGGAATTGATCACCCGCTGCCAGGGGACGTCGTCAGGACAGGCAGCCATGGCGCCTCCCACCCAGCGCGCACCCCAGGCCTGGTAATCAGCAGGCTCGATACCAGGAGCAGGGGGGAGCAGCGCGGCGATCTGGCCGTAGGTAGCCACCTTGCCGACGGGTATCTGGCGCACGAGCTCCCACACCTGGTTGTAGTAGGCCATGCGGTTGGGAGGGGAAGTAAAACGCGGGGTCATCATGGATCTCTCCTGTTTGTTTCCAAAGTCGAGCAATCAGACACCGACAGTCGAACCTGGCAACGAATTATACAGAACAAATGTGCGAATGTCAATGGGTGTGCGAAACGGTCGTTGTTTCTCTTATGCATTTTGGGGTGCGAGCGACGTCCACCGCTCGCACCCCAAAATGCAGATCACAACACGTGAGCACACCCGTTATAATCAATTCCTGTGAGCCTGCCGATTGATGGCGCCAACCGCCAGATCGCCCGCGCCGCCGGGACAGTGATGGTCGGCTTCGTCCTGAGCAACGTGGCCGGCCTGGCCCGCCAGATACTCGTGGCGCAGGCCTTCGGCACCCAGGCGGAAATGGAAGCCTTCAACGCGGCCAATCGGGTGGCGGAGACCCTATTCAATCTGGTCGCGGGCGGGGCGCTGGCCTCGGCTTTCATCCCCACCTTTACCGGCCTGCTCACCAAGGAAGATCGCCAGGGTGCCTGGAGGCTGGCCTCGGCCATCACCAACCTGGCCTTGCTGGTTTTGATCGTTGCCGGCGGCCTGGCTGCCCTGCTTGCCCCTCAAATCGTACGCTACATCCTGGCGCCCGGCTTCGCCGCCACCCCCTCCAAGGAAGCCCTGACTATCGATCTATTGCGGCTGATGCTGCCTTCGGCAGCGGCCTTTGGATTGAGCGGTCTGCTGATGGGCATCCTGAACTCGCACCAGGTGTTCCTCGTTCCGGCACTGGCGCCGGCGATGTACCAGCTTGGGATGATCTTCGGCGTGCTGGCGCTCTCACCCAGCATGGGCATCTACGGCCTCGCCTGGGGTGTGGTGATCGGTGCGGCGCTGCATCTGGCCCTGCAGGTTCCCAGCCTGCTGAGGCGCAGGCCAGAGTATTATCCCACGCTAGGCCTGAAACTCAAGCCGGTGATCGAGGTGCTGCACCTGATGGGTCCTCGCCTTTTGGGGGTGGCCGTCGTGCAGCTCAACTTCTGGGTCAACACCCGGCTGGCCTCGGCCCAGCCAGAGGGCAGCGTCTCGGGGGTGGTGCTGGCCTTTACCCTGATGTTGATGCCCCAGGCGGCCATTGCCCAGTCCATCGCCATCGCCGCCATGCCCACCTTTTCAGCCCAGGTAGCGCGCGGCCACATGGACCAGATGCGCGCCTCCCTGGCTGCCAGCCTGCGCGGGGTGCTGCTGCTTTCCCTGCCGGCCTCGTTGGGGCTGATCTTGCTGCGCAAGCCGATCATCGTGCTGCTCTACCAGCGCGGTGAATTTGACACTCGCTCCACCGAACTGGTAGCCTGGGCGCTGCTGTGGTACGCGGCCGGGTTGGTGGGCCACTGCGTGGTCGAGATCCTGGCACGCGCTTTCTACTCCGTGCACGATACGCGCACGCCGGTCATTATCGGATCGATCGCCATGGGCCTAAACGTCGCCTTCAGTATCGCCTTCTCGCTGCTATTCGAGCGCCTCGGCTGGATGCCGCACGGCGGGCTGGCGCTGGCGAATTCCCTGGCAACGGCCCTGGAGATGGTCGGGCTGCTGGTGCTGATGCGCCATAGGCTGGAGGGCTTGAATGGTAGAGAGGTGCTGCTGGGCGGGCTCCAGGCCACCGTCGCCAGCTTGGGGATGGGAGTGGTTTTATGGCTTTGGTTGGCGCAGGCTGGCAGCCAGGGGGCCGGATTGGTAGTAAGCGGCGGGATACTCCTGGGTGGGGCAGTCTATGGGCTGGCTATCCTTGCCCTGGGAGTACGCGAGGTGCGCGGTGTAATGCGCTCGGTCCTACGGGGGGTCAGGGGTTGAACGGACTCCGGTTGTTCCCCTCATCGCCAGAGCGCCCAGGTAACCTGGGCCACGACCAGGCCCAGCAGCAGGCCGCCGAGAGCCTGGAGTGGGGTGTGACCGAGGACTTCACGTAATTGCTCTTCTTTGAGTGGATGGCCGCTGGCCAGGTCCCTGATCATGGCGTTGATCAGCTCGGCGTGCCTGCCTGCCTGGCGGCGGATGCCGGTGCTGTCGTAGATCACCACCATCGCAATCGCCACTGAGAGGGCGAACAGCGGGCTTTCGAAGCCGGCAAACAACCCGATGGCGTGCGCCGCCGATGCCACCAATGCAGAGTGGGAGCTAGGCATACCACCCGCGCTGAACAACAAGGCCCAGTTCCATCTGCGGGTGTAGATGAACTCCAACGGGATCTTGACAGCCTGGGCGAGCGCCCAGGCGATCAGCGCAGCAACCAGTACCGGGTTATGGAGAACAGCAGCGATATTCATCGTATCAGGCAGTCGGCTCCAGGTCTACCAGCTCGTCGCCGGAGAGCTGCTTCACTTTGAGCTCTGCCTTGTCGAGCAGGTTTGTACAGTAGCGTGCCAGCAACTGACCACGCTCATACAGCGCCAGAGCCTCCTCCAGCGGGTGCTCGCCGGTCTCCAGTGCGGAGACGATGCTCTCCAATTCGGTGAAGGCAGATTCATAAGGCATGCCCTCGATCGGCCTATCTTCAATCGGGACAGAATGTGCATGTTGATTGTTTTCTTCAGGCATCCCTCAACCCTCCAGGAGCTCATCGGATTCCTTTCTAATAGGAGAGAGGAAATCCAGCAGTGGGGCGCCCTCGGGCAACTGGCGGTAGGCCAGCGTATCGAACTGGGCGCGGCTCATCGTACGAGCGCTCAAGAAGCGGGAGATCTCTCTCTCCTGGGTGGTGTGATAGGCATGCTGAATGGCCCGCCTGCGCGCCCGGTAAGCTAACAATGCTGCCACCCCCACCAGAGCCAGGCCGGCCATAGCAGCCAGGATAAAGGCCAGGATCAGGTTGATCACCTGCAAAACCCATAACGCCAGCACCAGCGCCCCTAGCGGCATAATCCCCAATCCACAGCCTAATCCAAAGGCCTGTTCTGCTCTGTCGGCCCCGATCGCTTCCAGCTCGGCATTCAGCGAGCGCGCAAACTGGTCAAGCTCGGAGACCTGATCAGATGACAGGGGCGCCTGGGTCAATCTCACGCCTCCTGGCTCACTTCAGCCCCGAACTGTCCATCGCTGACCCGCACATTGAGTGCATCGCCCGGCCGTACGTGTGCCACGCTGCGCACCAGCCTGCCATCTTTGTGGGAGACCACGGCAAATCCACGCCCCAGCACAGCCAGTGGGTTGAGGGTTGCCAGATTTTGGGCCACTCCACCCAGGCTGACCCGCTGCAGGTCGAGCTGGTGGCGCAGGGCGATGATGGCCCGGTAGCCGAGCTCGTCCAGGCGCTGGCGGTCACTGCGCAGTCGTGAGCGCGGCGAGCGCAAGGCCAGTTGGCGCTCCAGCGCGGCCATCTGCAGTTGCCAGCCCTGCAGCCTGGACCTGAGAGAACGTTCCAGCCTGGCGCGCAGCCCTGCCATCTCTGCCTTCAGGTCCTCCCGGTCGGGCGTGGCCAAGACGGCCGCCGCAGTCGGCGTTGGGGCGCGCAGGTCGCTGGCGAAATCGGCAATAGTGAAGTCTGTCTCGTGGCCGACCCCGCTGACCACTGGCGCGTGCGAGGCCACGATCGCCCGCGCCACTCGCTCGTCGTTAAACGCCCACAGGTCCTCGATCGACCCGCCGCCTCTCACCAGCAGGATGACGTCTGGCGTGGCCATCCGGTTGAGCGCATGCAACGCCGCCACGATGCCGGCCGGCGCCTCCTCGCCCTGAACCGGCGTGGGGGCCAACACCACCTCCACCAGCGAGTAGCGGCGGCGCAGCGTATTCAAGACGTCCTGGAGCGCAGCCCCGCTGGGAGAAGTGACCAGGCCAAGGCGCCTGGGCCAGCGCGGCACAGGCCGCTTCCTGCTCTCGTCAAACAACCCTTCGCCCTCCAGGCGGGCCTTCAAGCGCAGGAATTCTGCATATAAGGCGCCCATTCCCAGCGGTCGGATCAGGTCGGCATAAAGCTGATAGCGCCCCCCGGCTTCGTAGACGCCTATGCCCCCATGCACCTCCACCGCGTCGCCATCCTGGGGGAGGTATTTGATCTGCATCACGGTCGAGCGCCACATTACGCAGGGCAGCGCCGCCGTGGCGTCCTTCAGGGTGAAGTACAGGTGGCCGGAAGATGGCCTGGATAGGTTCGAGACCTCGCCCAACACCCACAGGTCTTGCAGAGACTCATCCCCTTCGAGCAGGTCCCGCAGGTAGCGGGTCAGGTCGGCTACCGTCCACGAGGGAGGTTCAAAGAGCGACATTTGGGCCACGAAGCACCAGATAAAATAAAACGGCGGAATGTGGTGTGATCCATTAGCATACACTGCTTCCCCTGGGCTGTCAACTATGGCTCTTTGGGAATTACCGTGCGGGCACATCTACCGGAAATCCTATAAACCCTTAACTATTCCACCCGGCTGGATTATTTGCTACAATAACAACTGGCGAATCGCTGGCTTCTTTCACTTGAAGGCAATGGATCGCCGCTGCAGCGAGCTTCCAATCGATGGAGCAATCCTTTGAGATATCTCTGGTCCCCCTGGCGCATGGAATACATCCAAAGTGAAAAAAACGAAGGATCCTGTATACTATGTATAGAGCAGACCCAGCCCGACGGCCCCAACAACTTGATCGTGTTTCGCGGCCAGCGGGCTTTTTTGATCCTAAATCGCTTCCCCTATACCACCGGTCACCTGATGGCCGTCCCCTACGATCACCAGCCCACCCTGGGGACCCTGGATCCGGCCACCCGCGCCGAGTTGATGGAGATCACCACCCAGGCGTTGGGGGTGCTGGACGAGGTCTACCATCCACAAGGCTATAACATCGGGATCAACATCGGAGAAGTGGCGGGGGCGGGGATCACCGACCACATCCACCTGCACATCGTCCCCCGCTGGGGGGGCGATACGAACTTCATGACGACCCTGGCAGAGACGCGCGTTCTGCCGGAGACGTTGGAAGACACCTATCGCAAGGTGAGGGAGGCCTGGGAGAGAGATTCAAAGGATTAAGGAGACCAACACTATGGAGCACAATGCGAACGAAGCCGTGATCGTAAGCGCAGTGCGCACTCCCAGCGGGCGTTTTCAGGGCAGCCTGAGCAGCATTCCTGCTCCCAGACTGGGGGCGATTGTGGTCAAGACCGCCGTGGCGCGCGCCGGGATCGGCGACCCGGCAGAGATCGACGAGGTCTTGATGGGGAATGTAGTGTCCGCCGGCCTGGGACAGAATCCGGCCCGGCAAGCGTCCATCTTCGCCGGGCTTCCGGAGAGCGTGGGGGCCACCAGCGTCAACAAGGTGTGCGGCTCAGGGTTGAAGGCAGTCATGCTGGCAGCCCAGGCCATTCGCGCCGGCGATGGGCAGCTCTTCGTGGCCGGGGGTATGGAGAGCATGAGCCGGGCGCCATTCCTGGTCCACGGGCGAAGCGGGGAGCTGCGATTCGGCCACGTACAGCTCATGGACGCCTTGCTTCAGGATGGGCTGTGGGACCCCTTCGAGAACTGGGGGATGGGAAATGCCGCCGAGTTCATCGCCGAGGAATACCAGGTCACGCGCCAGGCGATGGATGAATTCGCCCTCGCCAGCCACCGCAAGGCCCTGCAGGCGATCGACGCCGGTAAATTCAAGGACGAAATTGTCCCGGTCGAGATTCCGTCCCGTAAAGGGGAAGCGACCCTCTTCGACACCGACGAGACTCCCCGCCGGGACACCACGCTGGAAGCGCTGGCAGGTCTGAAGCCAGCCTTTATCAAAGACGGCAAGGTGACCGCCGGCAACGCCCCCGGCCTGAACGACGGCGCTGCGGCGCTGGTGGTCGCCAGCCGGGCGAAGGCCCAGGAGCTGGGCAGCCGACCCCTGGCACGTATAGTCGGCTATGCCCAGGCAGCCGTGCAGCCTAAGTATTTGTTCGACGCTCCGGCCCACGCCATCCCGCGCCTGCTGCAGAAGGTGGGCTGGTCCCTGCGGGAGGTGGACCTGATCGAGATCAACGAAGCCTTCGCCGCCCAAACGCTGGCCAACGGCTACGCCCTGGCAGACCAGGGTTGGGACTGGGATCGGGTGAACGTCAACGGGGGGGCGATTGCCCTGGGGCACCCCATCGGCGCCAGCGGGGCGCGCGTCCTCACCACCCTGATCTACGCCTTGAAGGATCGCGGCCTGCAGCGCGGCCTGGCTTCCCTGTGCCTGGGCGGGGCCGAAGCCGTGGCGATGGCGATCGAGATCGAATAATCCGGCAGGTGGGTAAAATGGGCCGCCGATAAGGCGGCCCCAGCATGTTTTTGGAGGCTCAAATGAATGTGCAAAGCATCTTCGTCGTGGGCGCCGGCACGATGGGCAACGGCATCGCCCAGGTGGCCGCCACCTCCGGCTACCGGGTCACGCTGATGGACGTCGTCCCGGCGCAACTGGAGCGCGCCAGGGCGGCCATCGCCCGCTCGGTGGAAAAACTGCTGGCCAAGGGGGTGATCGAAGCCAGCCAAAGGGACGCCGCCCTGGGCATCCCGACCGTCGAAACACTGCAGGGCGTACCCGAAGCCGACCTGGTGATCGAGGCCGCCTCCGAGAACCCCGAACTGAAGCTGAAGCTCTTCGCAGAGCTGGATCGGCTGGCGCGCCCGGAAGCCATCCTGGCGACCAATACCTCTTCCATCAGCATCACCCGCATCGCCGGCGCCACCCAAAGGCCGGAACGGGTGATCGGCATGCATTTCTTCAACCCGGTGCCGCTGATGCGCCTAGTGGAGGTGATCCGCGGCCTGGCGACGGCTGAAGGGACCGCCGTCACCACGCTCCAGGTCTGCCGGCAGATGGGCAAGACGCCGGTGGAGGCCATGGACGCGCCCGGCTTCATCTCCAACCGCATCCTGTGCCCGATGATCAACGAGGCCATCTTCGCCCTGCAGGAGGGCATCGGCGCGCGCGAGGCCATCGACTCGGTGATGAAGCTGGGCATGAACCATCCCATCGGCCCGCTGGAGCTGGCCGACCTGGTTGGGCTGGACGTGGTCCTTTCGGTGATGGAGGTGCTGCAGCGCGACCTGGGCGACGACAAGTACCGCCCGGCCTACCTGCTGCGCAAGATGGTGGCCGCCGGTCACCTGGGCAGAAAGACGGGCAAGGGATTCTACGAGTATTAGCAAGCAGGGGTCAGATATCAGAGATCAGTAATCAGAGATCAGTGATCAGCTTTCAGTTATCGGATATCAGTAATCAGCAGATGGACGTCAATGGCTGCTTTGAGGGCTTGAAGGCGGGAAATCACATTTTTGGGAAGGGCAACATTAGATGAAGGATTTCAGGCAAATAAAAGTATGGGGAAAAGCACACGACCTGACAATCAGAGTCTATCAGGTCACTTCGACCTTCCCCAAAGATGAAATGTATGGATTGACGAACCAGATCCGGCGGGCCAGCTCATCGACTGCGGCAAATATTGCCGAAGGATGCGGCAGGGGTGGAAGCGCGGAATTTGCCCGCTTTCTGCAGGTCGCCATGGGATCGGCGAATGACCTCGAATACCATCTCCTGCTCGCGCACGATTTAACAATGCTGGAAGATGCTGATTATTACGCGCTCTCCAACCGGGTGATTGAGATCAAGCGCATGCTCGCCAGTTATATCCAAAAGGGAAGAAGGATACATTACTTAATGCCCGAGATCGAAACCTTCCTCATGGCGCCATGACACTGATGTCTCACATATGAGAACTGATGACTGATTACTGACAACTGATAACTGATCACTGATTTCTGACATCTGAATACTGATCACTTCCACCTCAATCTTGATGAATACCGCACTCGTACATTCGGATGGCTCTATGGGACCTGATACCTACGACTACGTCATCATCGGCTCCGGGTTTGGGGGGAGCGTAGCGGCAATGCGGTTGGCCGAGAAGGGCTACCGGGTGGTGGTGCTGGAGCGCGGCAAGCGCTACCGCCAGCACGATTTCGCCCGTAGCAACTGGATCGCCTGGAAGTACCTGTGGGCGCCCATGCTGCGCTGCTTCGGCATCCTGGAGATCCGCCCCTTCCGCGACGTGTTCGTCCTGCAGGGCTGCGGGGTGGGCGGGGGCAGCCTGGGCTACGCCAATGTGCTGATGGAGCCGAGCGACGAGCTGTACCAGAACCCCGCCTGGCGCCACCTGCAGGACTGGAAGAGCGCCCTGGCCCCCCATTACCAGACCGCCCGCCGCATGCTGGGCGTGACTCCCAATCCGCGCCTGGGCCCAGCAGACGAAGCCCTGCGCCAGGTGGCCGCCGAGCTGGGGACGGAAGCCAGCTTCCAGCCCACCGAGGTGAGCTTGTTCTTCGGGGACGGCCAGGCCCCCGAGCAGGAGGTGCCCGATCCCTACTTCGGCGGCGAGGGGCCGCCTCGCAGAGCCTGCAACTTCTGCGGCGGCTGCATGGTGGGCTGCCGCTACAACGCCAAAAACACCCTGGACAAGAACTACCTGTACTTCGCCGAGAAATGGGGCGCCCAGGTCTGGCCGGAGTGCACAGTGCACGACGTGCGCCCCCTGCCCCCCGGCCAGCCGGATGGGGCGCGCTACGAAGTGGCCTACCACCGCTCCACGGCCGTCCTCAAGAAACCCGAGCGCCGGGTGCGGGCCTGCAGCGTGGTCCTCGCCGCCGGCACACTGGGCACCCTGGGGTTGCTCTTCCACTGCCGGGACGTCTCCCGCAGCCTGCCGCTGATCTCGCCGCGCCTGGGCGAGATGGTGCGCACCAACAGCGAGGCCCTGCTGGGCGCCACCAGCCGCAGCAACCAGATCGATTACTCCAAGGGCATCGCCATCACCTCGCTGATCATGGCCGACCCGGTGACGGCGGTCGAGCCGGTGCGCTACCCGGCCGGCTCATCGCTGATGCGCCTGCTGGCCGGGCCGCTGGTCGACTATGCCCCCAATCTGGCGCTGCGCTTCCTCAAGGGGCTGGCCCAATTGCTGCTGCACCCCATCGACGCCCTGCGCACCTACCTGCTGCCGGGCTGGGCGCAGCGCACCACCATCCTGCTGGTCATGCAGACCGTGGACAGCCGCCTGCGCCTGCGGCCGGGACGAAGCCTGTTCACCCTGTTCCGCCGCGGCCTGGTCTCCCAGCCCGACGAAAAGCAGCCCATCCCCGGCAGCCTGGAGATCGGCCACCGGGTAACGCGCCGCTTCGCCGCCAAAATCGGCGGGCTGGCGGCCGGCTCGATCAACGAGGGGCTGCTGGGCATCCCGCTCACCGCCCACATCTTGGGCGGCTGCCCCTTCGGCCGCGACGCCGCCGAAGGCGTGGTGGACCTGGATTGCCAGGTGCACAACTACCCCGGCCTATACGTGGTGGACGGCTCCACCGTGCCCGCCAACCCGGGCATCAACCCGAGCCTGACCATCGCCGCCCTGGCGGAGTATGCGATGGAGAGGGTGGTGGCAAAAAAGGCGACACCTAACCCCAATTCTGGCTCGGCCTGCAGGCGGACTACGACTTAGATATAGCCCGAGCTGCCTTGGGCGACCGATTGGAACGCGAGGTGCGCGTCCATAACAGAATTTAAACAGACAAAGGATTTCCCATGCCCCTCACCGGCCTCCATCTTCTCCTGACCTACCAGTGCAACTACGAGTGCGAGCACTGCTTCGTGTGGGGCGGCCCACAGCAGAGCGGCACCATGACCCTGGCCCAAATCCGCCACATCCTGCACCAAGCGGCCGCCCTGGGCGGCGTGCGCTGGATCTACTTCGAGGGCGGGGAGCCGTTTCTCTACTACCCGCCCCTGCGGCGCGGCCTCGAGCTGGCCCATCAGATGGGCTTCCAGGCCGGCCTGGTCACCAACGCCTATTGGGCCACCAGCCTGGAAGACGCCACGGAGTGGCTGCGGCCCCTGGCCGGGCTGCTGCAGGACCTCGGCCTGAGCAGCGACCTGTACCACGCCGACGAGCAGATGAGCGCCCAGGCTTGGCACGCCCAGGCCGCCGCCGAGGCGCTGGGCATCCCGGTGGGGGTGATCAGCGTGGCCCAGCCGGAAGCGAGCGCCGCCTGCGCCTCCGGCAAGCTGCCGGAGGGCGAGAGCGGGGTGATGTACCGCGGCAGGGCGGCGGTCAAACTGGCCGGGCGCGTGCCGCCCCGACCCTGGGAGGGCTTCGATAGCTGCCCCCACGAAGACCTGCAGGACCCCGCCCGGGTGCACGTCGACCCGTTAGGAATCCTGCACGTCTGCCAGGGCATCTCGATCGGCAACCTGTTCGAAGAACCGCTGGCGGAAATCTGGCGGCGCTTCGACCCCCACGCCCACCCCATCCTGGGGCCGCTGCTGGAGGGCGGCCCGGCAGGGCTGGTGACCCGCTACCGCCTCCCCCACCAGCCCGGCTACGCCGACGCCTGCCACCTGTGCTACCAAGCCCGCCTGGCCCTGCGCCAGCGCTTCCCCCAGGCCCTGGCCCCCGACCAGGCCTACGGGGTCAGCGCACCATGACCAGCAGCGTCTCGCCAAAATCGACCAGCAGATTCATAACACTCGCCAGCCGGCTGAGCCGCCGGAAGTAGGGCGGCATGTCCTGAGGCTCTAGGGCGTGAAAGCCGAACTTTTCGTAGAGCGGCCCCAGGCTGGAGCGACAGGTCAGGTACAGGGTGCCGGGGTTCTCTGCCAGCAGGCGCTCGATGATGGCGCGCGCCACGCCCCGCCGGCGCCAGGCAGGCACCACCACGATCGAGGCCAGCTCGCGCGAGCCGTCCCGGTGGGACTTGACTTGCCCGCAGCCGATCAGCTCCTCGTCCGAGTTAACTGCCACCAGGAAGCGCTGCCAGTCCAGGCCGGTGGGGTTGATGCGCTCCGCCAGGACCAGGCGGCGGATGGCGGGGAAATCCGCCTGAGTTGCGGGGCGCAGGCTGAACGGGGCTTCCATAAGCGATAGGCTGATCCAGGCAGCGGCGTCAACCTAGCAGTTCTTCCAGGAGCGAGCGCGCCAGGGCCGGGTCGGCCTTGCCGCCGGTCTTGCGCATCACCTGGCCCAGGAACCAGCCCAGCAGGGTTGTCTTGCCGCTGCGGTAGGCGGCCACCTGCTCGGGATTCTCGGCCAGCACCTCGGCGCACAAGGCGCGGATGGCCTGCTGGTCGCTGACCCGCCCCAGCCCCTCGACCTGCACGATCTCGGAGGGCGGCCGGCCGCCCTGCTGCACCTTCTCCAGCAGGGACTTGCCGGTGTTGATGTTCACCGTCCCGGAGTCCACCAACCTAACGATCTCCGCCAGGTAGACCGGCGTCAGGCGCAGCTCGCCCGCCTGGATACCCAGCTCGTTGAGCATGCGCAGCACGTCGTTCATCAGCCAGTTGGAGATACGCTTGGCATCGCCTCCATAGGCCTGCACGGCGGCCTCGAAGTAGTCAGACAGGCTGCGCTCGCCGGTCAGGATGTCTGCGTCGTACTCCGGCAGGCCGTACTGCTCCACGAAGCGCTTGCGGCGCTCCAGGGGCAGCTCGGGCAGGCAGGCCAGGATGGCCACTCGCCAGGCGTCGTCCAGGTAGATGGGCAGCAGGTCAGGCTCGCGGAAGTAGCGGTAATCGGCCTCGCTCTCCTTGGAGCGCATCTTGCGAAGGACGCCGGCCTCCTCGTCCCATTCCAGGGTCCAGGCCTGGATCGGGTTGCCGGCCTCCACCTGGCGCACCTGGCGCTCGACCTCGGCCTGGATAGCCTCGCGCAGCGCCACGATCGAGTTCACGTTCTTGATCTCGGTCTTGGGGTTGAGCAGGTCGCTGCCCTGGGGGCGGATCGAGACGTTGGCGTCGCAGCGCAGGTGGGCCTTTTCCATGTCGGCCTCGGAGACGCCCAGCCAGCGTAGCAGTTGGCGCAGGCGGATCAGGTATTGGGCGGCTTCGTCGGCCGAGTGCAGGTCAGGGCCGGTGACCATCTCCACCAGGGGCACGCCGCAGCGGTTGAAGTCGATCAGACGGTAGCCGTCCTCGTTCCTGGTCTTGCCGGCGTCCTCTTCGATATGCAGCTTGCGGATGCTCACCCGGCGGGTGTAGCCCTGTGGCATGGGCAGGTCCAGGTAGCCGCCGCGCGCCAGGGGCATGTCGTACTGCGAGATCTGGTAGCCCTTCGGCAGATCGGGGTAGAAGTAGTTCTTGCGGTCGAAGTAAGACACCGGCTGGATCTCGGCATGCATGGCGGCTGCCAGCAGCACGGCCTTCTCCACGACTACCCTGTTCAGCACCGGCAGCACGCCCGGCAGCCCGGTGCACACCGGGCAGATGTTGGAGTTGGGCGGGTCGTTCCACGAATCGGCCTTGCACGGGCAGAAGATCTTGCTGATGGTGTTGAGCTGGACGTGGGTCTCGAGACCGATGACGGCTTCGTATGCGCTCATACGATGATCACGCCTGTCTGTTCGTTCGTGGGATCAAGCGGAGTTTCGCTCCTGTAACTTGGGGGAGGTCAGCTCGCGCAGGGCATCGGCGCTGATCCAGCGGGCGGCCTTAGAATCCAGCCGGCCGATCTCCTGCGCCAGTCGGATGGCCTTCTCGTTCAGCGCCGGGCTGCGCTTGCCGATCTGGCGCAGAGCCCAGTTGACCGCCTTGCGCACGAAGTTGCGCTCGTCGGTTGCGCCCTGGTAGATCAGCGGGAAGAAGGCCTCGAACCGGCCGTCCGAGGCGTCCCTGGCGTGCCAGGCCAGCGCAGCCATCAGGGCAAAGCCGGCCCGCCGCACGAATTCCGGCTCCTGCTGACTCCAGCGGGCCGCCATCTGCCAGGCGTGTGGGGTGCGGTCGAACAGGTTGGCGCACACCTGGTCGCACACGTCCCAGGAATCGAAGTCCCGCACCCAACTTTCCATCTGGTCCATGGTGACCTGTTTCGGATCGGAGATAAAGGCCGCCAGGATGCGCGCTTCGTGGATGCCAGAAGCCCACAGCTCCTGCGCCAGGGCGTGGTCTCGCCCGATCTGCCGCGCCATGCCGCGCAGGGTGGGGATCGAGACGCCCAGGGTGCCCTGGGGGTTGATGCCGTAGCGCGCCATCCCGGCCACGTTGGCCGGGTTGGCCAGGGAATTTAGCTGATCGAGGATCTGTTTGGTGGCTTTGCTCATTTGACCAATTTAGATTGTAATTCGGATGCCACTGCGTTGTACCTCATAAACAAATGGGTTTGTAGGGTTGAATTCGTCTGGTGCGATCGGGTGAGGTTCAATTCGCAGGTCAATTTTGCGTGCGATCCGCATGAGTGATATTCTAGCTTCGTGCCGGTCTGCGACGAAATCGGGAGAAACAATCAACAGGTCGATATCACTCCATCGGCTTGTACGGCCAGATCCCTGAGATCCGAACACATATACTTCTTGTAGCTCATATTGCTTGCTTACCTCTTCTATAAAATGTTTAATAGTTTCTGCAGTTATTTCACTATGAGATTGTAACCATGAGAATATCTCTCGAATGATAATCATCTGCTGGTTGGTATATTCAGGAGTACACTTCTGCCTAAATGACCGCTTTTCATCAGGATACCGGGCTTCTAAATTGAATGTGGATACAACATCCAACTTATCGGCCACGGATTCATCCAAGTCTATGCCAATTATAGAAGCCAGGCGAACGAGATTGTGAATATGGGGTGCATGCTCATTAATAATAATCACATAGATTGCTTTTGGAATCTTTTCTATGGCAAGACGGCCAAAGAATAATGCGCAAGAGAAATCTCGACTTTCTTCAAGATGTTCAGCAGCTTGAAGAGCTTCTTTGGCTTCTTCTAGTCAATAATCTCGAACGGCCTGTGCATTGAATTGTGAATCGTTATACTCTTTTTCCATGTGGCTTATTTATCGGTATGAACGATATCAATCATCTTCTTGCCAAACCCACTGCCGAAATAAACCATTGGTATGCCTGTAAGGCGTCATCTGCCATGAACTCGATGCGCCTCCCACCCTGGCGTCTTGTCTCAGGCAGCAGGCTGGCCCTGTCGGCCATGTCGCTGTTGAAGAGCTCCACCTCAACCTGCACCGGCGTTGATAAACGAAACGGCTCCGGCGCCTGCCCGTGGGCCAGGCGCCCCACGGCGCGCGCCGCAGCTTCGCAGATCTTCTCCTGGGCCGCCACGGGTGCCAGGCACTCGGCTACCATGCGGCCGACAGCGTTCTTGACGACCACAACTTCGATCTGGCCCAGCAGCTTCATGGCCTCGGCGCACACTGCCTGATCGCCGGAGACCATGAGCACCGGCGCGCCGAAATGCCCGCATACCGCCGCATTCAGGCCAGCCTCGCCCATCAACGTCCCGTTGAGCCACAGGTTTGCCACCGTCGAGCTGGACCAGGTGTGGTCCAGGATAGCGTTGGGAGTGCCGGCACGGGCATGGTAGCCCACCAGCAGCACCCCCTGGACAGTATCATCGATTCCCTGCACCATCTGCAGTGGGGAGAAATCGCCAGAATTCAATCGGACGCGCCGGTCCAGCTCCTCAATCAGCAGGTTACTGCCTGCCCAATGCCCATCGGTCACCAGAACTTCCCCAGCACCGGCCTCGAACGCCCCGCGGATGGCGGCGTTTACCTCCTGGGTCATCAGAAGACGAAAGCGGGCATACTCGGCGTGTCCCGGCGTCACCTGATCCCAGTTGACCACCCCGGAGATGCCCTCCATATCGGTTGCGATCAACAGTTTCATGTTCCACCTGTCGAATTCAAAATCGGAGGCCGACGCGAACGCCAGGCTTCTCCCTGGGTAGCGATTTCGTAGGAGCGGGCGATGCGCAGCAGAATCGCTTCCGAAAAGTCCGGGCCGAGCAGTTGCGCGCCGATGGGCATACCGTCCCGATCGAAGCCGGCCGGAAATGACAACCCCGGCACGCCGGCGTGGTTGGCGGGCACGGTGAGCTGGTCGGCGTACTGCATCAGCACCGAGTCGCCGTACACGTCGCCCAGGTGGAAGGCGGTGGTCGGGGTAGTGGGTGTGAGCAGGGCATCCAGGCGATAAGGACCCTGCGGGTCAAAGGCCTGCTCGAAGTCTCGGCGGATCAGGGTGCGCACCCGCAGGGCGCGCAGGTAATACTGTTCGCTGTACTGCGCAGCGCTGACGTACATGCCCATCAAGATACGCAGCTTGGGCTGCAGGCCAAAACCCTGGCCGCGCGACTTGCGGTACATCTCATGCAGGTCTCTCACCCTGGCGTTCGTGCGATAGCCATACTTGACGCCGTCGTAGCGGTGCAGGTTGGAAGCCGCCTCCACGCGGGCGATCACAAAATAGGCCGGGATTCCGTAGCGGGTATGCAGCATGGGCACATCCTCGACGATGTCTGCCCCCATCTCCGCCAGCCTGCCCGCTACGCGCAGCACGGCGTCCGCGATCTCCGGGCTGATCGGCTGCTGGCCCAGCTCCCCAGAGGCCGGATCGGGATAGGTGATGCGAAAATAGTCGGGAGAAAGGCCGATGCGCAGCCCGCGCAGCTCTCCTTCCAATTCGACCAGGTAATCCGGCACCGGGACCCGGGCTGCGGTGCCATCGCGCAGATCAGGCCCGGCGATCACCTTGAGCATCAGGGCGGCATCCCTGGCATCGCGCGCCGTCGGCCCCGGACAATCCAGCGAAGAGCCAAAGGCGATCAATCCGTAGCGCGAGACACGCCCGTAGGTCGGCTTCAAGCCCACCACTCCGCAGAAAGCGGCCGGCTGGCGCACGGAGCCGGCTGTGTCGGTTCCCAGGGAGAGGCAGCCTTCCCCGGCTGCCACTGCGGCCGCGCTGCCCCCCGAAGAACCACCCGGCACCCTGCTCAGGTCCCATGGATTGCGCGGGGTAGGCCTGAAGGCGGAGGACTCGTTGGATGAGCCATAGGTGAACTCGTCCAGGTTGACCTTGCCGATCAGTATCCCTCCGGCAGCCTCCATGCGGGCGGCGGGCGTGGCGCTGTAGGGAGCGACGAAATTCGCCAGGATGCGCGAGCCAGCCGTGGAGGGCGTCCCCTGCACGCAGAAGATGTCCTTGACGGTGAAAGGAACCCCCGCCAGTGGGCCGGGGTCCTGCCCCTGTGCAATGGCCTGGTCCACCCGCCTGGCCTGGGCCCGGGCACGCTCGGCAGTCACGGTGATGAAGGCGTGTACGCCCTGGTCATCTTCGGGCTGAGGGCCATCGTACTCCAGGCTGCCCGGCCGACCATCCACCGCGGCGATGCGCGCCAGGGCGGCCTTCAACACCTCGCCCGCCGAGACCTCCTGCCTGCGGACCAGCTCGGCGAGCCTGTACGCCGGCAAATCACATAACTCCGTGCTCACTCGAGCTCCGTGTGCGGGATGTCTGGCACCCGGAAATAGCCATCTTCCTGCTGGGGCGCCTGGGCAATGATCTCTCCGGGCTCGGGATGCGGCGACCAACGGTCTTCGCGCAGCTCCGGGCTGGTCTGGGATGTGTAGGGAACGCCGTGGGAAGTAATCGGTGTCCCGCTGTCCAGTGGGATGGCCTCCAACTCGCCAATCGCCTTAAGCTGGTAATTGAGCTGCCGGCGCAGATATTCGGCCTCCTGAGGTGAAAGCTCGAGCGCCGCCAGTTGGACAATGTGTTCGAAGACTTCAGGGGTTATCGCGCCGCCTTCAGGTTCAGCAGGCATGGCGTTTCCTCCATACGCCGCCAGTATACCACTTTCAGCGCAGCCATTTCCCCATGGCTGAAGGTTGTAACAACCTCTCCCCCAATTCAGCCATGCTATAATGACCGTGCCTCGATCACTGTACAACGGAGGAAAATATGAGTGAAACCGGCCAGTATCTCTTATCCGAAGAACACGAGATGATCCGCCAGGCGGCGCGCGATTTCGCCCAGAAGGAGATTGCCCCTGTCGCCGCCGAATACGACGAAAGCGGCGAATTCCCCTTCGAGACCATTCGCAAGATGGGCGAGATGGGCTTCATGGGCATCGAAGTGCCGGAGGAATATGGGGGCGCCGGCATGGATACATTGGCTTACGTGGTGGCGCTGGAAGAAATCTGCAAGGTGGATGGCTCGCATGGCACCATCATGTCGGTGAACAATTCGCTCTTCAGCCATGGATTGATCCATTTCGGGACCGAATCCCAGAAACGCAAGTATCTGGCCGAGGTGGCTTCAGGCAAGGCCATTGGAGCCTACGCGCTGACCGAGCCCATGTCGGGATCGGATGCCGGGAACATGCGCAGCCGGGCGATTCGCGAGGGCAATGCTTACATCATCAACGGGCGAAAATCCTGGGTGACCAGCGCCCCGGTGGCCGACTATATCGTCCTGTTCGCCATGACCGAGCCGGAAAAGAAGCAGCGCGGCATCACCGCCTTTATCCTCGAAACCGACAGGCCCGGCTTTGTGCTTGGCAAGAAGGAACCCAAGCTGGGCATCCGCGCCTCGGCCACCAGCGAGATCGTATTCGAAGATTATCGCCTACCGGTTGACTGTCGCCTGGGCGAGGAAGGCGAGGGATTCAAGATTGCCATGACTGTGCTGGACGCCGGTCGCATCGGCATCGCTACCCAGGGCCTGGGTATAGCCGAGGCCGCCTACGAGGCCAGCGTGGCCTACGCCAGCGAGCGGGAGGCCTTCGGGCAGAAGATCGGCGAATTCCAGGGCATCTCCTTCAAACTGGCAGACATGAAGACCCGCATCGAGGCTGCCCGGCTGCTGACCTACAATGCTGCCATCGCCAAGGAGCGCGCCAAGCAGACCGGTTCCCGCTACACCCTGGAAGCCTCTATGGCGAAGCTATTTGCCTCCGAGACCGCCATGTTCGTCACTCACGCCGCAGTCCAGATTCACGGCGGGATGGGCTACAGCAAGGAGCTGCCGATCGAGCGCTACTTCCGCGACGCCAAGATCACCGAGATCTACGAAGGCACCAGCGAGATCCAAAGGATGGTGATCTCCCGGCTGGAGACCGGCCTGCGCTAGGATCACCCCTCGAAACGTGCTGCTCCCCCACCCACCGAATAGGCAGACATCTACCTGCTCCAGTTACGCCACGGACTATGTCATCCGACTCGCCCGAAGACCCAGCCCTATCCTCGAACCCCATCCAACCTGCCGATTCTGACGCCGGAGAAGATGCCTCTCACGTGCACCTGAGCTTCAAGCTGGACCAGGGAGTGAGGCTGCGCATCACGGTCGAAACGCTGCCTGCCAGTGGCGAAGCAGAGCAGCCAAACAGACCGCGCACGGTCTTCGTGAGCGAACCAGGCGGCCCAGACGGAGAAGTGGTTTCCGTAGCCCTGCCCATACCCGAGATCGGCCCGGAATCCGCTCAACTTTCGTCCAGACTCAGCGCCCGCCTGTCCGCCCTCACGGCAGCGTTAACCTCCCCGGGCGGGATCGCGAACCTATGGGCTATCGCCTGGCACAGAGCCCGGCAGGCCTGGCGATCGGCATCGCTGGAGGCCATCCTGTTCGGGTCAGCGTTGGCCCTCTACCTGGTGACCCGCCTGGTGGGATTGGTCGATTTCCCCATCTATTTCTTCACCGACGAAGCGGTGCAGACCGTTCTGGCCGCAGACCTGGTGAGGGACGATTTCTCCAGCTATGAGAAGGAGCTGCTGCCCACGTATTTTAAAAATGGGAGCCAATACAACCTGAGCCTGAGCGTCTACCTGCAGGTTTTGCCTTACCTTGCCTTCGGCAAGTCGGTGTTCGTCACCCGCGCCACCTCGGTGCTGACGACCCTGGTGGCGGCCGTTTGTGTGGGCCTCATCCTGAGGGAATTCTTCAAGGTCCCCTATTGGTGGAGCGGGACGCTCTTGCTCTCCACCACCCCGGCCTGGCTGCTGCACTCGCGCACCGCGTTCGAAACCGTGCTCTTCACCTCACTCTATGCATCAGTCTTATATGCCTACCTGCTGTACCGCTACCGCTCCCCGCGCTACCTGTACCACACATTGCTCCTGGCAGCCCTGGCGTTCTACAGTTACAGCCCGGGCCAGCTCATCGTAATCGTAACGGCCATTGGCCTGGGCTTCTCGGATGCCCGCTACCATTGGCAAAACCGCCAACTGGCCTTGCGCGGCATTGGATTGGCGACCCTGCTGGCGTTACCCTACCTGCGGTTTCGGCTGGCGCATCCCACCGCTTTGCAGGATCATCTGGTGAACCTGGGTTCGTATTGGATCCAGCCCATCCCTCTCGACCAGAAGGTCTCCCGGTTTATCTTCGAATACGGGCGAGGGCTGAGTCCAGGTTACTGGTTCACTCCCAACGACTGGGACCTTGTGCGCCATCGCTTCGATCATCTCGCGCACCTGCTTCCGGTCACATTGCCTTGCATCGCCATCGGGCTGTACCTAGTTCTCAAAGAATTTCGCTCATCAGCCCACCGGGCAGTACTCGTCGCCTTGCTGGCTACGCCCAGCGGGGCAGCCCTGGCGCAGATTGGCATCACCCGTGCGTTAGCTTTCGTCGTCCCGGCAGTACTGCTTGCCGGCCTGGGCGTCGCCTGGCTGTTGGGATGGCTCGAGAAGTTGCGCATACCCAGGGCAGCCCTGTCGCTGGCGCTGTTCGTGTCCCTGGCGACGACCAACGTCGTCTTGTTGCGCAACGCGCTGGTCGCGGGGTCCACCTGGTTTGACGATTACGGTCTGGGTGGAATGCAGTACGGGGCCCGGCAGCTCTTCGGAAGGTTGAAGACTTATCTCCAGGATCACCCTGGGCAGAAGATCCTGGTCACCCCAACCTGGTCGAATGGCACCGACGTGGTGGCACGCTTCTTCATGCCCGATCCGCTGCCCTTCCAGATGGCCAGCGTAGAAGGGCACCTCAGCCAGCGACTGCCTCTGGATGACAAAACCCTGTTCGTGCTCACCCTGGCAGAGTACCAGAAAGTGCTCAATAGCAGTAAGTTTTCCAAAGTGACGCTGGAAGATACCATCCCCTATCCAGATGGCAGGACCGGCTTCTATTTCGTCCGCCTGCGCTACGTGGATGACATCGACCGGATTTTTGCCGCCGAGCAGGAAGTTCGCCGCCAGCTTCTTGCTACCCGGCTCCCTTTCATGGGACAACTGGTGGATGTGCGCTATCCCCACCTGGACATGGGCGCCGTGGAAAACGCCTTTGACGGGGACCCGAACACGCTATTTCGCACCCTCGAAGCGAACCCGGCGGTCCTGGAGCTCAGTTTCCCCAGGCCTGTGCAGGTGAGTGAAATCTATCTGAAGTTCGGCAGCACCGAAGCGCGACTCACGGTGCAGCTATTCCCCGTCGAAGGTGCACAACCGATAGTATTCAGACGAGTCCTGTATGGGTCCATCGAGCAACCGGATGGACTGCTCGCCTTTGGCAGCCGGCAGACTATTCAAAAAACTCGGCTGGAGATTCAGGATACCCGCCAGCAGGAACCAGGTCACGTGCACGTGTGGGAAATCGAGCTGCGCTGAGGGCTCATTGGGCTAAATCTCTGCACGCACTGAAGGATTACAGAGTATGCAAGCCGTATATTTCCACGACCACGGCGGTCCAGAGGTGCTGGAATACGGGGAAATTAAAACCCCCTCACCTGGACCGGGGCAGGTCCTGGTGCGCCTGCGAGCAGCCGCATTGAATCGCATGGACCTGTGGACGCGCGCCGGTTGGCCCGGGCTCAGGCTGGATTACCCCCACATCCCAGGAGCCGACGGGGCCGGCGAAGTGGCACAGGTCGGGACAGGGGTAACGGAGTGGGAGGTCGGAGAACGGGTGGTCATCAACAGCAACATCGGCTGCGGGCGGTGCGATTTCTGCCTCGCAGGACAGGACAACCTGTGCCGTGAGTGGCACCTGCTGGGCGAGACCCTGCGGGGCACCTATGCGGAGTATGTGGTCGTCCCGGCCAGCAATCTGCTGCGAGTGCCTGACGGGTTCGAACTGCGTGCTGCCGCTGCTGCCGGCCTGGTCTTCCACACCGCCTGGCATTCGCTCATCGTGCGCGGCGGCCTGCGCCCCGGCGAATCGGTGCTGGTGGTGGGTGCCTCTGGCGGAGTCAATACGGCCTGCATCCAGATCGCCAGGCTGGCTGGAGCGGTGGTCTATGTGGTCGCATCCAACCCGGCCAAGCTGGAGCTGGCGAAATCCCTGGGCGCGGACTTCCTGATCGACCGTTCCCAAGAGGAGAACTGGTCGAAGGCAGTCTACTCTCTTAGCGATAGACGCGGGGTAGACGTGGTGGTGGATAACGTGGGCACGACTTTCCCGCTCAGTTTTCGCGCAGCCCGCAAGGGCGGGCGCATCCTGACCGTAGGGAACACCGGCGGGCCGAAGTTTGAGATCGACAACCGCTTCATCTTTGGCAAACACTTATCCATCATCGGATCTACCATGGGTACCCGCCAGGATTTCAAGACAGTGATGGAGCTGGTGTTCACCGGCAAGCTCAAGCCTGTATTGGATCGTCACTACCCGCTTCATGAATCTCGCACCGCCCACGAGCGCCTGGAACGGGGCGACCAAATGGGAAAAATCACCCTCGAGATCGGCTGATTGGCGCTATGATGGGTGCTGAGCTGCGATTCTCCCTGTTATACAGCCGTCGATATGCCATCTGTGCAGCGTGATTTACCCCAGGAAGATGACCGGGAGACGTATCAGGTCCAGCCAAAGGCGCCGTGTAGCGTAACGTTGTTGATTATAGGGGTTTTAATCTTTACGAGTACCAGCCTCATCCGGGGCGTGCAAGCCCTCCTCCAGTGGGAGTTCCTGCAGGAATTGCTCCCCATCTCGCCCCTTTACCTGGCATTGAGTGGTTTCCTGTGGGGCGCCGCCGGGCTCCCCCTTATCGTGGGATTGGTCAAAGGCCGTAGATGGGCGCTGCGTTTCACACTGGCGGCGGTCCTGGCCTACAGCATTTACTACTGGCTTGACCGATTGCTGCTCACATCCGACCGAGGTGAGTCGAACTGGTTGTTCGCGATTGTTCTCAACCTGCTCCTCCTGCTTCTGGTTTCCTGGATCCAATCCCGTCCCAGGGTAAAAGCATTCTTTGGAGTGTCCCATGACCGACAACCCAAAAATCAATCGATTAAATGAGCTGCGCTCGCAAAGCCGGCTGGGGGGCGGACCAGCGCGCATCGCTGCCCAACATGAACATGGCCGCCTGACGGCGCGGGAGCGCATCGACCTGTTGCTGGATAAAGGCTCATTCCGGGAGATCGACGCCTTTGTCGTGCACCGCACCCACGATTTTGGTCTGGACAAGCAGAAATACCTTGGCGACAGTGTGGTCACCGGATGGGGGACGATCGAAGGCCGGCTGGTGTACATTTTTTCCCAGGATTTCACCGTGTTTGGCGGCAGCCTGGGGGAGGCCCACGCCGAGAAGATCTGCAAGATTATGGACATGGCCCTGAAGAACGGCGCCCCAATCATTGGCCTGAACGATTCAGGGGGGGCGCGCATCCAGGAAGGGGTGGTCTCCCTGGGCGGTTATGCCGACATCTTCTTGCGCAACACCCTGGCCTCCGGGGTCATCCCCCAGATCAGCGTCATCATGGGGCCCTGCGCCGGTGGGGCAGTCTACTCTCCAGCGCTGACCGATTTCATCATCATGGTGCGCGGCTCATCCTATATGTTCGTGACCGGCCCGGAAGTGGTCAAGGCAGTGACCCACGAAGAGGTGACCTTCGAGCAGCTTGGCGGCGCGGCGGTCCATTCCGAGGTTTCGGGGGTATGCCACCTGGCTGCCGATACCGAGGCGGACGCGCTCTACCTGATTCGCAAGCTGCTTGCCTATCTGCCGCAGAACAACATGGAAGATGCGCCGTTCGTCGCCAATGGCGACGATCCCCTGCGCATGGAAGAAGCGCTGGATACCATCATCCCCGATGATCCTGGTAAGCCCTACGACATGAAAGACATCATCCAGCTAATCGTGGACGATGGGCAATTCTATGAAATCCACGAGGCCTATGCTCAAAACATCGTGGTCGGATTCGCCCGCCTGGGTGGGCACAGTGTCGGGATTGTCGCCAACCAACCGGCGGTGTTAGCAGGCGTGCTGGATATCAACTCGTCGGAGAAGGCTGCTCGCTTCGTCAGGTTCTGTGACGCTTTCAATATTCCCCTGGTCACATTCGTCGATGTGCCCGGCTTCTTGCCCGGAACTGGACAGGAACACGGCGGCATCATCCGCTCGGGTTCTAAATTGCTGTATGCTTACTGCGAAGCCACCGTCCCCAAGCTGACCGTCGTCACGCGCAAGGCTTACGGGGGTGCATACGACGTGATGAGCAGCAAGCACATCCGCGGCGACGTGAACCTGGCATGGCCCACAGCCGAGATCGCCGTGATGGGACCGGAGGGTGCGGTCAACATCATCTTCCGCAAGGAGCTATCACAGGTGGATGACTCTGCCAAGCGCCGCGCTGAGCTGGTGACAGAATATCGCGAGAAGTTTGCCAATCCATACGTGGCGGCCTCGCGCGGCTACATCGATGATGTAATCGAACCACGCCAGACCCGGCCGCGATTGATCAACGCCCTCGAGATGCTCTCCAACAAGCGCGATTCAAACCCACCCAAGAAACATGGCTGTATCCCGCTGTGAGCATGAATGATCATCGCCTGCACGTCATAACAGGCGGGCCTGAAAACGGCCCGCCGGTCGTCCTTTTACACCATGGACTAGGCTCGGTACAGGCCTGGAAGGAGAACATCCCTGCGCTTGCGGCGGCGGGTTATCGGGTGATTGCCTACGATCGCTGGGGCTATGGGAAATCCGGTGCCCGGCCAAGGCTATCCGTCCCAGATTTCACCCCTGACCTGGAGGACCTTGGCCTCCTGCTGTCAGAAGCAGGCCTGGAGCGTGTTTCCCTGGTTGGGCACAGCGACGGCGGCACCATTGCGCTTTACTTCGCCGCTGCCAATCCACTTCGAATCGCCTGCCTGGTAACGGTGGCAGCCCACGTCTACGTAGAAGCCAGGATGTTGCCGGGGATCGCAGGCATCCACCAGGCATACCAGGATGATCCCCGCTTCAGGGAAGGGATGCAGCGGGTACATGGCGAAAAAGCCGAGGCGGTCTTTGCTAACTGGTACAATGCTTGGAAATCGCTGGATGACCCGGACTGGGATATTCGCCCGCTCCTGGCCAACATCGCCTGTCCCGTCCTGGTCGTGCAGGGCATGCAGGACGAACACGCTTCACCCCGGCACGCCAGGGATATCGCCGCAGCCATCCCAGGAGCTGAGCTGTGGCTGGCGCCTGAAGCAGGCCACATGTTGCCGCAGGACTGTGCCCAGGAGTTCAACCGCCAGGTGGTACACTTCTTGGATCGTTGTTTGCGGTGACCGATCGAGAGAGGATGCCGAATGTTTAACAAAGTTCTGATCGCCAACCGGGGCGAGATCGCCGTGCGCATCATCCGCGCCTGCCGTGAATTGGGAATGCAGACCGTCGCCGTATTCTCCGAAGCAGACCGCCAGGCATTGCACGTTCGGTATGCAGACGAGGCTTACCTGCTTGGCCCGGCCCCTTCTCGAGATTCCTACCTGCGCGGCGACAAGATCATCGAGATCGCCAAGAAGTCCAACGCGGGAGGCATCCACCCTGGATATGGCTTCCTGGCAGAGCGAGCCGACTTTGCCCAGGCCTGTATAAACGAAGGCATTGCCTTCATCGGTCCCAAGCCTTCCGCCATTGCCGCCATGGGCGACAAGGCGGTCGCCAGGGCGACGGTGGCACGCGCCGGCGTCCCTGTGGTGCCCGGTACGGAGGGAGAAGGTTCCCTGCGCGATGACGAGCTGTTGGCCCTGGCTCCCAAGATCGGCTTTCCCCTCCTGATCAAGGCGACTGCCGGGGGCGGCGGCAAAGGAATGCGCGAAGTGCACTCCCTGGAGAGCATGCCTGCCCTGCTGCAGGCGGCCAGGCGCGAGGCGGAAGCTTCTTTCGGGGACGGGAACGTGTACCTGGAAAAGGTAGTTGCAGGTGCCCGTCATATCGAGTTCCAAATCCTGGCAGATACCCACGGCACGGTCATCCACCTGGGAGAACGGGAGTGCTCTCTACAGCGCCGCCACCAGAAATTACTGGAAGAATCACCTTCCCCGTTCGTAGGAGACGACGCAGACCTGCGCCGGAGGATGGGCCAGGTTGCCGTGCGCTCCGCTCAGGCAGTCGGCTACGTCAACGCTGGCACCATCGAATTCCTGGTGGACAAGGATAAGAATTTCTTTTTCCTGGAGATGAATACCCGCCTGCAGGTTGAACACCCGGTAACGGAGATGGTCACCGGGGTGGATATCGTCAAGGAGCAGATCCGCATCGCGCGCGGGCGTCAATTACGAAATACTCAGGAAAACGTCCATCAAAATGGCTGGGCCATCGAATGCCGCATCAACGCAGAAGACCCGTACAACAATTTCATGCCCTCCACCGGCCGCATCACGCACATCCTGTTGCCTACCGGACCAGGTGTGAGGGTGGATACAGGCATCTACCCGGGATTCGAGATCTCACCCTATTACGACTCGCTGATCTCCAAGCTGGTGGTATGGGGCGAGACGCGTGCCGAGGCTGTCCTGCGCATGCGCCGCTCCCTCGAAGAGTATAAGTTGGTCGGGGTGCACACCAATATCCCCTTCCACCAGAGCCTGATGGACTCCCATCGCTTCATGGGCGGGCAGTACGACACTCGTTTCGTGGAAGAGCGTTTCTCCCTGGATGCGGTTGAAGAAGGTAAAGCCACAGAGCCCGGGATCGCAGCCATCATGGCTACACTGGTAGCCCACCGGCAGACCCAGCGGGCGGCCCACATCATTCAAAGAGGCGAGCGCGATACCAGCAACTGGAAATGGATCAGTCGTTGGGAGCGCATGCAGCGCTGACCTGCCAGTAACCGGCGAGAGAGAAGGGCAACCGGATGAAATATATCACCACCATTGGCGAGCGGGACTTCATCGTAGAAATCCTGGACGAACGGCGAATCCGCATGGACGGGATCGAATACCAGGTGGATTTCGATTCGATCGCCGATCAACCGGTTTATTCGCTGTTGATCGACGGGCATTCTTACGAGGCATTCGTCAATCCTTCCGACGAAGGCTGGCAGGTGCTGATGCAGGGTACACTCTACCTGGCGCGAGTGGAAGATGAGCGCGAGAAACGCCTGCGCGCCGCCGCACAGCGCAGCGTGACTGAATTCGGCGAATACCATCTCAAAGCGCCCATGCCGGGTCTGATTGTGTCTGTGCCGATTTCAGAAGGCCAGGAGGTGAAGAAGGGGGAAGTATTGGTGATCCTGGAATCGATGAAGATGCAAAATGAACTCAAGGCCCCACGCGACGGCACTGTCGCTCGGGTGCGGGTCAAGTCGGGTGACAGAGTCGAACAAAAGCAGACACTGCTGAGCGTTATGTGAGGTGGATTGGAAGAATGATCAGGGATTAGGGATGCGTGTGATGGTAGGATATGAGCTGGAGGTCAAATATTATATTCAAGACCCGAAAGAAATGCAGTCACGGGTAATCTCGCTGGCTGCCAAGTTACACCAACCCCGCACACATGAGCTCAACCTGCGCTTCGACACACCCGGCAAGAGGCTAACCCGCGAATCGCGTGTGCTCCGCCTGCGACAGGATACCGCTGCCCGGCTGACCTATAAAGGACCCAGCCAGTCCCAGGGAGGAGTACGGGCGAGGCAGGAGATTGAAATTGTTGTGCCCGACTTCGCTGCTGCCCAGGCGCTGCTGGAAGCACTCGGCTACCAGGTTACCATTATTTACGAAAAACTACGCACGGTATATTCCCTGGAGGGGCTGCTCGTTTCTTTCGACGAGCTGCCCTACGGGAATTTCATCGAGATCGAAGGCCCGGATGCGGAAAGCATCCAGCACCTCAGCCAACGGTTGGGTTTGGATTGGGAGGCGCGCATCGAGGAAAGCTACATCGCCCTTTTCGAAAGATTGCGCTCGGCATACAACCTGGAATTTCGTGATTTGAGCTTCGACAACTTTGCCGGTTTGCCCATCTCCTCAACCGACCTGAATGTCCGCCCGGCGGATTCTACTTCGGGAGCGAGCCTGAGCAGGACGGCTCTCTCTGGTCACCAACAAGGCGTATCTTAATGTCATCCAACCTGCCTACCGCGAGTCACCACCCCCATCACCACACACAGCCTGACCTGGCGAAAATACGCCTAGCCTTCCTGCTCAACCTCGGCTTCACGTTGGTCGAGGTGGCGGGGGGTCTGCTGACCAACAGCCTGGCGATCCTCGCCGACTCGATCCACGACCTGGGGGATTCGATCTCTCTCGGGCTGGCCTTTTACCTGGAGAGGCATGCTCACAAGGAAAACGATGCCCGCTATTCCTACGGGTATCGCCGTTTCTCCTTGCTGGGTGCCATGATCAATACCATCGTCCTCATTGCCGGGGGATTGTACGTGCTCTCTGAAGCGATCCCCCGCCTGTTCAACCCGCAGCATTCCAACGCTCCGGGTATGGTCCTCCTGGCGATCATCGGCATCACAGTCAACGGGGCAGCCGTACTTCGCCTCAAAGGCGGCCATTCGTTGAACACTCAATTGATCACCTGGCATTTACTCGAAGACGTGCTCGGTTGGACGGCAGTCCTGCTGGTCAGCATCAGCCTCTTGTTCATGGATATCCACATCCTGGATCCCATCCTCTCGATATTGATCAGCCTGTATGTGCTCTTTAACGTGCTGCGTGGCCTGCGCAGAACGCTGGCCCTGTTCTTGCAGGCAGTACCAGAGGCCATACCCCTGCCAGAGATCGAGCACGCCCTGCAGTCGATTCCGGCGGTCAAGTCCATCCACCACACGCATATCTGGTCCCTGGATGGACAGCACAACGTTCTGACCACGCACCTGGTCGTGGAGTCGGGTGCCAATAAGGACGACCTGGTGCGCATAAAACGAAATGCCCTCGAGAAGATCAAAGGGCTGGCGTTGGAACACACCACCATCGAGCTCGAATACGAAGACGAAGATTGTTCTATGAGATAATGGCCCGGAGGGAAATCAATGCCGAAGAATTTCGATCCCGCCATCACTCCCCCCTATCTGGTGCAGCGAGCGGAGCGCGCCTGCGACGACGACTGGATTACGGCTTTTCTGCAGCGCGCCCAGATCGGGCACATTGCCACCCGTTGGGACGAGCAGCTCTTCATCACCCCGGTCAATTTCTGGTATGACCCAGAGCAGCACGAGATCTACTTTCATACCAGCGTAACCGGCCGGCTGCGTGCCAATTGCCAGCGCCACCCACAGGTCTGCTTTGAGGCCTGCGAAGTAGGGCGCCTGCTGCCCTCCAACGTGGCCCTTGAATTCAGCGTTCAATACGAAAGCGCGGTGGTATTTGGCGAGGTGCGCCTGCTCGATAAACCAGCCGACAAGGAGCGCGCCTTGTATGGCTTGATCCAAAAGTATTTCCCGGATATGGAGCAGGGGGTCGATTACCGGCCAATCAACCCGCAGGAATTGCGGCGCACTGCTGTCTTTGCCATCGCCATCCAGAGCTGGAGCGGCAAACGCAACTGGCCTGATCAGGCCGAGCAGAGCCCGGATTGGCCCCTCTTCTCAACTGAAGGAAACTGACCCATGAGCGAAAAAATCGAGTTCACCCGCAACTATTCCGATCAGAGCACGAACCAGGGCTTCCAGTTCGAATTTTACTGCGATCGCTGCGGCACCGGCTACCGCACCCGCTTCCAGCCGTCCGCACTGGGGACGGTCTCCTCGGCTCTGGATGCCGCCAGCAGCCTGTTTGGCGGTGTATTCGGCCGCGCCGCCGATCTCGGCGAGAGGGCCCGGACGGCCACCTGGGAAAAGGCCCACGATGAGGCTTTCCTCAAGGCCATGGAGGAGCTCAAGCCGGACTTCATCCAATGCCCGCGCTGCTCCTCCTGGGTGTGCCGGAAGAGCTGCTGGAATCAGCAAAAAGGGCTGTGCAAGGAATGCGCACCCGAGCTGGGGGTAGAGATGGCAGCTGCGCAGTCCAGCCGCACGGTGGAGGAGATCTGGGCCCACTCCAAGATGGCGCAGGAGGACCGCGAGATGCTGAAGGAGGAGAGCTGGCGTGCGGGGGTGCGGGCCACCTGCCCCAACTGCAACGCTTCCCTGGCTTCGAACGTCAAGTTCTGCCCGGAGTGCGGCGCCAAGATCCAGGCCCAGGCGCACTGCACCCAATGCGGCGCCAGCCTCGACCCGGGAGCCAAGTTCTGCGGGGAGTGTGGGGCGAAAGTTACTGGTTAAATCCCATTCCCTCCAGGAACTTCTCCGAAAATCGTGGATGGCGGGCCAATTCCACGTACTCCACCTTGCGCGAGAACTCTTCTGCCAGCCGGCGGGCCTTGCCCGAGAGCAGGAGCTGCCGGGCACCGGCTCCAGCGGCGTTGCCAACCTGCGAGAAACGCTCCAGCGGCAAGTCCGGGAACATCCCCACCCGAATGGCGTTGCGCACATCGATGTAGGTCCCAAAAGCGCCTGCCACGATAAATCGATCTATCTGGCCGGCCTGCAAGCCGGCTTCATCCAGCAGCAGCTCGATCCCGGCCCGGATGGCGCCCTTGGCGAGCTGGATTTCGTGCACGTCCTTCTGGGTGACCACGATCTCTCGCCCATGACCGCTCTTATCGGCAGGTGTCAACAGCAGCTCCGGCCTGCCATCGGTCATCCGCACCAGGGGATGGTCCCTGTGTAGCCGGCCTGTGCCGTTGATCATCCCCGCCCCCAGCATCTCGGCGACCGCGTCCAGGATTCCTGAGCCGCAGATGCCAACCGCCGGCGCCCCGTCGATGGTCTGGTAACGCACCTGACCGCCGGAAATCTGCAGACGCTCGATGGCGCCCGGCGCCGCCCGCATGCCTTCCTGGATGTGGGCGCCTTCGAAAGCCGGCCCAGAAGCGCACGAGCAGCTCAGCAAACGCCCTGCCACCGCCAGGCTGACCTCGGTGTTGGTGCCGATATCCAGCGCCAGCACGGTGTCGCTGGCCTGCCAGACTCCGGTCGCCAGGACCATCGCCACGTGGTCGGCCCCCACGAAGCCGGCGATGTTGGGCGGCAGGTATACCTGGGCGCCCGGCGCCAGCTCCAACCCGAGCTCGCCGGCGCGCACCTCTACCGCCTCGCTAACTGCGGGCACGTATGGCGAGAGCGCCAGTTGTCGCACCGGCAGGCCTAGGAACAGGTGGTGCATGGCGGTGTTGCCCACCACCACCGCTTCCACGATCTGCTGGCGTGAGACCTCCGCCTGGAGGCACATCTCGTCGATCATGCCTTGCAGGGTATCGACGAGCCTTTCTCGCAGTGTACTCCTCTGTCCCTCCCCCTGGTTGGCGTACACAATCCGGCTGACCACGTCTTCTCCAAAGCCAATCTGGGGATTCATCGCCCCCAACTTCGCCAGGATATCCCCTGCGGACAGGTCCACCAGATAGCCAGCCAGCTTGGTGGTGCCGATGTCGACCGCCAATCCGACCAGGCCCGAACCGGGCGGCAAGGCACCTATCAGGCGATCACCCCGCAGGGCCAGCCTGGCGGCCCAACCCTGCTCGCGCAACACCATCGAAAGTCTGTCCACCAGGGGCAGCCCGATCTCGATCGCCGGGTAACCAGAGCGCTCTAATGCCTGGCTGACTCGGGTGGTATCGGCTCTCAGGTCTTCCAGGGTGGGAGGTTCCACGGTTACATCCACCGCCACGACCAGCGGGTCGAGCTCAATCTCCGCCTCCAGCCCCTCGACCTGCAACCGCTGCGACGTGGTGAGCGATTCGGGAGGGATGTCCACCGTCACGTCGCTCAATACTTCCGCCTGGCAGGCCAGGCGCCAGCCGGCGTTCAACTCCTGTTCTTCCAGCGCAGCCTGCTCGTGGAGCGTGGGCGCTGTCAAACGGCCGCGCACCAGCCGCACCTTGCAGCCATCACAACTGCCCACTCCGCCGCACAGCGACACGAGCTGAACCCCCGAGGACTGGGCCGCCTCCAGCAGGCTGGTGCCGCGTTGGACCTCCAGCCGTCGCCCGATGGGCTGAAAATCGACGCGCAGCAGCGCTTTCTCTGAGCCGGACTGCTCAGGCATAATGGCTCCGGTAGTGGCAGGTCTCTCGCCTGGCGCAATACTCGCAGGGAGTGCCTGCCTGAAAGATGTGCTCTCCCAGGCCGATCACCATGGAAAGGGATTTGCGCGGCAGCATCAATCCCGATGGCAGGAGCAGGACACCGATCTCGGCTGGGTTGAGCAGGTTGAAGATCTGCCGCTGGCCTTCCAGCACTGGCCAGCCGTTCATCCCAGGGCTGAGCGGGATGCTGGTCTTCAATCCCTGGACGTCGGCCTGCTCTTCAATATACCGGCAGGCTGCATTGGCCAGGGCTTCCACCGCCGCCGATCCCAAACCATCCAGGGCAAGCCCATAGGTAGGCTCGCGAATCAATGCCTCGCTGGCGCGATCCTCCAATTCTTGGCCCACGCTGCATACCACCGCCACGACCTGCGTCGCCCGAGCCAGGTGCTGCCCGATCAGGCGGCCATGCAGCACACCACCCCCCTCCAATATCACTCGTTCGTGCAGAAACGATTCCACCCTTAGGGTGCGGTAAACGACCCCTGGCTTGAGCCAGGGAGAGCCTTGCTTGAGCGCCAGCTCAGCGGTCTTGATCAATTCCAGGTTGCGAGCGCGAATTACTACCGGGTCTGCCCCCTCTCCCCGCAGCACATCGTCTACGCTTAGCGTGAGCTCCAGGTTTTCCAGGATTGGCAACCTTTAGAGGCCTTCCTTCTGCATAATACGGAAATGGGTGATGTAGCGGGCGGCATACTCATCCCGGCCTATCAGCAGGTCGGCGGCGCGCACGGTCAGGGTGAGCTTCATCGGGTCAGTGATCAGGCAGGTAGCGCCCGCGCCCACCGCCAGGGCGATGAAGCTCTGGTTGATCGTATGGCGTTCCGGCAGGCCAAAGGAAACGTTGCTCGCCCCCAGGTTGATGTTCAAGCCCAGGGAGCGGCGCACCAGCTCGATGGTCTGCAGGGTGATGGCGCCCGCCCGGGTATCGGCGCCTACGGTGAGCACCAATGGATCGATCACCACGTCTTCAGCCGGGATGCCAATAGCGGTGGCGCGCTCCAGGATCTTCTCAGCGATCGCCACGCGCGTTTCGGCGTCGGTGGGGATGCCCTTTTCGTCCATCGTCAGGCCGATCACCGCTACGCCATATTCCTTGACCAGCGGAAGCACGCTCTTCAAGGAGGCTTCTTCACCGTTCACCGAGTTCACCAGCGGCTTTCCCGGCGTGACCGGAAGGGCAGCAGCCAGGGCTTTCGGGTTGGGTGTATCGATGCACAGAGGTACTTCGACCTCGGCAGCCACGATCTTCACCACTTCGGGCAGCAGAGCCACGTCATCCAGCCCCGGCACCCCGATGTTCACGTCCAACACGTCCGCCCCGGCAGTGACCTGCCGACGGGCAAGCTCACGAATGTAATCGAAATCTCTCTGTTGCAAGGCTTCGGCCAGCTTCTTCCGCCCGGTGGGATTTATCTTCTCTCCGATGATGGTCGTGGGGCCATCGGTGCTGATGATGACCTCCTTGGTTTGGCTGTGTAGTCTGGTTTTCATGGTGCGTTCCTTGTGCGTGCAGAAGAATAGCGCAGGCCTGCTCGGCGGCGCCTGTCGTTATTATGCGGGCGTAGGGGAGGCGTGTCAAGTCCTAACCGGGTCAACAATGCGCCCGAGCCGGTCCTACAATGTTTACTGCGCATCCAGATCGAAGGGTAGTTCTGCAAGCTGCGGTTGAAGGCGCCCCCGGTCCCAATGTACCGCCTGGACGGGACCAGCCTCCCCAATCAACGCCGGCAGCAAGGCCTGCAGGCGAGGCGCGCTTCCGGTGGTCAGGTAAATGGCCGGCTTGTCCGCCGCAGCCGACTGCACCAGGCCGTGCGCCATCAACACCCGTGCCACCTGCCGCGCAACTGCCGGCGCCGGGTCGATCACCCGCACACCCGGCCCGACGATCTGCTGGATCAGCGGGATGACGAAGGGATAATGGGTGCAGCCCAGCACCACAGTATCGATTCCCCGGCACAGCATGGGGACCAGGGCTGCCTCCAGGATGGCGCGCGCTTCATCGGATTCCAGTTTGCCATCTTCGATCTGCGCCACCAATCCCGGGCAGGTATCTGTCAACAGGGTGACACCCTGGGCAAAGCGCTCCACCACCGAGGCGTACAGCTCACCCTGGAAGGTGGCGGGAGTGGCCAGAACACCCACCACCCCCGAGCGGGTCTGCTCGGCTGCCGGCTTGACCGCCGGCTCCATGCCGACAAAGGGTACCTCGGGGAAGGCCTGGCGTAAGGAAGTTAGTGCAGCCGCCGAGGCCGTGTTGCAGGCCACCACGATCAGCTTGACGCCTAACCAATTGGCTGCCAGCTCCCGCCGGCTCGCGCCTTGGGTGCGGCCCAGCAAGAAGCGGGTGATCTCCAGGGCAAACTCGCACACCTGCCCCAGAGAGCGCGAGCCATACGGCACGTGGGCCTGGTCTGCCAGGTAGACCAGCATTTCGGCTGGCAGCAGCCGACGAATAGCCCGCTGGACGGATAGCCCACCTACGCCGGAATCGAAGATGCCAATTGGAGCGGAAGGGTGGGGTCCATCACGCATCGAATGGAGGCTCCATCGGGGGATCGGGCCATTAATTGCCCGATGGCCAGTCCCGCCAATCCAGGTTCACGGGATGCGCTCACCCCGGGCCGCGCCAGTGAAGGCCTGGAACAGGGCGCGCATGGCGTCGTCATGCTGCAGCCATTCGGGGTGCCACTGCACCGCCAGGCCAAAAGGATGGCCGTCCAGCTCCAGGCCCTCCACCACGCCATCGCCGGCGCGGGCGGTCACCCGTACGCCAGGCGCCGGGTCGCGCACGGCCTGGTGGTGCAGGCTGTTCACCTTCAAGGAGGTCCGCCCCAGGATTGAGGCCAGGCGGCTGTCCGGCTCTATCTGCACGGGGTGGGCCAGGTGGTCACGGGGCAGCTCCGGGAAGAAATCGTGCCGCTGCGAACCGGGTCGCTGGCTGAGGATGTCGCCGTACAGGCTGCCTCCCAGGCCGACATTGACGAGCTGCAGGCCGCGGCAGATGCCCAGGAACGGCAACCCATTCTGGACGGCGTATTCCAGGAATCCCAGCTCCATCTGGTCGCGCTCGCTGTCCACCAGGGTCGCCTGGGGATCCGCCTCAGCGCCATAGTAGCCGGGATGGATGTCTCCGCCCCCGGTGAAGAGCACCCCATCCAGGCGAGGCAGCAGGGCCTGGTAGGCTGCTTCCCCCAGCCCGACCGGGACGAGCACCGGGCAGCCCCCTGCGCCGGCCACCGCTTTCACGTAGGCCTCGGCTGCCGAATGCAGCATGTATCCGTGCTTGCTGGAAGTACGCGAGGTGGTCAGGCCAATGATGGGGAACCGCAAATTAGCCTCCGCCTGGCTGAGGACAGATACAAAGAAAGGGCGCAGCGAAAAACCAGGCTGCGCCCTTGATCAATACCAACCCGACAGCCTCACAGCGTGAAGCGCTGCCTGAGGCGCGAGCGCTTGCCGGTGCGTCCCCGCAGGTAATACAACTGGGCGCGACGCACATGGGATGAACGCTCCACAATGACCTTCTCGAGGCGCGGCGAGCGCAGTAAGAAGGTGCGTTCCACTCCGATGCCATTGCTGGCAACGCGGCGCACGGTGAAGTTGGCGTTGTTACCGCCTTTGCGGATGCGGATCACGATGCCTCTGAATTCCTGGGTGCGTTCGTTGGCGCCTTCCTTGATGCGCAGAAATACTTTCACCATGTCGCCGGGGCGCAGCTCGGGGATATTCTCGTTGATCGGGGCTTCGACAGCCCGAAGAAGTTCGTCCATTTCGATGATCCTTGCCAAACTCGCAATCTGCTTTCCCTCACAGAACAAAGCCGCCAGAGGCGGCGCGGGGCGAGATTATACCATGCGAGAAGCGATTTGAGAAGTACGCCGCTTGACCCGCCAGGCGCCCGATGGTACAATCCCGTCGCCGCCCCCATCGTCTAGGGGACCAGGACGTAACCCTTTCAAGGTTAAGACCGGGGTTCGAATCCCCGTGGGGGCACTCCGCAACAGCCGCCTACCGGAGGCTGTTTCGATTTACAGGCACAACCGCATGCTATAATCTTAGCATGATGCTTGAACAGGACCTGAAGGCCTTCTTGGCGCGCTGGGCGGCAGTCGAAGCGGTCCAGGCAGAAGAGCGACGATAAGCTTCCCTGGAATTGCGCTAGCGATAAATGAACTCCGCCTACAGCATGGCAAAAGGCCTGGGATTGCTACGGTCGGATGCCAGCGAATTGGGAGTCTTCGAGCGATGGGCAAAGTTAGCTGAACCAGCATATCGGGCGATCGTCAGATTGACCGACGAAGTATGCGCGCGTCATCTAAACGCTGAATACGCCGACCTGGCGCGCAGACAGACAGCCACGCTGGCTCGCAAGCGCCCATCTCCACTCCTGCGCGGCAAACCTGAAATCTGGGCCTGTGGCATCCTCTATGCGCTGGGCACGGTTAACTTCCCGTTCGATAAATCGCAATCCCCCCACATGCGCGCAGATGATCTGTGTGCTGCGTTTGGCGTCAGCCTGAGCAGTGGATCCAACAAAGCCCGGTTGATCCGCGACACGTTGAAGATGATGCAAATGGATCCAAGGTGGTGCTTGTCCAGCCTGATCGATTAGAATCCGCTGGTCTGGTTTCTGCAAGTGAACGGTGTTATCGTCGACGTGCGCAACATGCCGCGTGAAGTGCAAGAAATCGCCTACCAGAAAGGGCTCATCCCTACATCCCCGCCGACCGCGGTGACAGCAGTTTGTAGGGTTTTATCGGACTATTCTCCCGGACCTGCCCGGCTACAGCGCGCAAATCCAAACAAGGCGCTAACTACATCGAAGTGCTTCTATTCGATTGGGGTGGAAATATATCGTTATATCGGATATACTTCATCCCCATTCTCCCGTATCTGGCTTAATGCTGCCAGGGATAAAAATTTTATGGAGGTAATCCGATACGCTTCATGATGTTGGTCAAGGCCAGCCAGGATTCGGAGGCGGGTTTTGCTCCCCAGCGAGCTGGAGCTTACCGATATTACGAAGTACAATCAGCAACTGGCGGAAGCCGATATGCTGCTCGCCGGCGAGGGATTGCATCCCAGCTTGCAGGGCGCCCGCGTCAGCTTATCGGGCGGGAAGACGACCGTCACCCAGGGACCCTTCACCGGGACGAGCGAGCTGATTGCTGGATTCTGGCTGATCTAGGCAAAATCGCTTGAAGAGGCCATCCAGTGGGCCAGGCGCGTCCCATTCAAAGACGGCGAGATCGAGATCCGCCAGGTGTTCGAGGCGCAGGACTTCGGCCCCGCCTTCACACCCGGGCTCCAGGAGGCGGAAGAGCGCCTGCGCGCCCAGGCGGCTAAGAACAAGAAGGGTCCATGATCTGTTCGCCCGGCCTGAATTAAATGAAGCGAAACATTAGATTTGTCTCCCAATAGCAGGCATCCCACGCCTCGGAGGAAAACAAGCACGCCGACCCCCAACCTGCTGGACAGACTCCTGGAGCACGACGCCTGGACCACCCGGCGTGTGCTGGAATCAGCCAAGATTCTGGCCGAAGGGCAGCTCGATCGTGACTTCGACATCGGGCATCGAACGGTCAGGGAGACGCTGCAACACATGGTCGGCAACATCGAGGTGTGGACCGACCTGATGGCTACCCGGCCTGTCCGCCAGATGCCGACAGCCCAACGGTCGCTCGTCGAATTTCTAGGACGCTTCGTAGCCGCTTATCGCGATTTTGCCCGGGTGGCCCGAGAAATCCGCGATACTGGAAGGTTTAACGACATGTACCTGGACGTGCTCGATCACCCCCCGCAGCACAAGTCCTACGCGGGGACCATCTTGCACGTTATCACCCACGACCTCATGCACCGGGTAGAGATACTCCACATGCTTCAGCGCCTGGGAGTCGAGGACCTGATCGAAGGCGATGTATTGAGCTGGGAAGCGAGGCGCGGGTAACAATCAGCTCGAGGATCGTGGTGCGGCGCGGCTGCCCTGCCTGTTGATTAGGCGCCTCAGATAGGGAATTGCTGCAGGTCGCCGGTCATGAACGGGTCGAACCATATTGGAATTCCGGGGGAATCTATGCTACACTTCACAATGGTGGCGGTGGGGCGAGGATCTGGGGCAATGCGTTTCAACGATCAAATTAGATGGGATGGGGCAAATTCCGCCCAGAATCTGACCCTGGTGCAACAGGAGTGCTCCACGCTCCGGCTGCAACAAAAACTCAATAACCACGCTCGGCGCTAAGCCCGGCTGGCTGATGGTAAAGAGTTTTTTTACTGCCTGCCGGTTTACCGCGAGACAGGAAAATCTATCCCCTGGCAGCCGATCTCTTGGTCTTTTGTCGGATACGACGGAAGGAGTAAGCGGGATAAAAGAGAGAAGATACCCAACACTGGCAGCCATCCTGCTCCTGGCCTTCGGCCTGCTGTCGCTCTTCCTGGCGCTGACTCGATCCACTGCCAGCGCACTGGCTCCCTCGTCGGAGGCTGGCCCCGTTGCAGCTCACCCAAGCGTGATCGCCGTCGGACCAGGCCACGCCCCCAACGACAAGGAAGGAAGCTTAGGGAGCCCAGCGTTGGTGTGTCCTTCAGGGGCTGAGTACCATGACAAACCGGTTCCCCCAACGTGAACGAACCCGGCTCTTCGTCTCCGCCAGCGCTACTATCCTATTTTCACCAAGGAACGACGAATGAATCCAAAGCCTCTCTCTCGCCCGAGATTAATCTCGATGACCCTGGCGCGCTTCCTGGCCGGCGTGCTGCTGATCGGTGGCCTGCTGTTCCTGCCTGCCGGGACCCTGCGCTATTGGCAAGCCTGGCTGTACATGGGGGTGCTCTTCGTCCCCCTGGCCATCGTCAGCCTGGTCCTGCTGGTCAAGGATCCAGAGCTGCTGGAGCGGCGCATGAGGCTGCAGGAAAGGGAGGCGCCTCAGAAGGCAGCCATTGCGGCCTCCAGCCTCTTCACCCTGGGGGTGTACCTGATCGCCGGCTTCGACCGCCGCTATGGCTGGTCCGCCGTGCCAATCGCCCTGGTGCTGCTGGCGGGCCTGCTCGTCTTGCTGGGATACCTGCTGTTCACGCTCACCATGCGTGAGAATCGCTACGCTTCGCGGGTGGTCGAGGTCCAGGAAGGCCAGGTAGTGATCAGCACGGGCCCCTACGCCCTGGTGCGCCACCCGATGTACCTGGCGGTCAGCGTGATGTTCGCTTTCTCCCCGCTTGCCCTGGGGTCGTACTGGGCGCTGATTCCCGCCCTGTTGCTGCCAGCCGCGCTGGCCGTCCGGATTGGCAACGAGGAGCGGCTCCTGCGGCAGAGCCTGCCCGGCTACGAAGAATACTGCCGGATGGTCAGGTATCGCTTGCTGCCCGGTATCTGGTAAGGACCGCTGACTCCGCTGAGCAAATTGATGAATTGAAGCCTTTTGTGTCCACGGATGATTTGCAGGTATCATCTACTCCAAACCATAGCTAATATTATTAATATCGGATATACTATGTCTTCATAGTCTCATTACCAGTCCGCCCTCCCTCCCGCCATGGAGACGGCGCGCTGCCATACCCAGGAGGAAATCCAATGGTCTTTCGCCGCCCGTCCCTGATCATTTTGTTCTCGTTTTTCCTGACGTTCTCTAGCCTGCTATTCTGGCTCTTCCTGCTGCCCGGGGCTTCTTCTACTGCCGCCAGCACACTGTGCGTGAAGCCCGGCGGCGGGGCCGGCTGCAAGGCCTCCCTCGCGGCAGCCCTGCTATCGGCCAACCCCGGCGATACCATCCGGGTGGCGGCCGGCGACTACAGCGAGAACGTCCTGATCACCCAGACGGTAGTCCTGGAGGGCGGCTGGAACGGCGATTTCACCGCCCGCGACCCCGCCACGCTGGTTTCCACCATCCGCCCGGCTGACCCGGCCACTGCAGTGGTGACCATCCTGGGCCAGTTTGGCGACCCGGCGGCGGTCGCCCCCACGCTGGACGGCTTCACCGTCACCGGCGGGCGCTCGAACGACCACGGAGGCGGGTTGCGCATCACCAACAGCAACGCCCTGGTGGTCAACAACGTGATCAGCGATAACGTGGGCTACCTACTGGGCGGGGGGGTATGGGTCCAGAACGGCGCGCCGCGCTTCGAGTACAACCGCATTGAAAACAATATCAACGATGGCATGGGGCAGACGGCCTACGGCGGCGGCATCGAGCTGGAGGCCACCCGGGCCACGCTGGTGGGCAACATGATCGCCGGCAACAGCATCAGCGCCACGCTGGGCTACGGGGGAGGCGTGGCGATCCAGGGCGGCGGGCCGGTCAGGCTCCTGAACAACACCATAGCGAGCAATCTCGGCGCCACCCTCACCAGCACCACCCCGAAGTCCAACCAGGGATTTGGTGGCGGAGTGTACGTCGCTTACGCTCCGGTAGACCTGACTGGCAACTTGATCCAGGGCAACGCCGCCAATGGAGTCAAGGCTCTCGGGATCGGCGGCGCGTTTGGTTTCGGCGGCGGAATCTACATCGCAAATTCTGCGACCTTCACATTGACCGCCAACACCATCATCAGCAACACGGCGGGATATAAATACTACGCCTACCTGTCGGGTGGTGGTTTGAGAATCGATTCCAGTCATGGGAGGCTGCTTGACAACGTGATCTCCGCCAACTCGGCCAATGGCAACATCCTGTTCGGCAGCGGCGGCGGCCTGGCTGTCTATACCAGCACCCTGACGATCCAGGGCGGGCAAATCTCGAACAACAAGACCTCCATAAATAACGAGGGGCATGGCGGTGGGCTATACGCGCAAAACAGCTCGGTAACGATCGGTGCCGCGCGCATCGAAAAGAACAACGCAGGAAACACGCCGTTCTATGGCCTGGGGGGCGGCCTGGCGTTCTTCAACTCCCCCTACACGCTGACCAATTCGCTCGTCGCCCTGAACTACGCCTGGTATACCGATAGCGGCGTGGGTGCGCTCTACGCCAACCAGAACAGCCCAGGCCTGGTCGTCAACAACACCTTTGCCGACAACAACGGACAGGGGCTGCGCGTGGGAGCGCAGCTCAGGCTGGCCAACAACATCATCATGGGCCACACCACCGGCATCAGCCTGACCAACTCTGCGCCGATCAGCGCCACCTACAACGACTTCTACAGCAACGTCACCCATCAACGCGGCTTCGCCCTCGACGTGAGCAACATCGTCATCAATCCCCAGCTCGACGCCAGCTATCGCCTGCTGGCCGGCTCGCCGCTGATCGACGCCGGGACGCGGCTTGGCGCGCCCTTCTCTGACCTAGACAGCGAGCCGCGCCCGATGATCGCCACCAGCGGCCTGTACCGCTTCGACATCGGCGCCGACGAGTTCACCGGCCCTGCCCAGGACAACCTGGACCTGGGCCACACCCCGCCCGATCTGGCCATCATCGGGCCGGGCAACCCGCCCGAGAACCCCAACTCGAACGGATCCAACGACTACATCGGCTACTCAGCGCTCAGCGGAGATCTGAATGGGGATGGCAGAGACGACTTGCTGATGGCCGCCGAGGATTGGGCTGAGGACTTCGACACCCTGAACGCCACCGGACGCCTGTTTGCTCTCTTCAACTTCGGCCAGCGCATCACCGGCACCCTCGACCTGCTAGATACCCCCGCCGACCTGACCGTGGTCAGCCGCTACATCCGCCAGCACCTGGGATCGGCCCTGGCTCACGGCGACCTGAACGGGGACGGGCTGGCCGATCTGATCGCCGGGTCGTACGAAAACGACAACGACAACACCGTCCCAATCACGCCCACCGTCTTCGTGCTGTGGGGAGGCGCAGGCCTGTCCGGGCAGCGCGTGCTCACCGATACCTCTCCGGCCGACTTCATGCTGCGTGCCCCGGCCCAAGACTTCCTGGCCTTCTCGGCCAAGAACGCCCTGGCAGCCGGCGACCTGAACGGGGATGGCATTCACGACCTGGCGGTGGGCGATTCCCTGGCCGACGATGGCAGCCTGGCGGACAGTGGCGCGGCCTTCGTCGTCTTCGGCAATCTGGCTCTCTCCGGACTGCACGACCTGGAGACCACCCCCGCTAACTTCACCGTATACGGTCCGGACAACTCCACCGGCCTGGGAGCGCTGGCCCTGGGCGACCTGGATGGAGATGCCCAGCCCGACCTGGTAACCCGCAGCGGGAACAGCGCCTACGTGTTCCTGGGACCGCTGATCTCAGAGACCCTGCACCTTTCCACGACCCCGGCAGACGTCACCATCGATGGGCTGCAGGCCGGCGGCCTGCTGTTGACGGACTTCAGCGGCGACGGGCAGGCCGACCTGATCCTGAAATCGGGCGACCGGCTGTTCGTCGTCCCAGGGCCCCTGGCAGCAGGAGAGAATTTCGCCGTCTCCAGCCGCGCCGCGCTGACCATCACCAACGTAACAGCCGAATCGCTTGCCGCCGGCAACGTGTTTGGCAGTGGCTATCCCGACCTCATCCTGGGTGACCCGTTCTACCGGCGCGCATACGTGCTCCAGGGTGGGTCGGCGCGCACCGCCAGCGCCGACCTGTCCGAGCTGTCCGACCTCATCATCCACGGAGACCCGTATAAATTCCTGGGCTTCGACCTCTCCAGCGGCGACCTGGATGGTGATCAGCGTCCCGACCTGATCGTATCCACCTGGGGAGTCGAAGAAGACACACACCCCAACAAATTCAAGGACGCTGGCAAGGTGTTCGTGTTCTATGGAGACGCTCAGCCAGGCATCGCCCCGGCTCAGGTCGCGTTGGCCGGCCCACAGACCGGCCTGGTGGGCGCGACTTACACCTTCACCGCCACCGTCACCCCGGCTTTCGCTTCGACGCCCATCACCTTCACATGGCAGGCAAGCGGCCACGCGCCCGCAGTACACCAGGGAGGCTTGCAAGACCAGGCCAGCTTCTCCTGGAACACGCCCGGGGTGAAGATCGTTAAGGTCACCGCCTCAAACCCGGCCGGTAGTGCGTTGGCTTCCAGGACGGTGACCATATCGGTCCCGCATTACACCTTGAATCTGCCGGTGATCCTGTTAAATAGATAACGCGACCCCTGAGTACACCCTACTCCAGCATCGCGTAGAGCATCACCCCGGTCGCCACGGCCAGGTTCAGCGACGTCACCCGCCCGTGCATAGGCAGGCGCACCACCGCCTGGCATACATCCACCTGTTCGGGGTTGAGCCCCTGGCGTTCGCTACCCATCAACAGGACCGCCGGCCGTTCGTAATCCTCGATCTCCTTGTAATGCGTCTGGGCGTGGGCAGAGGTGCCATACACCCGGTAGCCGCCCTGCCGGGCCCAAATCGCAAACTCCGCGAAGGAGACCTGAACGACAGGCAACCAGAAGATGGCCCCCATGCTGGACCGCACCGCTGTGGGGTGGTAGGGGTCTACGCCTCCCCCCAACAGCAGCAATCCGCTGGCGCCCACTGCGTCGATGGTCCGCAGGATGGCGCCCACGTTGCCGGGGTCCTGGGGCTTTACCAGGGCCACACCCCACGCGAAGTTGCTGCCATCCAATCGACTCAATTCAGTCCGCGGGGCGCGCGCTACAGCCAGGATCCCCTGGGGATTTTCTCTGTCCGCCATCGAGCCAAACACTTCTTCGCTGGTCGCGTGGCAGGGAATGCTGCGCGCCGTTCCTCTGGCGATCAATTCTCTGGCAAAGGGGCTGGATAAGACCTCCGGCGCGTAGAAGATCGCTTCGACCTGCAAGGGCGCAGTCGCCCAAAGGGCGCCGGCAGATGCTTCTATTGCGGCGAGGGCTTCCCCCACGTGCCGGATTCCCTCCGCCAGGAACAGGCCGCTCTCCTGGCGCGCCTTGCGTTGCCGGAGCTCCCGTACCGCCTTGATCTTCGGGTTGTTGCGGCTGGCAAGGATCGGAGGCTCGACCCGAGGCATCTCTCAGGGTCTGCGGGGCACCCAGGCCAGCACGGTCGTGCCCTCGCCTGGGGCGGAGGTGATCTCCACGTCTCCCCCAACCTTGCGTGCCCGAATGTGCATGTTGGACAGGCCGTGGCCCAGGGTCACGCTCATCTTGCGAATGTCGAAACCCACACCGTTATCGGCGATCTCAAGCAGCACTCGGTCTCTCACCGCCCACAGGCGCACATCGGCGCGGCGAGCCTGGGAGTGCTTGGCGGCATTGGCCAGGGCTTCCTGGCAGATGTGAAACAAGGCCGTGGAGGAAGCAATGGGCAGGTCGACCCGCCCGTCCTCCGGCCCGGCCAGGGAGGCGTCCGACAGGGTGTTGGCGCGGTATTCATCGACCAGCCGGCGCAGGCCGTTCATCAGGTCTTTCTCCACGAACTGCCTTGGCCTCAAGTCCTGGATGTAGGCCCGGATGTCACGGATGGTGCTGTTCAAGCCTTCCACAGCCTGTTCGATCTTCTGACGGGCCTGCTTGGGATCGTCATCCAGCGCGATGCGGGCGTAATCCAGCGCCAGACCCACGGCGTAAATCGACTGGATGATCCCATCGTGCAAGTCCATGCCGATACGCTCACGCTCCTCCAGCACAGCCAGGCGGCGGGCCTGACGCTGCAGGTGGGCGTTTTCCAGGGTAATGCCGGCCCATTTGCCGAGAGCTGTCAGCATTTGCAACTGGCGGTCGTCGATGTGGCGCTGCTCGCGACCGGCGATGCACATCACGCCGATCACGTTGCCGCGCGCCTGCAGTGGTATACAGGCCATGCAGCGAAAGCCAGCCTCATACACCGCCGGGCGTAGAAAGCGGATGTCTTTCTGCAGGTCGGAGCTGACCAGCGGCTTGCCTGTTTGCGCTACGATGCCGATATAGCCCTCTCCCAGGCGGAAACGCTCGCGGGTCAGGAAGGCCTGGACCGAATCGCCGCGGTGCAATGCGAGACGCAGCTCTTTATCTCCATCCTCGCGCAAGAAGATCTCGCCTGCCTCTACCTTGAGATAGGCCATCACGCGCGCCAGGGTCTGTTCCAGGATTTCATCGATCTCCAGGGATTCGGCCAGTGCCGCGGCGACATCGTTGAGCAGGGCCAGGTCCTCATTGCGCTGGCTGAGCGCCTCGTCTCGGCTGAGCAAGCCTTTGTACAGGTGCGCATTGCTGATCGCCACCGCGGCATAGGCCGCCAGGGTTTCGATCACCCGCTCGTCATCGGGGGTAAATTCCGGGTAATTTTCCTTGTTGGTCAGGTAAATCTGGCCCAGCAGTTGTTCACCCAGCACGATCGGCACCCCCAGGAAGGAGGTCATCACCGGATGATGGGCAGGAAAACCCTTGCTGCGCGGGTCAGAAGAGATGTCGCGCACCCGGATGGTGCGGCGCTCCTTCTTGATGGCCCCGATCAGGCCTTTGCCCACCGGGGGAGCACCTGTCCGGAGGACCTGCTCTGGAGTCATGCCCGAGGTGATAAACTGCACCAGGTTCCCCTGATCGTCCACCACCCCCAGGGCAGCATAGCGAGCACCTGCCTGTTCGCGGGCCAGGTTTACGATCCTCTCCAAAACAGTCTCCAAGGAGAGATCGCTCACTAGCTCAAGGCTGGCGCGATGGAGCGCCACCAGGCGCTCTTCCAGTTGCTCGCGGGTTAACAAAGCCATGTTATCTATTCACCGATGAGATTATTTTACCCCAGTTTTATTCCAGTTATAGCTGGATAGTTTTTGCCAGACCCTGCCATGTATAAAGGCCAAAACCTGGTACTGATTGCCGGGGGCTGATCGTGAGCGTCGAACAAGGTCGAAAAATGACCGCTAAAATACCTACATCCCGCATAGCCGGATTCTACAACCTCAGCCTCGAGGAGAGGCGCGCCCTGTTGGGTGCCTGGCTCGATCCCGAAGACCTGGCTGCGCTGGAGGGCGCGGCTGGCCTGACTCCCGCACAAGCCGACCACATGATCGAGAACGTGATCGGAGTGCACGCCCTGCCGCTGGGTATCGCGCTGAATTTTGTGGTAAACGGCCGCGAGCTTCTGGTGCCCATGGCGATCGAAGAGCCATCCGTGGTGGCTGGAGCTTCGTTCATGGCGAAACTGGCCCGAGCCGGGGGCGGCTTCACTGCCCACACCACCCCACCCGAGATGATCGGACAAATGCAACTGCTGGATGTCCCGGACATTCCGGCCGCCAGGCAGGCTTTATCGGACCAGAAGGCCCTCTTGCTCGCGGAGGCCAGCCAGGTCGACCCGTTGCTGGAGCGGCTGGGAGGCGGGCCGCGCGACCTGGAGGTGCGCCTGATCGAGGACTCGCCCATCGGGCCTTTCCTGGTGCTGCACCTGATCTATGACGTGCGGGATGCCATGGGGGCCAACGTCGTCAACACCGCCACGGAACGGCTTGCGCCTCTGGTAGAATCGATCAGCGGCGGGCGTGTGCACCTGCGCATCCTCTCGAACCTGGCGGATCGCCGCCTGGCCTCTGCCCGCTGCACCATCCCACTGGCTGAGCTGGCCTTCGACGGCTTTACGGCCGAAGAGGTGCGAGACGGCATCGTCGCCGCCTGGGCCTTCGCCGCCATGGATCCCTACCGGGCCGCCACCCACAACAAGGGTATCCTGAATGGCGTGGATGCGGTCGTCATCGCCACCGGCAATGACTGGCGCGCCGTCGAAGCCGGCGCCCATGCCTACGCGGCTCGCTTCGGCAGATACAGCGCGTTGAGCACCTGGAGCGTCGATTCGGCCGGCAACCTGGGCGGAAGCCTGGAGATGCCCCTGGCGGTTGGCATCGTGGGCGGCGCCACCCGCGTGCACCCGACCGCCCGGGCGGCGCTGAAACTGCTGGGGGCGAGTACCGCCGGCGAACTGGCTGAAATCATCGTGTCCGTCGGCCTGGCGCAAAACCTGGCCGCGCTGCGCGCCCTGGCGACCGAGGGCATCCAGCGCGGCCACATGGGCCTGCACGCCCGCCAGGTGGCGGTAGCGGCAGGCGCCCGGGGAGAGCAGATCGAGCGCCTGGCGCGCCAGCTGATCGCCGAGGCCACGGTGCGCATCGATCGCGCCGAGGAGATCCTGCTCTCCTGGAGCGATACCGAGAAGAAAACGGAGAAATAGAGTTCGCTATGCAGCCCGAGACGACAGAATCTACCCGGCAGCACCTGCCCCTGAAACCCATCCACCCGGTAGGCATTGTGGGGTATGGCGCCTATGTGCCGCGCTACCGGCTGCCGGCCAGCGAAGTGGCCCGCATCTGGACGGATGGGCAGGCCGCCCTGCCGATAAAAGAGAAAGCCGTCGCCGGCCTGGACGAAGACGTGGTCACCATGTCCATCGAGGCCGCCCGAAACGCCTTGAAGCGGGCCGGCATCCGCCCCGAGGAGCTGCGCGCCGTGTGGGTTGGCTCCGAATCCCATCCCTATGCCGTGAAGCCCACTTCCACCATCCTGGCCGAGGCCATCGGCGCGGTGCCCAACGTGCAGGCCGCCGATTGGGAATTCGCCTGCAAGGCCGGGACCGAAGCCGTGGTAGCCGCCATGGGACTGATCGGCTCCGGCATGGCGCGCTACGCCATGGCGGTGGGGATGGACACTGCCCAGGGCCGTCCTGGAGACGCCCTGGAGTACACCACCGGATCGGGCGGGGCTGCCTTTGTACTCGGCCCGGCAGATGAATCGTTGGCGGTGATCGAAGCTGCCTACTCCTTTGTCACCGATACACCCGATTTCTGGCGCCGGGCAGACCAGAAATATCCCGAGCACGGCCAGCGCTTCACCGGCGAGCCGGCCTACTTCAAGCACATCCTGCAGGCCGCCAACACCCTGATGGAGGCTACCGGCACGAGCCCATCCGATTACACCTATGCCATCTTTCACCAGCCCAACACCAAGTTCCCGGAGAGGGCGGCTTCCCAGTTGGGTTTTTCGAAAGAACAAATCGCACCCGGCTTGCTGGTGCCGGTCATTGGCAATACCTACGCCGGCGCTGCCTTGATCGGCCTGACTGCCACCCTGGACATTGCCAACCCTGGCGAGCGCATCCTGATGGTCTCCTTCGGTTCCGGGGCCGGCTCGGATGCCTTCACGCTGACCGTCGGCCAGGCCATTAACGACCGCCGGGACCTGGCCCCGCGCACCCGGGACTACATCGCCCGGCGCACGCCGATCGACTACGCCACCTACACCCGCCTGCGGGGTAAGCTGGTCATGAAATGAGGCTGAACGTGGAGACTCGTATGGTCGATGTGGTGATCGCCGGCGTCGGGCAAACCTCGGTCGGTGAACATTGGGAGTTCTCGTTGCGCGAGCTGGCATTGGACGCCATTGAAGCTGCCCAGAGAGACGCCGGGCACCTCCAACCCCAGGTGCTCTTTGTAGGCAACATGCTGGCCCCGCTCTTCTCGCGCCAGGCGCATCTGGGCGCCTTGATCGCCGATTTTGCCGGCTTGGGTGCCATCGAGGCCGCCACCCTGGAAGCTGCCGGCGCCTCCGGCGGGGCTGCGCTTCACCAGGGTTACCTGGCGGTCGCCTCAGGCATGGCAGACGTTGCCCTGGTAGTCGGTATCGAGAAATTCACCGACCAGATTGGCAGCCAGATCGAGGCTGCCCTGGCTACTTCCACCGATAGCGATTACGAGGCGGCGCATGGCCTGACGCCTGCGGCGCAGGCTGCCTTAATGATGCGCCGCTACCTGCACGAGTTCGGCCTGCCCCGCGAGGCGTGCGCAGGCTTCGCCCTGACGGCCCATGCCAACGGGGCCACCAATCCCCACGCCATGTTCCGCAAGGCCATCAGCCTGGAGGCCTACCGTAAATCCGGCGTGGTCAACGATCCGTTGAACATGTACGATGTGGCCCCCGCAGCCGATGGCGCCGCCGCCCTGATCCTGACCCGGCGCGACCGGCTGCCGCCCGGCTTCCCGCATCGCCTGGTGCGCATTTCCGGGTCATCCCTGGTCACCGATAGCTTGGCGCTGCACGATCGCCCGGAGCCACTGCGCTTTCGCGCCGCCGGTCTTTCGGTGGAGCGCGCCTGTCGCCAGGCGCGCCTTACCCCCCTCCAGATCGACTTGTTCGAGCTGTACGACGCCTACTCGATCTATGCTGCCCTCTCACTGGAAGCAGCCGGGTTCGCCGAGCCCGGGCAGGGCTGGAAGCTGGCCCAGGATGGGCAGATCAACCTGCAGGGTTCGTTGCCTATCTCGACTTTTGGCGGTCTCAAGGCGCGCGGCAATCCCGGCGGGGCGACCGGCGTCTACCAGGCAGTTGAGGCGGTGCTGCAACTGCGCGGCCAGGCCGGTCCCAACCAGGTGCCCGGCGCGCAGCGCGCCATGGTGCAGTGCCTGGGGGGGCCAGCTGCCACCGCCGCCACCCACGTCCTGGAGGCTGTCGAATAGCAGGCCGAACTCAACCGGTCATTAGGGCTGGTTTGCATACCAAAGCAGCAGGCTATTCGACTTTACGAAATCCACATCGCCGTCTTTGTCTATATCGACCGGGAAAATCGTGTACGCCTCGCTGGTGGAGATCGTGTGGCGGACAAACCTTTGGTCCCCAAGATTCTCCCACCAGGCTATTGCAGCACCGGCCGCCAGGATATCAAGGCTGCCGTCCTTGTTCACGTCCACCGCTGAAACAAACGTAGGATTACCCAGGCCAAACGAAATCTTGTGCTCCGCATAGTTTTGGTCGCCATCATTCTCCCACCAGGCGATATCATTACCCAGGGCGGCTGTACCAACCACGTCGATATCTCCATCCCCATCCAGGTCCACGCCCGATGCCCAGCTCCTGCTGCCTGTCGTTGTTGGGTCACCCACCCGTATGACGTAGCGTGTGAAGGCTTGCGAACCGTTATTCTGCCACCAGTAGATGGAACCCGATGTGGATGCTCCCAGCAGGTCAAAATCCCCATCCTGGTCGAGATAAACTGCCGAGATACTGCTGATCTGGCCTACTGCGTCATCGATCAATTGCTGAGCAAATCCCTGACCTCCGTCATTCACCCACCAGACCAGCTTATCTCCTCCTCCCAGGATATCCATATCACCGTTTTTGTCCAGATCGATTGCCTGGACAGTTTTGGGATTGACATAGTTCGTTTCAAGCAGGTGCTTGGTGAAGCTGCTCAGGCCGTCATTCTCGTACCAGGCGACTTCGTTATCGCTGGACCAATCCACCGTTGCCAGCACATCCACATGGCCATCCCCATTTAGGTCAGCGGCATGGACGGAATTGTTGGGTGGGATGTCCAGGCTATTGTCGATCTGGTGCCTGGTGAATGTCTGGCTGCCGTCGTTCTCCCACCAGTTGATGTCTCGATTCTGATTGTCGACACCAACCACATCGATATCGCCATCCTTGTCCATGTCCCTGGCATAGACCGCGTCGGCAGATCCCTCCAGGGCGTAATTATTCCAAAATCGGGTATCTTCCGGCGAAGGCATCACCGCCGGTACCCGAACGCTGCTCCCCTCTCCCAGATAGTGGATCTCCAAAGTTCCAATCTCGTCTCGCACATCGATCTCAAAAACCAGGCTATCTCCCTCTACGGCCGCTGGATCGGGTCCATCCCAGGCGATGTAGTTTAATTCTTTACTTCCTGGTCCGGTCAGGGTGTGCTCAACCAGTATCTGTTCCACCCCCTCATGCACCAGGATGATCCGAAAAGGAACCGAGTAAGCCAGCACGGAATTAAAAATAAATTTGCCAAAGACGACGTATGCCTTTCCCACCATGTCGCCCATCAGGCTGGCATCCCAGCGCTCGGCCTTGCGGCAGCCCGTGTAGCAGGTATGATGTTGGATGACATAGCTACCCGGCTCTGCTTCGAGCAGGCCATCTGGCCACAGGTACAGGGTGGTGCTGGTGATCACCTCCGATGAAGTCGCGGTGGGCAGCGGCGGAACCAGGGTCAGCGTGTTGGTCGCCGTTGGCGTGAGCGTGGTCGTCGGGCTGGGTGTCGTCAGCACATTCGGATAATTGTTCTGGACCATGGGTATATATGCCGGAGTCCCGGAGAGAAATTCACGTGTCAATCCCCTGCCCGTACCTATCACGCTCATCAAGACCAGGCCCATCAAAAAGGCCAGATAGGTAAAAGAAGGGGGTAAGACGTTGCGCCTCATCATCTTTTCTCCTCAAAGCGCGGCTGTATTGAGCTTGAAATAATGATCAAATTATTGTATTGTCCGTTCTTGTGAATAAAAACAGTAAAATTATATCAAACACCACACAAGATCGCACACCTGACTGCATGCAATATAGAATAAATCCATTTATCCTTCAAGGTCTGTTGATATGGGATACGCTGAATGTGTACCAAAGCTTGCTGACTGCAAACATGATAGTTCCTGAGAGTCTATTGGCGCGAAACTAAGCTCAACGACGCTAACATGACATCATTTTAGCCAGGAGACCATCGGTATGGAAATACCCCGTCATTGGAGATTGAGACAGCAGCGCTATGGATTGGTCGGTGAAGTCTGCCCGCATTGTGACGCCAGGCTCTTCCCACCGCGCGACATCTGCCCGGAATGCGGCGGAGAAGCCAGGCGGCGCTACAGCTTCAGCGGGCGCGGCGAAGTCTATTCCTACACCACGGTTTACGATCCCCCTGCCGGGTTTGAAGAAATGGCGCCCTATACCGTGGCGCTGGTCAAGCTGGAAGAGGGACCCCTGGTCACCGCCCAATTGACCGACCTGGGTGGGCAGGCGGTGGAGATCGGCACGCCCGTGGAGATGGTCACCCGCCGCATGCGCTCAGATGGCGACGAGCGTGGATTGTTGATATACGGATATAAGTTCCGGCCTCGCCTGGAGAGACAGGCGACTTAATCAATTATTTGTGTAGCTTGAAGGTTATCGACGCCCCGCCAACCTGGCGGGGTTTATTTTATCGAAAAGAGCGAACACGAAAAAGGAATTGTATGTATCCGGCTTTTGGGGGTCCGAGCGCCGTCCGCCGCTCGGACCCCCAAAAGCCGTTAATTACATTTACCCTACTCCTTTACGAAAACGACCATTGACAACCTGGAATATTGCTGTATAATGCCGTGAATTATTAGAAAGAGAATAAATAATACCTGCAATGCTGGCCAGCCTCTCCCTTTCCATCTTTGCCCTTATCCTGGTTCTCGTCATTGAGAGCCTGCTTCCCGATGGGGCGGTTGGAAAGGTGACCATGAGCGCATAGGTTCAACCGGCAGACAACCAGATCAGTACACCAAAAGGCCGCCCCAAAAAGGGCGGCTTTTTCTTTCCCATTGATTTCATGCTGACCGATCAAAGGAGCACAACATGGACGCCAAAAAGCACCCTGCCAAGCCCGACCCCTTGCTGGAACGCTCGCCCGAGCCCTTCAGCGAGCCGCGCACCATCCCGCACGGATGGGACCTCTCCGAATTCCTCCAGCCCGGCAACTGGCTCCCTGGAGAACCAGAAGCCATCCCGGTTGTGAATTCCCCGCTGACAGCCTCCAAGTCGCTGTGACCGAATCCCGCATGAAGATCGCCTTCCAGGGAGAACCGGGGGCGTATTCCGAGGCAGCGATCCACGAGCGCTACGGAATTGGGCCAATCCCCGTCCCCTGTGAGACGTTCGAAGAGGTCTTCGCGCGAGTGGCTGTTGGCGAATGTGAACGGGGTTTCATCCCGATCGAGAACTCGCTGGCAGGCAGCATCCACCGCAATTACGATCTGCTGCTGCAAAACAGCGTTGAAGTAGTCGGCGAGTATTACCTGCATGTGCACCACTGCCTGATCGCCCTTCCCGAGGCCGATATCGGGGATATTCGCCGCGTGATCAGCCACCCCCAGGCCCTGGCCCAATGCGAATCCTATCTAAGGACTTTGCAAGGCGTCAAGGTAGAGCCGTCCTACGACACCGCCGGCAGCGTGAAATTAATCGCCGAGCAACGAGACCCGGGCCTGGCAGCGATCGCTTCTCGCCGGGCAGCCGAGCTCTATGGAATGAAGGTCTTATCCCAGGACATCGAAGATCACGCGGCCAACATCACCCGCTTTTTAGTGATCGCCCGGCAGCCACTCCCACCCTCCGACGACGCCAAGACCTCCATCGTGTTCTCGATCAAGAACCAGCCGGGATCACTGTTCAAGGCTTTGAGCGTCTTTGCCTTGCGAGACATCGACCTGACCAAGATCGAATCGCGCCCCCTGGTAGGCAAACCCTGGGAGTACCTCTTCTACGTCGACTTCGCCGGTTCGATCCAGCAGGCTGTGGTCTCACGGGCGCTGGCTCACCTGGACGAATATGCCGGCTTCCTGCGGGTGCTGGGATCGTATGCTCGTCACAGGCTGTAACCCACGGCGGCTTTTCAATTGGCGTAAGGCGCCATCAACCGCTTGAACCTCAGTGCGTCATCCTTCATCCAGATATTGTTGAACAGCACATAGCCAGATTTACCCGAGGCGAATTCTTTCAACCTGGCCAAATCTTCATCGGTATAGCGATAGCGATATCCCCCCACCCCGTGCAGGCGGAAGTACAGGAAATCTCCATATGCTGGCGGACCTTTGAATGGGTCAACGCAGTGAATCAACCCTAGCTCCTGGCACAGCCCGCGGACCAGGTCATCCGGCCAGGGGCCGCGTGGCTCCCACACCAGTTGCAGACCGTGGCGTTCGATTCGTCGGAAGAATTCCCGCATATTGTTGATATTCTCAACGCCCGGGCGAAAGCTCGCCGGGCACTGGAAGATCACCAGCCTGGCCTCCAGCCGCAGGGCAAATTCGCTCGTCCGCTGCCAGGCGTCGAATACCTCCCGGCTGGGGCAAAAACTTCCACAGCGCTCGAATTTATCCGGGTCTGCTGCCTTCCCCAGCCGGCGGTAAGTTGGGCTGTTAGGCGGATGGGTGATCAATTGCCAGGCCTTCAGGGTGAATTCGAAGCCGGCGGGGAAGCCCCGGCGCCACCTTTCAGCCGTCTCCAGCCTGGGAAGCTGGTAAAAGGTCCTCTGGATCTCGACCAGATTGAAAAGCCGGAGATATTCAGCCTGAGGAAGCGGAAAGCCGCAACACCCGATTTTAATCTCAGCATCCGGCATAAGTGCCATCCATCACTTGACAAGTGATTACTGCCTCTATAGAATCACGCCTGTAATGCACACCTTTAATTACAGGTCACAGTTTCCAACCTGCATCTGTACGCGGCGGGGACTATTTTCGCCGTCGCGCCTGGGCTGATCTGTACTCCCCCGCTTTACCAGACAAAATAAAAGCCTGAATGGCAGAATGATATCGGCGGCGAATAGCACCCCGCAGATTCTACCCCTGTTGATGGGCTAGGTCTCGCCGCATTTCCTATGCCGGGCTGCCCATGCCTTCACAGGTTGCGAAACAAAATGTGTTTATAGAAGTTTGTCTATTTATTAGGTCATCGAGGAAACCTGCCATGAAAATCGCCAATGACATCACCGAGCTGGTCGGCAACACTCCCCTGGTCCGCCTGCGCCGCATCACCGCTGGGGCGGTTGCCGATGTAGTGGCCAAGCTGGAGTTTTACAACCCGGCGCACAGTGTAAAAGACCGCATCGGTGTCTCCATGATCGCGGCTGCAGAGCGAGCGGGGTTGATAAATCCAGATACGATCATCCTGGAGCCTACCAGCGGGAACACCGGCATCGCCCTGGCGTTCGTCTGCGCCGCCCGCGGCTACCGGCTGGTCCTGACCATGCCGGACACCATGAGCGTGGAGCGGAGGCTGCTGCTGCGGGCTTACGGGGCGGAGCTGGTCTTGACCCCTGGGAGCGAAGGCATGGCTGGAGCCATCAGAAAGGCCGAAGAGATGGCTGCTTCCGACCCGCGCTACTTCATCCCGCAGCAGTTCAAGAATCCGGCCAACCCAGAAATCCATCGCAGGACGACCGCTGAAGAAATCTGGCGTGACACCGACGGGAAGGCCGATATCCTGGTGGCCGGGGTAGGGACCGGCGGCACGATTACCGGCGTAGGAGAGGTGATCAAGGCCCGCAAGCCATCCTTCCGCTGCGTGGCCGTCGAGCCGGAGGCCTCCCCGGTGCTCTCAGGCGGAAAGAAGGGGCCACATCCCATCCAGGGGATCGGCGCCGGGTTCATCCCCGAGGTCCTGAACACCCAGATCTACGATGAGATCGTGCGAGTGAAGAACGAGGACGCCTTCCAGACCGCCCGGCGCTTGGCCTGTGAAGAAGGCCTGCTGGTAGGCATCTCGTCAGGCGCAGCCACCTGGGCTGCCATCCAGATCGCCCAACGCTCCGAAAACGCCGGCAAGCTCATCGTTGCCATCATGCCTTCCTTCGGTGAACGCTACCTGAGCACCGCGCTATTCTCTCACCTGCAAACCGATTGACCAGGAGGTCGAATGCCATGTTCAAGACCTTTCTGCAGGACATCCAATCGGTATTCGAACGCGATCCGGCCGCCCGCAGCGTGCTGGAGGTGCTGCTCTGTTATCCCGGATTGCACGCGCTGTGGGCCCACCGGATTAATCATTGGTTATGGAGACATCACCTGAAGCTCCTGGCGCGCACAATTTCCCAACTGCTGCGCTCGCTGACCGGCATCGAGATCCATCCGGGTGCAAAGATCGGCGATCGCCTGTTTATCGACCACGGAATGGGAGTGGTCATCGGCGAGACGGCCGAGATCGGCCATCGTGTGACACTCTACCAGGGAGTCACCCTGGGTGGCACCAGCCTGTCCAAGGGCAAGCGACATCCGACCCTGGGCGATGATGTCGTCGTAGGGGCGGGGGCCAAGATCCTGGGACCGATCACGATCGGGGCAAACAGCCGCATCGGGGCCAACGCGGTGGTAGTCAAGCCCGTCCCGCCTGATACGGTGGTGGTGGGGGTGCCCGGGCAGGTGGTGTCCCGCGAGCGCCCGCGGCCGGCTAAGGTCACCCCGGACCTGGCGCACGGACAATTGCCTGATACCATCGGCGAGACGCTGGCGGCGCTGATCGCCCACGTGAAAGCGCTTGAGGCCAGGCTCGAGGCGCATTCCAACCATATTCCCGCCCTCCACATGCCCGAAGATGGCGTCTGGCGCGGGCAGGACTTTTCGATTTAATAGAGTAGAAGCTCTGAATGCTACAGGATTTCTCTCAATCTCTGCCCGGTGTACGAGCCGGGAACCTGGGCCACCTCTTCGGGAGTTCCCTGGGCGACCAGCCTGCCTCCCGCTACGCCGCCTTCCGGTCCAAGATCGATGACCCAATCGGCGGCCTTGACCAGTTCCAGGTTATGCTCGATGACGATCACGGTGTTGCCTGCATCCACCAGGCGCTGGAGCACCCCCAGCAAGCGGGCTATATCAGCCAGGTGCAGGCCGGTTGTGGGTTCGTCGAGCAAGTACAGCGTGTGGCCGGTGCTACGGCGGCCCAGCTCCTTGGCCAGCTTTACGCGCTGAGCCTCCCCGCCCGAGAGCGTGGTGGCAGGCTGCCCGAGCTGGAGATAGCCCAGGCCGACATCGGACAGCACCTGCAGGCGGGAGACGGCGGCGGGGACATCCTGAAACAGCGCCAGAGCTTCTTCGACGGTCAGGTCGAGCACCTGGGAAATGTCGTGATCGCGGTAGCGCACTGCGAGCGTCTGGCGGGTGAAGCGCCGCCCGTGGCAGGCCGGGCAGCGCACTTCCACGTCGGGCAAGAGCTGCATTTTGACGGCCAGCACGCCGGTGCCTTCGCAGCGCTCGCAGCGCCCACCCGGGACGTTGAACGAAAAGTGCCGGGATGATAATCCACGGCGGCGAGCTTCAGGAGTGGCTGCGAATGCGGCGCGGATCGGGGTAAACGCATCTGAGTAAGTGGCGATGTTCGAGCGTGGGACGCGCCCGATGTGCTCCTGATCGATGGCGATGATCTTATCGAGAAATTCACAGCCTTCGATCGCGTCGTGCTCGCCGGGGATGGCGGAGCCAGAGCCATACAGCCATTGGCGGATGGCGCGGTCGAGGATGTCGAATACCAGCGAGGATTTTCCCGACCCGGACACACCCGTCACCGCGATCAGCAAGCCCAGCGGCAGGCGCACGGTGATGCCCTGGAGGTTGTGATGGCGAGCGCCGTGGATGACAATGTCTTTGCCGCTCGCGATGCGGCGGCGCGGCGGTACAGGGATTGAGGCCCGCCCGGCCAGGTAATCCCCGGTGAGTGACCCGGGCTGCCCGGCAACTTCGGCGGGTGTGCCGGCCGCGACCACCTGCCCGCCGTGCCTGCCGGCACCTGGCCCGAAATCGACCACGTAATCTGCGGCGGCGATTGTTTCCAGGTCGTGTTCGATGACCAGGACGGTGTTGCCGAGGTCGCGCAGCCGGCGCAAGACGTCGATGAGGCGGTGGGTATCGCGCGGGTGCAGCCCGATGGTCGGTTCGTCGAAAACGTAAAGGACACCGCTCAACCCCGAGCCGAGCAAAGAAGCCAGGCGCAGGCGCTGGGCCTCACCGGCCGAGAGGGTCAGCGAGGGGCGTTCCAGGGTCAGGTAACCGACGCCGACTTCGGCCAGCCGGGTGATGCGTGCGTTCAGCTCGACCAGGACAGGCTCGGCGACGATCATCTCCTCCGGACGGAGAACGGCGGGTAAGCCATCTACCCAGGCGCCAAGATCGATGAGCGGCAGGCGCGAGACGGCAATGATGTTCTGCCCATCGATGGTCACGGCCCGGCTTTCAGGGCGCAGTCGCGTGCCGGCGCAATCGGGACAGGTTTGGGTGACCAGGAATTCTTCCAGCCTGTCGCGGTAGTCTGCCTCGTGGAGGTGTGCGTGTATGTGTTCGGCGTAGCGGCGCAGGAGATTGGTGGCAATGCCCTCGAAGCGTCCCCGGCGTACGGTGGGTGGCGGCTCGATATTTGGGAAGTGGCGGCGAAAGAGCGGGCTGTCCACGCCAAAGAACAGCAGGTCGCGCTGCGGCGGTGTAAAGTCTTTGATCGGACGCGCGAGATCGAATTCGAATCTGTAATGAGCAGCGGCAGACCGCAGGGTAGAGCTGTAGTAGTTGATGTGAAAGAGGTTCCACCCGGCAACGGCGCCATCCTGGATGCTCTTTTGCTCGTCGACCAGGCGCTGTAGGTTGGCCTGATGGACGCTGCCCAGCCCGGTGCAGGTTGGGCAGGCTCCCTCAGGTTTATTAAAGGAAAAGTGAGCCATGCCGATCTGCCTGACAGGCGCACCGCAGTGCGGGCAGGGATAGGTTTCCTCCGGAGCCGAGGCATCGTCGTCCACGTCGGATTCACCTTCCCATTCTACGTTAGCAGGATCGAAGGATGGCGGTACGTCTTTTCCACAGGCCGGGCAGGGGCGGTGTCCCAGGCGAGCAAACAACACGCGCAGATAGGTATAGACATCTGTGGCAGTGCCAACCGTGGAACGCGGGCTGCGGTTGGTAAGACGTTGGTCAACGCTGATGGTGGGGGAAAGCCCGGAAATGGAGTCGACCGGGGATCTCGCCAGCCCAAAGGCGGTCAGCCCAAGCGATTCAAGGTATTGGCGCTGGCCCTCTTTATGCAGGATGTCGAACCCAAGGGTGGATTTGCCCGAACCGGACACACCGCTCAGGACGACGAGCCGGTTCTTGGGGATCGTGAGGGTGACATTTTTCAGGTTATGCAGACGGGCGCCGTAAATCGTAATTTGAGTAGCCATTCGAGTTCCAAGCTAGATCGACTGGAGACGGGGTATGGGTGATCTCTATAGAGATTCTATCATTGGACGTCATACCGCATGTATTTGGCGCTACTGGAAACCCTTCGCTGAACGCAGAGGAAGAAGAGAATGATATCAAATCAACAACACAGGATATTTAATTTGGCGGCACTGATCTGGCTGAAAACGTCTTATAATTCGTGAGGCGCTCTCCGCAGTCGAATATCTATTAGGGACACTCCTTGACACCAGCCGCGACCATTGCCTTGACAGCGCTCATCTTAGCCACAGCGATGTTATATTCCTCGGTCGGCCATGCCGGCGCCTCCGGCTACCTAGCAGCCATGGCCCTCTTCAGTCTCCCCCCGGAGATCATGAAACCCACCGCCCTGGCGCTGAACATCCTGGTGGCATCGATCGCCACCTACAAGTTTTACCGAGCGGGCTGGTTTTCTTGGTCCACCTTTTGGCCCTTTGCGTTGGGATCCGTGCCGTTGGCCTTTCTGGGGGGCAGCCTGATGCTGCCGGACCGGCTCTATAAGTCCCTCATCGGATTGGTCCTATTATATGCCGCCCTCCGGATCTTCCGCTCCAGCCTGAGGGCTGTGAATCCAACGCTTAAGCCCCTGCCGATGGGCTGGGCCCTGGCTATTGGAGTTGGGATTGGCTTTCTCTCGGGACTTACCGGGGTTGGCGGGGGCATCTTCTTGAGCCCCCTGCTGTTGCTGGCGGGTTGGACAGACGTTCGTCAGACCTCGGGAATCGCCGCCGCGTTCATCCTGGTCAATTCCCTGGCCGGCCTGACCGGACATCTGACAGCGGTCGCCGATCTGCCTGGAGCAGTCCCAATTTGGGGAGTGGCAGCCACGCTGGGTGGCTATATCGGATCGGAGTACGGCAGCCGTCGCCTGAACCGGACCGTCCTGCGCCAGCTCCTGGCATTCGTACTGCTGATAGCCGGGGGTAAGATGATCTTCACCTAGGCGCGGTCGGGGGCCAGGAATGCCACCGCCTTACCCCGTTCATCATCCATTACCAGCTCAAGATGGTGCCCGGGCCGGTAGGAGGCGACCTCGATCAGCCGAACACTCTCTTTCAGCTTCTCGCTGATTTCTATCCAATGGTCCACGCAGTTCGGAGGATTGTAGAAAAAGTCGCGATTGAACTCTACCCCTTCCTCTCCCAGGCAGATCGCCAGTGGATAGATCTGCGCCTCCATCAGGTCCTGGAAGAAATGGGTTCCCAGGGAAGGCTCCGGGCCAGACCCAATCCCCTGGCCGGTCAATTCTACCAGCGCGCTGGCGTTGTAGATGTCGGAATAGCTCACGTAGATGCCCAGGTCGGGGTTGGTGGTGCCCCAGCGACCCGGGCCAATGCAGATGAACGGGTGTTTCACAAGGGCTGCATTCAAACGCCCGACCAGCCTGCCCAGTTCTCTGCGCTCCGCAGAATCGCCCAACCCAAAATAACCCTCGGGGGGGATAAAAAGAACATAGCGGATTTCTTCCAGGTAGCCCCGCGGCACCATGAAACTGGTCGAAAAGATAATGTCTTCAGAAGCCAGGCCTTTGGGTATTGCGATCATTTCACTTTCGGTGAAATGGCTCTGCGGTCGGCATTGCAGCAGAGAGATCTGTACACCTGGCTGCGCTGACTGCGGGTTGGTAATTTGCAGGGTAAACTCAATATCCACTGCGGAGTGATAATGTTGTTCAAGCAACCGCATGATTCTGAAGATCAACGAAGCAAACGGTGTCCTGCGTAGTAATTCATGGTAGGTGATCACCAACTTCGGGATGTCGGCTTCCAGGATACGCGTATGGGGAGTAGTGATATACCCATCCTGCTCCAGTTGGGCCAGATAGCGTAGTGCAGGGTAGCGTGGTGAAAGCACCTGGTGGACAGGCAATGTCTTGCAGGAGTTTTCCTCCAGGTCGATCAAATCGACATAACGTTGTGAGTAGCTCAGGATAGCTGCCACACTATCGTCAGGCTGAAGCAAGGGATGGCTCAAAGCAATCAGGCGGGGATAGTCGTTACCCACCCTTTCCACAGCCCGAGTTCCTAAGCCCCAGACCAGGCGTACAAAACCGTCTTCACGCCGAATCTGGGGCGACCAACGATACAGGTTATGGCTGAAGGCAACACCCGCTCCGTGGGGTAGAAAATAGCTCCCAAAACTATCTCCCTGAACTACCTGAATCAACACTGCCATCCGTTCGTCGTAATCTTGCAAACCTTTCGAGCGCCGGTAGAGCAGCGCTTCTGGTTTTAATGTGCTGGCATAGGTACGCGCGATCGCTTTCGTCAGGGCATTCAGGTTCTCATCAGTGGTGCCCTGATTTGGACAGAAGAAACTATCGTATTTTCCCGCAAAGGAAGTGCCAAAGTTATCCTCAAGCTGGCTGGAGGAACGTACAATAAGCGGCTTATTCCCGACCCGTAATAACAACTCCTTCAGCTCTGCTAGAATCTCAGGGGGAAATTTCCCCGCCTGGAACTCCTGCTGGACTTGGGGATACTCAGCCCAGACCTGTTCTTCGGGTTTGTATTTCTGGTCGTTCCAATACATCAAACCGTTCATCGCCATGAAGATGTAAATCAACTCAGAACCCAAAAAGTACGACTCAGGAATTTGCACACAGGCGCGGATGTCTTCGTCGCCCACATCATCCAGGATGCGGGCCGCGAGCAACATGCCGGCAGACTTGCCCCCTACTCTGCCATACCCGATCCTGCGATGCAGGATATTCACCAGGTCTGTGGTCGTGAGCCACCGTTTTGCAATATCGATATACGATAACTGGTCGCTGAGCATCCTGCGAATGAGGATGACTTTCAGTTCGGTTAAATGGTGATCCAATGCCCCCCTTTCTTCGGGGGGCATGCGTTCAATCGCCTGGGCATGTTCGATGAGTCTGGCTTCAGGAATCAGCTCTGGATCAAATGAATACGGCAAAGTGAACCTCACCCTCCCGATCTCGCCTGTTTCTTGAGGGACAAGCGTTTCTTGTTGGGAGGGGCGTTTCCACGCCAATCTCGCCTGCACCGGTGAGGCATCGACCAGCAAACCAAAGCCACGCCGTTCCCGGACATCACTGTCATCCACCATCTCGATATCTAAGGTAAAGCAAGAAGGGACCGCATTGGCACAGCCAATTGCTCGCTGGCTGGCAGATAAGACCGTTTCTAATGTCTCCGCCAGCGCATTAAATGCAGCGCTCTTACGGTCCACCCAGGCAATGAGATGGATGCCTGATTTTTCGCCGAACGACCTTGCCTCGCCTCCCTGTCCGGCTTGCGCGCTAATTTCTGAGCCGAATTGATAAACCGCTTTTACCGTCCTGTCTATCTTGCCAAGGTATTCACTGATCTGCCTGACCAGGCTCTCGTTCACACAGCAGCAATGTTCACATTGGCCCTGAAGGAGCGCCTGGCGCATTCGCCTGGAATCACCCGCGAAATGCGCCTCAGCACAATCTAAGACCGCCTGTTCAATCATCTTATCGGTCAGGGTTTGATCAATTTGCACGCCAATCACCATGCAATCCCTATAGAGATTGAACCATTGTCCACCGTGGCGCCTTGTGCAAGGCAGCAATCATACGCTTCATCACAAAATGCCATACGCAAGCATTGCGTTGGCGACTTTGATGAAACCGGCAATATTGGCGCCAGTCAGATAGTCACCTCTACGTCCGTATGTATCAGCAGCTTCCAGGCATGCCCGATGAATGCGCTTCATGATCTGGTGCAGCTTCTCGTCAACCTCTTCCCGCGTCCAGGACATTCGCATGCTATTTTGCGACATTTCGAGGCCAGAAGTGGCTACACCTCCAGCGTTGGCTGCCTTTGCCGGTCCATACAGGACCTCATTATCTTGATATATTTGGATTGCCTCAAGCGTCGAGGGCATGTTCGCCCCTTCGGAGACGCAGAAGCAGCCATTGTTTACCAGTGCCTGTGCGTTAATTTTATTGATTTCGTTCTCGTGCGCAGAAGGGAACGCCAGGTCAACCTTCAGGCCTTGTTCTCTGATCACATCCCATACACTTTTTCCAGGGTAATAAGGCACCTGGTACTTTTCTGCATATTCGCGAATCCGGCCCCGCCTTACATTCTTCAACTCCAAGACAAAATCAAGCTTCTCGCGACCTATACCAGTCTCATCGACGATCGTACCATTGGAATCTGAGAGCGTGATGACTTTTCCTCCCATCTGGATGATTTTTTCTATCGTGTATTGAGCGACATTACCAGACGCACTCACCGCAGCGACCTTCCCCGCAATCTCCAGACCCCTGGTCGCCAACATTTCTGCGGCAAAATATACAGCCCCATAGCCCGTTGCTTCCGGCCTGATCAGGCTTCCCCCAAATTCAAGTCCTTTGCCGGTTAAGACGCAGGTATGATCGTTGACAATTTTTTTGTAGTAGCCATACAAATAGCCGATCTCCCGGGCACCTACGCCGATATCGCCTGCGGGCACATCGGTATCTGGGCCAATATGACGGTAGAGTTCCCGCATAAAAGCCTGGCAGAAGCGCATAACTTCATTATCTGATTTACCTTTGGGATCAAAGTCTGAACCACCCTTTCCGCCACCCATTGGCAGTGTGGTCAGTGAATTCTTGAATACCTGTTCGAAACCCAGGAACTTGATAATTCCCAGGTTAACCGATGAGTGAAACCTCAAGCCACCTTTATAGGGGCCAATGGCATTATTGAATTGAACCCGGTATCCGCGATTTACTTGAACCTCCCCGGCATCGTCCACCCAAGGAACCCGGAACATAATCACCCGGTCCGGCACGACGATTCTTTCGTAGATCTTGGCTTTCACAAATTCCGGATGTTTATCGACGGTAGGTTCCAGGGAGGTAAGCACTTCCTTGACTGCCTGATGGAATTCAGGCTGTCCAACGTCCTTTTCCTGGACTTTTGCGATGATTTCCTGCATGAGTGACACCTTATTCTCTCCTTTTTTGGGATGGTAATACTGGGTTACTCTGCGCGTCCCGTCCTGCAATGCTATACAAAGATCACAGACAGGCGCTCCAACGAACCAACTCGCCAAAGACATATCCACATCGGCTTTGGATAATTTTCTGAACACATTGTAGCAAGAGCAGAATGAACAAGCCATTAAATAGGTTGGCCAATTAATAAAAAAATCATGAAATCCTTCAATCCACTAATGCTCTCCAACCGGGCAGGTTTTAGCACTATAATTAAGGCAACCATGACGTGATGTCACTATCTCTGCGAATGACTATTGCTTGCCTGCTGCAAGTTTAGGGCTGTTGATTAATGCCAGCTTGCTTTTTTGTCTCAGACCTGCATGGCGATTCCAGTCGTTATCAAAAACTCTTTCGTGCCATCCTGGACGAACGTCCGGCTGCAGTTTTCCTGGGCGGTGATCTTCTACCCATGGAGAGGTTCCCTCTCCAATCGGAGGATATCCGGATAACGGATTTCGTCCACAGTCTCCTTGGTGCCAGTTTTGAAAAACTAAACAATAGACTAGGCAATGACTATCCTCGCATATTTATAATCCTGGGAAATGACGACCCCCGGTCAATGGAGAAGGAATTTATATACTGGGAAACCAGGGGCATATGGGAGTACATCAGCAATCGGAGGGTACAATTCGACCATTTTTTTGTCTACGGTTATGGTTACGTGCCTCCCACGCCATTTCTTTTGAAAGATTGGGAACGTTATGATGTGTCCCGCTTCGTGGATCCGGGCTGTATTTCACCAGAAGACGGCTTGCATTCTATCCCTGAGACTCAAAACGTAATTCGATTTTCAACCATTCAAACGGACCTGGAAAGGCTTTCAGGGGAGGACAATCAATCTAACGCCATCTACCTGCTCCACAGCCCGCCTTATCACACCCCTTTAGACCAGGCTGAGCTCGAGGGAAAGATGGTCGAAGATGCCCCACTCGATATCCACGTGGGCAGCATTGCAGTAAAACGGTTTGTCGAGACTCACCAACCATTAATATCATTGCATGGGCACGTTCATGAATCCGCCAGGTTGTCAGGCACATGGAGGGTTCTCATCGGACGAACATATTCCTTTTCAGCCGCCCACGATGGCAGTGAACTCGCCCTCGTTCGCTTCGACCCTGAAACGCCCGAAACTGCCACTCGTGACCTGATTTAAAGGCTCGAATCTAGAAAAATCCCTCAATTGAATGGAACGATACTGAAAATTAGGATGGGGCGATCACATACGCTTGAGTGCCGAGCCTAAAGCAATCGGCCTGGCTGCATCGTTCACTCCCCCGATTTTTACTGCGTATCCGGAATTCTCTCGGATATCTTCATCAGTGATAATGTGCACGTCCAGCAGATCATCGATTTTGTAACCGGTCCGCAGATAATTTACCTGGCTCAAGCTCAGGTTCCAGCCTTCCAACCAGGTCAACAATTCCTTTCTTTGCTGCTCGGTTCCTTGAAAATGAATCAAAATATCAATGTCGCTCTCCGGCCCAGCAGTGCAATTCTTGGTGCTTCCAAATATATAGAATCCTTTTACGCCGAAACGTTGGGGGTCGATCTGCGCAGCGATGGACTCCACTGCCTCTAACCGCCATCGCCAATGGGTGTCAGATGGTCCTCGACGAAGCTGAGGCAGGTTTTTCTTCCTCTCCAGTTCGATTGGACCGCTTGGTTCAGCCAAAATTGCTATGGCTTCTTCGTCATCCGCATTCATCAGCACACGCAATATTTGACCACCAGTCGAAGCCGTCACGTCGATGACTCTGATCACCTGGGAAAGCTGAGAGTAATCCGGCAGAATGCGCGGCAACAGATTCTCCCTAGTTAGCAGAAATTCCTCATTGAAAATAACCTCAGGTTCGTCCGGATAAATCGGCAAATAGCGGATAGAAGATTCAACCAAGTCCTGGAAAAAATGTGTACCGAAGGAAGGTTCTGGGATGTAGTCTTGCTGTCTTCGTGCAATTTCAATCAGCATGGCGGCATTGTTGATGTCGGAGTACGTTACACTCACTCCCAGTTTTTTATCCCCACGACATCCCCAGCGTCCTGGCCCCATCAGGATGAATTGCCGTTTCGGTAATATTTGGTTTAGTTTACCGACCGCCCGTCCAACGGCTGTCAGGTCCTGGCTATTCTCCAATTCGCCATACTCTTGTGGGCTGATATAAACAATATGAGTAATATCCGGGACTAGCCCATTCGATACATATCGATGGGCAGAGAATATGATACGTTCCGGTGGTATTTCTACAGGGATAACTGCTGGGGTGCTATCCTCGCTGAAGCTTTGAGCACGACATTGCAACAGGTAAAAATTCCTTCCATCATGGGCGAATTCAATATCGACGGGATAGCCGAGTACCTCTCTGAGTACATTAAGTATCATGTACAATTGCTTCAGGAATGGTGTGCGGTTGATCAGGCCTTCAAAAGTCACAATTGGTTCTACATCCTCGAAATCAACGCCCAGGGAGCTGGGGTGCTGGATGTAATCCCCTTTCAAGATTGAGACCAATTGATTGTTCAGAGGATACTCACTACCATACTTCTTTAAGAACGAGCGGATTTCGATCGTGTCGAAGGCCCTGGTCTTCAAATTGATTAGGTCGATCTTCTTTGGTGAATAACGGACGACTTCATCTACTGTGACATTAACCCTTAAACCCGGCTGGCCAGGGGAAATCAAAATTGGATAGTCGTCGCTCAGTCGGTCAACTGCCCGGGTACCCAAGCCAGGCACAATACGAATTAGACCATCCTCTCGCTTGATCCGGCTTGACCAGCGATATTCATTGTTGCTGAAGGCTACGCCGGCAAAAGCGGGCAAATAATATGGCCCCACAGGTACACCGACAACTTCCTGGATCAAGACGCCCATCTCTTCGTGATGGTCTAATAGTCCATGTTCATAGCGGTACTCGATTGGGTCTGGGCCAAACATGGAAGCAAAAACCTCGGTAATCGCATCCATCAGGGCGACCAATCGGTCTTCTTTCGTACCCATGTTGGCGATAAACAGGCTTTTATATTTACCAGCAAATGCTGCCCCTGTCTGGTCCTCTAACAAGCTCGAGCTTCTGACGATCAATGGTACATCGCCAAAATCATCCAATGCCAGGGAGAGCCCTTTAATCATCTCGGGAGGCAGGCGGGAGTTTTTGAACATGTGGATGACATATGGATATTCCTGGCGGATCTGACTCACATCCTGATATTTCTGTTCGATAATATCCTCGAGGTTGTTATGACTCATGAAATAAAAAATACTGTCAGATGTGAGGTACCATGTTTTGGGAGTTTTAACATCAACGAGATATTCCTGTCCTCGAGGCGCCCGCTTTAATATCTGAGCCGCAAGAAATAAGCCAGAACCCTTGCCACCCAATTTTCCATGGCTGCCAATAGGGTAGATCACGTGACGTGTTAGATCGCTGAAATCATCAATATCAATATAACGTTTGCCAACCTCGATAAAATGGGGTTGGTCGCTCAAGATGCGCCTGATCAATGCCACCCGAAACCACTTCTCTCGAGGGGAGGTGAGCTCAATGCCTTGATTTGCCAATAGATGGAATCGTTCGATTGCGGAGCTGATTTCCGCCATTGAAGAACCAGGATTCACCAGGGTATCCACGAAAAAGCTGGAGCGGTCTTCTTTGATCCATTTTTGAATGTTGTCCAGGATGATATCCTGAGATAGATGCCGGCTGGCAATCTCGAAAACCTCATCGCTTATATTCAATATATTCCTGGCGGCCTGTTGTTGATAGGGCCGATTGACATTTAACAATTCTCCCTCGTCCGGATGGGCAAGGCTAAAATGCTCCATTAAACGCTCCACTTCCTTGACGCCATTCCATCCAAGGTAGTTGATCATTTTTCTGGAAATCCGCATCAACACCCCAGGATCTGTTCTCTTGAGCAGATCTAATATCACCCACCACTCATACTTCCGCTCTTCACTGGACTTTATTTGTTCTTGGAAAACCTGCTTAAGCTGCTGGTGTAAAATATAAAAGCCGAACTGTTCCGCGATTGTGTCGATGAGTTTGCGTTCCTCTTTTAGAAACGGCCCTTCATCGGATGGCGGTCTTTCTTCGGTGTAATACACACTGATCCTGCCTACTATCTCGTCTTGAACGATGATATCGGCGCTTTGTACCCACGGCGACTCTTTAAAACCGGCTGTGAAATAAGTCTTGCCACCAAAGGTCATTGCTGCTTCACATACATCTGGATATTGCCAGCCAGGGGGAAGTATTTCTACGATCCTTTGGCAAATTTCATCTATCGGAAACTCAGGAGCACTCAACAATTCTTGGATTTCGTACAGGCAATTGAGCTCCTTTGCGCGCTCCCGGAGTTCATGGATTATTCTATCGAGCGGTTTTTCGAGTTCTCTCATCTTCTTCACTACAGGTTTTCAGAATCATTCCTCTGCCGCTCCTGCCATCGACCCTGACAATAAGAGGAGTGGAAAGTCTTACATGGCGGACAAATTGCGTCTCTTCCACGACAGCCTGACGACCCAGCCACTCCCAATCGATCGCGTACCCGCTCGCGAATGGCACGGAGATATAATGAACCCCCAGGTTGATGATATTGTGAAAAAAGTGCGAACCCTGGCTGAGTTCTACTCTTATATTTTCTTGGGTAGCTTCAACAATCACTTTTGCGCCACATACCTGTCCCCATTTCGCTGGAATTCCTAACCAGGGGTCGGTCGTTCCCAATCTGCCAAGTACAATCAGCAGGTAGGGGTGGTTATTCGTCAACAACTGGTTGTTAAAATATTCTAATTCGGGGACAATATATGCGGTATTTTTAAGATCAATGTATTCCGGTTTGACATATACAATATCTCTGATCGTGTCAATCACACCATTGCCCAGCGCAGTTTCAGAAGCCACCAAGGTGTTCTCACCTCTCATATCATCTTCCGCCACCGCCACCGCACCAACGGGTATGACCATCGAACGAACCTGGAGAAATCCGAAACGTGGTGGGTTGAAAGTCATCGCAAACTCAATTTCCACCGGCGCATTCAAAGCCTTTTCACAGATCGATAGCAAGGTGATGATCAATTCATTAAGAGGAATTTCTTGCAACACCAGGATGGGGGCAAAAGTAAGCACACGAGGGCCCTTGAATCCCGTCCCAATAGAAAGCCGTCCAGACATCGAGTTATAAGTAGAAACGAGGAAGCGCAACGAACCATCCGCTTCGGCGCTGGTAATATTTTCATGCAATAAATATTCCGTCTCTTTAATTGGATCATACGCGGGAGGCTCCCCCATGTTAATAGTCCAGAACTCGGTCTGGGTTTCTTCCAGCATCCTCTCAACCGATCCGAATGGCGGCTCGACCGCGGGGTAAGCGGGGGAATAAACCCATGAGATACCCCCATCGACAATGGTCTTTCCCAGACCTAACGCCAGGTTTACCACACCGTCTTCCGGCTTGGCTGGTCTGAAAGGGTAATAATTATACGAGCGTGCCACCCCAGATAACTCGGGGTAAAAGTGGCCATGATATCGCTTTCCGATTACTTCCTGGATGATCACAGCCATCTTTTCATCTTCGTCTCGGTGGCCGATCATCTTGCGATAATCCCTGGCCGCTTTTGAGTAGGTCGACGCGTATACGAACTTTATGGCTTCGACTAACTGGCGAAAGCGCACATCGGGATCGAACTGGTTGTTGGGGATCATCTTGGTAGCATAAATTCCGGCGAACGGTTCGCGCCTGGCATCTTCCAACACACTTGAAGAACGAATAGCCAGGGGAGAATGCACCTGCTCGACGAGAGCCCTGAGATCACCCAAGACCTCAAATGGCAAGTCTGCCTTCTGGAAAGCGTGGGCTATTCGATCATCCGGCAGGTTGGATAAGGCGATAGGCTGCAATTTATTACGCGACATGTAGGTGTCAAACACATCGGTGCAGAGGATCGCCAGGGACGGAATGTCAACCGCGATCCCAGAAAAAACACCCGAGTTAAGCTCCGAACTCAACATGTCGCGAATAAAAACCAATCCCTCTGCCTTGCCCCCTATGGGCCCCTGACCAATGCAACTCAAGGGGGTATCAGGATCAAGAAAGTCTCGATTGAAGTTGATGATGCTCGTCCGCCGCGTACGATCAGATGCCTCGCTCATTTAACATCCTTACCCAAGTTATACCCAGCCTCGTTCCCGGCATGCTCGTGCCACCCGGTCAACTGCGATCAGATACGCTGCATCTCGCATGGCAAGTTTATTACCTAAGGCGAAATTACTGACAGCGATATAAGCCGAAGTCATCTGGACATCCAGCTTACCGAGAACTTCGTCTCTTTTCCAATAATAGTTCATATGGCTTTGAACCTGTTCAAAATAGCTACATGTCACTCCGCCCGCATTTGCCAATAGATCAGGGATCACCCGAATGCCTCGTTCCGCCAGGAAGGGATCAGCATCTGGGTTCGTCGGCCCGCTCGCCCCTTCGGCAATAAGCCTGACACGTCTACGTATCTTGCTCAGGTTCTCTATAGTGATCTGATTCTCGATGGCGGCTGGAACCAGGATGTCCACCTCTTGTTCTAGCCAGGCTTCCCCTGGCAAGCATTCGTAGCCCAGCTCCTGCGCCTTGTCCTGGTCGATCTCTCCAAAGGGGTTTGTGATGGATAACAACTCGTCCAGATTTATGCCTGCTGGCTTTTTAAAGGCATAAGCAGTTTGGTCCCGCTGATTCCAACACGAAACACAGATCACCACGCCACCCATTTGCTGATAAAGCCGGATGGCGTGTTGAGCGACATTACCGAACCCTTGAATACTGGCAAGGGTATTCTCCGGTTTGATACCCAGCTCTTTGAGTGCTTCACGTATAGTGATCATAACGCCATAGCCGGTAGCCTCTTTCCTGCCCAGGGAGCCGCCCAATTCGACCGGCTTACCGGTGATGAAACCCGGGCTTTTGGCTCCCTGTATGGCTTCATATTCATCCAACATCCACAACATGTGCTGAGCAGTTGTCATTAAGTCTGGAGCCGGTACATCCCAATCGGGTCCGACATTCTTTGCAATTTGCCGGACCCAGCCGCGACAGACCCTCTCCTGCTCATGCAGGCTTAAGTCGTGTGGATCGCAGACCACGCCTCCCATACTCCCACCCAGAGGAAGATCTGCGACGGCGCACTTCCAGGTCATCCACATTGCTAAAGCCCTTACGGTATCGATGGTGTCCTGAGGGTGGAAGCGAATACCACCCTTACCTGGGCCACGGGCGTCGTTATGCTGGACCCTGAAACCGCGAAAGATTCTCACCGAGCCGTCATCCAATCGAACTGGGATGCTGAATTGATATTCCCTCATCGGAATGCGTAGCAAGTCGCGCGCCGCAGGTTCCAGACCCAGAAGATAGGCAGCACGATCGAACTGCTCCTGTGCGATTTTAAAGAGGTTGAAGGATCTCTCGTTCATATCAGTTATTATGCCAAGAAGGTTCGCTTTGATCGACGTCGGGCACAACCAGCATATAGCCAATACCTGGAGTGGTGACAATAATCCTCGGGTTGGCCGGGTCTGGCTCTAATTTTTTTCTCAGGTAGTGAATATAGGAGCGCAGGTAATCCACGTCATTGCGATACTCCTGGCCCCAGATCGTAGTCAACAAATGTTCGTGATACAAGATCTTATTGCTGTTTCGAGCAAGCTCATGAAGCAGGTTGTATTCTGTGGGAGTAAGATAGATCTCTCTTTCGCCAATTGTGACCCTGCGGCGGGCCAGGTCGATGCGCAAATCACCGCAGACGATCTCCGATCGGGTGAGAAAGGCTTCTTTATCCTGGCATCGCTTTAAGACTGCCCGAATGCGGGCTACGAGTTCTTTTGAGCTGAATGGCTTAGTGATGTAATCGTCCGCCCCCGCTTCGAAACCCCGCAACAAGTCTGATTCACGCACCCTGGCTGTCAGCATGATGACCGGGAGGTTGCTGAACTCACGGATCCTGCGAGCAACCTCATATCCATCCATGTTCCCAGCTGAGAGGATGATGTCGAGGAGGATCAGATCGGGCTTTTCCATGGCAACGATTTCGATGGCATGAGCACCGTTGCGCGTCACCAACACCTCAAATCCGGCCGCTGTCAGCACCTCTGTGATCAGGCGGGCCATCTTCGGTTCATCTTCAACGATCAATATTCGAGGTTTGTCCATCTACGAAGCAGATCCCCACTCGTGGCCCCAATCTCTCCGATAAACCCAATTTATGCCCCCCTGCGAATCCTTCTACTATCAGGTGGGCATGGACCGGCTGCTACTATGTCACGGTGCAGGGGAAGCGAGAAATAAATCGTAGTCCCCTCGCCAAGCTTACTCTCGGCCCAGATACGCCCTCCATGAGCATCGATTATCGATCGGGCAATTGGTAACCCGAGGCCGGTACCCGGGATATTCAATCCGTTGGGTGATTTCACTCGGAAATAACGCTCAAACAGTGGGATGAGGTCTTCCGGCGAAATTCCCATCCCCTGGTCAGACACGCTGATCACCACGTCGTTCGCCCGCACCTCTCCCCGGATCACGATCAAACCTCCTTCAGGAGAGTATTTGGCCGCATTATCCAGGATATTGCGGAACACCTGCTTGATCCAACGTGGATCAGCTTCGATGATCGGAAAGTCTGGAGGGAAATCGGTGATCAGGCGATGGAGGGTGGTGCGCCGTTGGGTTTCCATCGCCAATTCATTTGCCAGATGGGGCAGGCGAAGCGGCTGGTGTTCCAAAATCAGTTGCCCGACGTCGATCAACGATGAGTCGAGGATTTCCGATATCATCGTCTCCATGTTATCGCTTTCTTCATCGATCAGCCTGAGGAATTCATCCCGCTTCTCTTTGCTCCACTCGATCTCGTCCAGCAGCAAGGCCGTCGAATACCCCTTGATCGCCGAGAGGGGCATGCGCAACTGGTGGGAGAGGGTAGCCATGACTTCAGAACGCAGCTTTTCTGCGCGCTGGGCCTCTCGAATGACATCGGCTCTGGTTTCAAGGCGCGCACGATCAATCGCCAAGGCGATCAGGTCAGCCAGTGATTGCACAAAGGGGATATCTTGCCTGGTAAACCTGGCAGGTCCTACCAACGTCTCGAGCACCAACACACCATACTTGTGATTGCCTACGCTGAGAGGAACCGCCAAAGAACTGATTGGCAGCGCCTGTGAGCCTAAAGACTGGGCAACCACCGCCCGATTGGCCTCGCGCATGTCACTCATGGCATCAGCCACCGCATCGGGAGTCGCCAACAAGATTGCAGAGCCGGCATCGAACACCTTACCGGTAATCGACTCCCCCTCCCGAAGGCCAATCTTTTTTAATATGCTCTGGTCATAGCCAAAGGCGGCTTCGGCGCGGAATAAACCTGACGAAGGGTCCCATAACATAATCGCGCCGGCCTGCGCGGGCGCTAATACCATGGTGATCTTGTCTAAGACTGCCGCCAACAGGTCCGGCAAATCCAACGGCGAGGCCAGGGTCTTTGCCACTTCAGTAAGGGCGTGAAGCTGGCTGCGCAATCTTTGAATATCAGATTCGTCGCCGGCTGGCATGGTAAAGCACCATAGACTCGAGGGATAATCCGGCTAATAACTCAAGGATACACCATTCTTCGGATATCATATCACAACTCGTTCACCAGGCCTGCAAATGGGCCAGGCAAGCAGCTCTCGTATGTTATCTCGGTTTTTGGTGCGAGCGACGTCCGCCGCCCACACACCAAATAACCGAATTAAACCAACAACATTTTTTTGCACCCCATGCAATTTGCTTGACGCAATATCAGGATTGTGCTAGTATCATTGCAAAGACCAACATGTTGCCTTCCTGGCTGGTGTCTTCCTCTGCCTGGCATGTATCTACCAGGCAGGCCAAGTGGGTGAGTCAAGACAAAGGAGTCAAACCATGGAATTCAAGCGTATTATGATGATTGCAGTGAGCACCATACTGGTCTTGAGCCTGGTCGCCTGTGAGAGGCCGGCCTCGATGGCGCCTACTGCTACTCCCACCATTGGCCAGGCGGGGTTCCCGCTCCCTGGCACCAGCGACAACGTGATGGGCCAACTTCAGACCTTCGCCACCCAAACCTTCCAGGCCTTGATGGGGCAATCCGGCACTCAGGTAGCTGGCGCCACGCCTACCCAGGCAATTTCCGGGGTGACCACCCCAGGCGGCGTCGAACCGCTGGTCACGCAGATCGCTCCGACCCAGGCGCCTGCCACCTCCACGCCCATCCCAGTGGCAACCTCAACCCCCGGCATCCCACAGTCCTATACCCTGCAAAAGGATGAATTCCCTTATTGCATCGCCCGGCGCTTCAATTTAAATCCTACGGAATTATTAAACATCAACGGTTTGAGTGTGAACTCGACCTTCTATGCCGGCATGGCCCTCAAAATCCCCCAGACCGGGAATCATTTCCCAGGCCAGCGAGCCCTGCGCACTCACCCGACCAACTACACCGTGGTTGCCGGTGATACCATCTACAAGATTGCCTGCCTGTTTGGCGACGCCGATCCGAACATGATCGCGGCTGCCAATAACCTGACTGCTCCATATAGACTCACCTCAGGACAGATTCTCTACATCCCCTGAGAAAGCCCACATTGAATTCCCTGATAGAGGAGTAGCCGGTCTACCCAACGGCTACTCCTGGCATATCTATAAAAAGGACTTACGCAACTGGCTAAGGAATTTCCGAGATTATGTCCAATGAAATCCTACATAGCGAATTTGTCTACCGTGGAAAAGCCTTTTCGGTTCGCAAGGACCAGGTGCGTCTGCCGAACGGCCATGTCGCCCGGCTCGATATCGTCGACCACGCGCCGGCAGTCGCCCTGCTGCCAGTAGACGACCGGGGGCAGATCTGGTTCATTCGCCAGTATCGCCATGCGACAGGGGGTGAAATCCTGGAGCTACCTGCTGGGGTGGTAGGTAAAAACGAAAACCCAGAAGCCTGCGCCAGGCGCGAGGTGCGCGAGGAGATCGGTATGTCGGCAGCCTCACTGGAATTAATCGGTGAATTCTATCTGGCCCCCGGATATTCGACGGAATATATGTACGTCTACCTGGCAACAGGACTAAAACCTGACCCACTCCCATCCGATGAAGATGAGTTCATCCGGGTGGAGAGGGTCGCAATTGCGACCGCCTATCGATGGGTGGACCAAGGCCAGATCCGCGATGCCAAGTCCCTGGCGGCGCTTCTCCTGGCGCAAAGTCGTCTAGGGAACGTCTGAGGCAACCTCAAGATGGCGTTTCGTCTGCCTCTTCATTGCAGCGCTGCTCGATCAGGCCCAGTGCCTCCACGAAACCCCGATTGAACACCAGTGCTGGAGCCTCGATAATGACCGAGGGGATCAGGGAGGCCCTCAGGCTGGCTTCATACAGCGGGATGAACTCACGTGGCCCTTCAGTGATGATGGCAGAAAAGTCAAACCGGCCAGCCCACTCCAGAGTGCCCGATAATTCATACACCGAGGTGCTCAGGAAAACGGGGAAACTCGTGACCCGGGCGAAGCCCATCCTTGCCTGGGCTTGCGGACCAATGTCCTCACGCCGAGTGAGACAGACTGCCAGGACCTGCTTCTTGACCAGCCTCAGCAGCTGGAAACACTCCAGCAGCTTGTTTGGCATGTAGATGCGCGCCAGCCGGGCGTTCTGAATGTCCAGGTAGGTTGTGGTAGGGTCATTGATCAGTCCCATCAACCCTGCGCTGCTTACCCGGATTTCACCCACGATCCGATAGCTATGAGTCAGGAAATCCGCGGGGATCAGGCGGTGGGTCAGGGAGAGGGTCGGCATGTTAAGGTTGGGGCCGATCCGTTGTGGGTGGTTGATTTCGGCGCCCCAGGAGTCGCCGGCGACCTACCGGATTCAGCAGGGTATTCAGCCAGGTGATGGCCCGATTGTCATACTCGCATCGCCCACATACGTCACACACCCAGGCCGGAAAGTCGGGCACACTGATGAGTTCGTCATTGAGCCAGGTGAAATAGGTCAGGCGCTTCAGATGTAAAACACCCGACTGGCATTCTGGGCAAGGAGCCAGGTACTTGTGAGCTTCTCCAGGAATAGCCTCCTCCATGTCAAGCACCTCCCTTCACCATGGCCTGTTGTACGATTTTCACGCCTGCACTTGTGCCGATGCGTGCCGCGCCGGCCTTGATCAGCCCAATCGCATCTTCGTACGTCCGGATCCCGCCGGCTGCCTTTACCCGAATCCCAGGTCCAACCACCCGATGCATCAGGTCCACATCTTCCAACGTTGCTCCCGCCGGGCCAAATCCAGTGGAAGTCTTCACGAAATCCGCCCCGGCAGCCTTGCACAACAGGCAAGCGATGATTTTTTCCAATGGCGTTAGCAGGCCCATCTCCAGGATTACCTTGAGGATGGCACGTTGGTTGTGCACTGCCTGCGACACCAATTGTATATCATTTATGACCTGTCCGTAGGCCTCACCTTTCAATGCGCCCACATTGAGCACCATATCGATCTCGCTTGCCCCAGCGCTCAGGCAAGTCAGCGCTTCCGCCAGCTTGATCGACGGCGGTGTGGCTCCCAACGGGAATCCCACCACCGTGCATACGGACACCGCCGAATCGTGCAATAACCCGGCAGCTAATGGGGCGAATACCGGGTTGACACACACAGCGGCGAAGCGATGTTGAAGCGCTTCCTGGCATAGAATCTTGATCTGCTCCGCAGTAGCATCCGGTTTAAGCAGGGTGTGGTCTATCCATGCCGCGATCTCTTCTCCCACCGGCGGTTCCTGGACAGGCGGAAGCGGGGGTAGCTCACGAGCATAGGCTTCTGCTAAAGACAAAAGGCGATTCAAATCATCCATCAATTAATGTCCGATCAGGGCGCAGCAATGGCAGCGTTGGTATGATCGATCAATCCCCAATTGGTTGGGGGCCAGTAGACGAATACCGCCTTGCCGATCACGTATGCAATTGGAACGGGTCCCCAGCTATGGGAATCGGAGGAGTTGTTGCGGTTATCACCCAAGACAAACAACGAGTCGGCCGGCACGATCCATGTGGCCTCATACGCCGGCTGAGAGGTGATATAAGGTTCGTCGAGCAGCCGATCGTTGATCCAGACCTGCCCATTCGAGATCACCACCCGGTCGCCCGGCAGGCCAATCACGCGCTTGATGTACTCCTGGTCTGGATCGCGCGGGAAGTGAAACACGATCACATCACCCACCCGAACCTCTGCGAACTTATAAGCCAGCTTGTTGACGATTACAAATTCCCCGCTGTGCAGCGTGGGTTCCATGCTGTAGCCATCCACCCGGATGCGCGCCGATACCAGGTTGATTCCGGCGAAAAGGATCAACGATAAGACCAAGGTCTCTAATATGTCTATCACCATCCGCATGGTTTTTGAGCGGCCCTGCGCGGTACCAGCCGATTCGGGGATGATCTCGGTATGAAATGTATCCAGATTGTTATCCATAATTGAGAAAAATTATAAGGCCGGATGAGGGTAGGGGCAAGGGCGGAAGATTAGAGTCTCTGGGTACACCAATAAATTGGTGGGGATAACAACCTTTGAGTGCTGCCGACTCTGTTCATGCTCACAGCTTCCTGCTCCTCGGTTTTAACACCAGGTGGATAGGAGTGCCCAGATAAGGGTGAGCCTGGCGTATGCGGTTTTCCAGATAACGCAAGTACGTGAAATGGGCCAGGCTGGGATCATTCACGTATAAGAGGAAAGTGGGAGGAGCAGAGCGAACCTGAGTCCCATAATAAATCTTCAACTGCCGCCCAGCGTGGGTAGGCGCCGGGTGTAGATCCTGGGCTTCCTGCAACACCTGATTGAACTTTCCGGTGGTCAGGTGGACCATCCGCTCCTCCTGCACCCGCAATGCCAGGGGTAAGACCTGGTCCACGCGCTGGCCGGTCTTGGCAGAGATAAACAAGACCGGGACGAAATCCATGAAATTCAAGTCCCTGCGTACCTTTTGGGTAAATTCTTCCATGGTGTAGCTATCTTTAGGGATGGCGTCCCATTTGTTGACCGCCAGAAGTGCGCTTTTCCAGGCATCCAGGATCACGCCGGCGATATGGGCATCTTGGGCGCTGAGCCCGCTGATGGCATCCACGACCAGGATCACCACGTCTGACCGTTCAATAGCGCGCAACGAACGCAGCACACTGAATTTCTCCACCCCTGGTTCGATCCGCCCCCGCCTCCGGATGCCGGCGGTATCGATCAGCGTTACCGGTATGCCCTGGAAATCCAGGCGGGTATCGATCGCATCGCGGGTGGTGCCGGAGAGTGGGCTTACGATGGCGCGTTCTTCCCCTAACAACCGGTTGAGCAGGCTGGATTTGCCCACGTTCGGCTTGCCCACAATGGCGATCTTGATCGAATTATCGGGTTCTTCCTCGCCTCGCCCGCGGAAATTCGCTACCACTGCGTCTAACAGGTCGCCCGTCCCGATGCCATGCAAGGCCGAGACCAGAAAAGGCTCGCCATAGCCAAGCTCGTAGAATTGCACGGCCTGCGCACGGCGGGTTTCGTTGTCGGCTTTGTTTGCCACCAGCAAAACCGGTGGCCAGGGTTGGCCTGCGCGCTTTTTCTGATGGCGGCGTAAGATGTGCGCCACTTCATGGTCCGCGGGGGTGATCCCGCTGGCGGCGTCGACCACCAACAAGACCACGTCGGCTTCCTGGATGGCGATCTCCGCCTGGGCGATGATCTGAGCAATGTAATCTGCCGAACCGATAGAAAGAGGCTCGCCTCTTTGGCCGGGACCCAATGGCGTGGGATCGATACCCCCGGTGTCTACCACATCAAATACCACCCCCGCCCACTCTGCTTCGGCTACAAGTCGATCGCGGGTCGTACCCGGCAGCTCGTCAACCACGGCCAATCGTTCTGCTGCCAGCCGATTGAACAGGGCGCTCTTCCCCACATTGGGGCGTCCTACCAGGGCTACAATAGGTTTTGGCACTTGGATCCTTACGGAGCAGGGGTGGGCGTTGCCTTTGGGGTGGGTGTGGGCGTAGGCGCGGGAGACGCAGCAGGCCCGGAAGCAGAGGTTGTTGTTGGCGTAAGGGCCCGTATGATCTGAACCTCGAGGGTCTCAGGCAAGATCGATTCTACCTTCACCTGAGCAGGCAGCAGGTCAACCACCGGGGTCACCTGGTGGATACCCAGCTCCAGGCCGGTCAGGTTCAGGGATACCCGCAAACCGGTAGGCTTGAGGTTATTCAGAATAGGAAGGGGGCCGGAGAAGATCACGTCCACCGTCTCAGGCGATACGATGGCCTGGAATTCAGGCGGCAAACCGACCAATTCCAGAGGCAGGGAGATCGTCAGGCTACCTTCGATCGAAGCAATCCCCACCCGCACCAGGACGCTCTCTTCGCCGACCAGGGTCACCCCTCCAGGGAGGGCCAGAGTGACACGGACGTCGAAGTCATCGCTGGCGCCTGTCAGATCCAAAGGCTCGGTCTCTACGTAGCCTGGTAACTGGTTGACCAGCTCCGGGTTGGAAGAAAAAACGGTCACATTGGGCGGCGAGACCGAAATGTTGGTCAGCCAGTAGCCTTCCGCCACCTCGCCATTGGTGACGACCTTAACCACCACATTGCGGTAGCCGCCCAGCAGGGCCACGACCTGTGTCACGGCAACCGATGGCGGGCTGATGGTCACTCCAGCCACCGGCATATCGTTATTGTCCAGGGCTTGAACGGCAAGCGTCCTGCGCACCGTGGCATTCGCTCCGGCAATATCCAGCTCCACGCGCACCTCTTTCACCAGGTTGATCTCTGATTCCGGTCCGCTGATGGTTACCTGTTCGGGCAAGACACTGATCGCGCCTTTACGGTAGCCCAAGGCCGGGTCTCCACTCACCACCAGGTGCACCGCTACCGAGCGGGTGAGCATTTTCTCCAATGTCAGAGTGACTTCAGACGGGCTCACCCTGACCACCTGGTGGGGAGTCAGCGAGACCTGAGTTTTAATCGGCAGGGTGTGCTCGCCATCTCGCAGTCCGGCCAGATCGATCCAGGCTCGCACCAGGTCCGGGTTGCTCTCGAGCTGTTCCCAGATTGAGCGTGGGGCATTGAGTGTGAGTCGGACCTGGGTAGGGATGGTGTCTACCACCATGAGGCCAGGGTCCAGGCCGATCACCTCCAATTGCACCTGGCGTGGATACTGTCGTTCTTCGTTTGGGTCAGCCGCCACCACCGCCGATACCCATACCACTACCGCCAAGAAGAAAGCCAGCAGGAGCGTGCTCAGATTGTGATACAGCCAGCGAAACAGCTTGAATAACACCGGCTAGCGCTCCTCACGTCGTGCGCTTGGGGGGGCTGAAAACCAGCGCGTCATCCATCCTACCAATCCGCGCCGGGCTTCCGCTGGGCGGTAGAAAGCCCGTAAGATGCTCTCCAGTCGGTCGACATCCAGGCGGCGGATCATCCGCCCGCCGTGGACGACCGAAATGAAGCCGGTCTCCTCAGAAACCACTACTGCTACCGCATCGGTCACCTCCGAGATGCCCAATGCAGCTCGATGGCGCAGTCCCATCTGCCGTTCTGGAGAGCGGGTGAGCACACCGCTGGCCGACAGCGGCAGCACGCAGGCTGCCGCCACCAGTGTGCCGTCCGAGATCAGCACTGCTCCGTCGTGGAGGGGGGTGTTGGGGTAAAACACCTGGAGCAGCAGCTCCGCGGAGATGCGCGCCTGCATCGGCACCCCGGTGCGGACGTACTCGTCCAGGGTATCCTGGCGCTGGATCACGATCAGCGCACCGTGTTTTCTCTCTGACAGGCGAGCAGTGGCGCTGATTACCGCCGAGATCGTGCTGAAAGTCTCCGATGAGCCCCTGCCCGCGGGTAGAATCTCGCCGGCGCGCCCGATTCGCTCGAGCGTACGGCGGATCTCCGGGGCGAAGATAACGGGGATAGCCAGCAACAAGGCGGGCAAAGCATTGCGCACCAGCCAGGAGAACGCCGGCAAGACCTGCAGGCTGTTCAACAGGCTCACCAGCACGACGAGCAGCAGTGCGCCGCGCAGCAGGACCACGGCCTGGGTGTCTCGCAATAAAAGCAAAAGGGCAAAAAAGATGGCGGTGACCAGCAGCAGGTCCACCACGTTCAACCAGTTGAGACGCTCGTAGATAAAGATCAGGTTATTGATCAGGCCATCAATCGCAGCGGGCACAGGTACAAACTCCCAAATATATGCTCACCAGGAGAGCATCATCGACAATGGAGTGGCTCTGGCGAACGCATTGCGCTTGCGCGCAGGGCCAACAAACCGCAAGGCGAGCGGTTGCGCTCGGAAAGACCTGCTGCGCATGCTCTCCGGAAGAAGGTTGCATAAACCTGGCCGCGCCTCGGCGGATCACACCGGGCGCAAGACCCGTTCTTCACGCAGTTGCTTGAAGAGCAGTGTGGAGCCCACCGGCATGGATTCGGAGGCCGCTTCTTGCCAGGCACGCACATCCAGGCTGTGGATGGAGCGAGGTTGGTAGCCCAGCTCGTGCCAGATGTCATCCCGCTCTGACAGATCAGGTGGGAGGAAGACCAGGGCAGCTTCACACTGCAGCTCGCCCGAATCAGCCTCGATTTTCTCGACCAGCGTGCGGATGGCTTCCCGGTAAGGGATGCTCGGTTCCAGGAAAATCTCATCCACGCGGGCTACCAGATTCTCCACCTTCCAACCCACCAATCCAACCAGGCGTTCGTCGATTTTAAGGAGCAAATAAGCCTTCTCCCCGAAAGCTGCCATGATATCGTCGGTAGACACTTCTCGCCGCCCCTGCGGTAGGCAGGTAACGAAAGCCGCGATCTCATCTGCCTGGCGCGGGGTGGCGCGGCGTACTACCATTTTACCTCGGATAGACTCTACCGACGTAGCCGGTAACTCAACCTTGCCAGGGACCGTCTTTTGCCAGGCAGCCAGGACCTGCCTCCATGTGCGGGTAAAACTCCTTTCATTGTAAATAACCACGTGGGCGGCGGCGATCAGCTCTGCCTGCGGGCGTTGGATGGCGATGCGCTGGTTAGCGGCAGCCTCGCTCAGGCCGCGCTTGCCCGTCAGCCGGGCCAGTTGCACCTCGAAGGGCGCCACCGCCACCCAGATGGCATCGCAGCGCTCCCCCAGTCCCGATTCAAGCAGCTTGATGGCCTCCACGACGATCACGGTGTGGCGGGAGCGTCGCACGAGCAGGTCGATTGCACCCCCCACCAGGGGGTGAAGGATGGCCTCCAGCCGCGCCAGGGCTTCTGGATCGGAGAAGACGATGCGGCCCAGCTTGGAGCGGTCGATCTGCCCATCCCTCGATAGGATCCACCTGCCAAAGGTATCCACCACCGGCAGGTACCCCGGCGCCCCCTGGGCGATGGCGCGATGGGCCAGGGCGTCGGCGTCGATTCCGTAAGCCCCTAGGTTCTCGAGCATCTTACGCACCACGCTCTTGCCCGTGGCGATATTTCCGGTCAAACCGATGACGTATTTACCCGGCCAGGCGCTCATGCCACCTCTACTAACCCCAGGATTACACCCCCATTTTAGCCGGGGGGGCGTAGAATGTCAAAGGCAGGCGAACTTCTGGATTAACCGGTGCGGGTGCGAGCCAGGCGCGGGTCGAGGGCATCCCGCAGGCCATCGCCTAACAGGTTGAAAGACAACACTGTGAGCATCAGCGCCAGCCCTGGGAAGAACGTCAGGTGCGGCGCATTGAAGACGTTCTTATACTCCTGGCCGACCATCAAGCCCCATTCGGGTGTCGGATGCTGGGCACCCAATCCCAGGAAGGACAGGGCAGCAGCCTCCAGGATGGCGGTGGCGATGCCCAGCGTGCCCTGCACGATCAGCGGGGTAAGGGAATTGGGCAGGATGTGGCGAAGCAGAATAAAGGGATCACTGGCCCCCAGGGCGCGCGAGGCGGAGACGAAGTCCATCTCCTTGTTCACCAGCACGCTGGCGCGCGCCACGCGCGCATAGGTGGGTATGGAGACGATGCCGATAGCCAGCAAGGCGTTGATCAGGCCCGGCCCCAACACAGTCACGATGGCAATTGCCAGCATCAGGCTTGGGAAGGCCAGCAGCACGTCCATCACCCGCATCAAAACATTGTCCACCCAGCCGCCCAGGTAGCCGGAGACCAGCCCGATCAGGGTCCCGATCAGGATGGCGAAGCTGACAGTGGTGAAGCCGATGATCAGCGAAAGCCTGGCGCCGAACAGGATGCGGCTGAAGACATCGCGCACGTTGCCATCGGTGCCGAAGTAATGTTCCGGCTGGTCCTGTGGGCATCCCAGCGCATGGATGCACGGGTCGGCGCGTTTCTTGACATTTTCTTCGAGACCAATCAAGGGTTTTTCGGGGTCGTGAGTCGCCAACTGGCGGGCGAAGATCGCCACGAAAGTCAGTATCGCTAGGATGAACAGCCCCACCATCGCCGAGCGATTGCGCAGCAAGATGCGAGAGGTCCGCTGCCAGCGGCTGAGGGCGAGCGCCTGGGTGGTGGGACGCAGGGTCGTGTCGGCGAGTTCCATGGCTAGCTCAACCGAATGCGCGGATCGAGAAAGGCATACAGCACGTCCACCACCAGGTTTACCAGCACGTAAATCAGGGCAATGACCAGGGTAAAGGCCTGCACGACGGTGTAGTCGCGGGCGGTGATGGCCTCGAACAGCGTGCGACCCACCCCCGGCAGGTTGAATACCGTTTCGGTGAGCACCGCCCCGCTCAACAAGCCTCCCAGGGAGAGGCCGATGATGGTGACGACCGGCAGCAAGGCGTTGCGCAGGGCGTGCTGGAAGACGACCGCCCGCATTTTAAGGCCCTTGGCGCGCGCCGTGCGGATGTAGTCCAACCCGAGCACATCCAGGATGCTGGAGCGGGTCATGCGGGCGATGATCGCCAGAGGGATGGTCCCCACTGCCATAGAAGGCAGGACCAGGTGGCGCAGTGCATCCCACAAGACCTTCCAGTTGCCCGTGACTAGGCTGTTGAAGACGTACAGGCGCGAGATAAAGTCCAAGAATCCCGCGCTGAAGCCGGATAAGTTCTGAAGGTTCAACGATTGAGCAAGTGAAGGGAGCTGCACACCCGAGGTCAGCCGGCCGGAGGGGGGGAGCCAGAGTGGGGTGTCTTTGAAGATGATGGCAAAGGTATATTCGAGCAGCAGACCCAATACGAACACAGGGGTGGAGACACCAATGTTTGCAGCGATCATCGTGCCTACATCGATGGCCGAGTTGCGCCAGTAAGCGGAAACGATTCCCGCCGGGACTCCCACCAGGGTGGCGAAGATCATCGCCAGGAGCGCCAGCTCGATGGTGGTCGGAAGGCGCTCGATCAGGATTTCCACCGCCGAGCGCCCCTGGCGAAAGGAATCCCCCAGGTCGCCGCGCAGCACGTCTCCCAGGTAGATGGCAAACTGCACCGGGATCGGCCGGTCGAGGCCTTCGCGCCTGATGAACGCGTCGCAAACCTCGTCCGTGGCTCGCTCGCCCAGCGCAGCCCGGCAGGGATCGCCCGGCAGCAACCTCGCCAGGGAGAAAGTGATGAACAAGATGCCTAACAGGACCGGGAGGGACGTCAGCAGGCGGCGGGTAATGTACTGTAGCATCTAAAAGGGAGCTTTTTAGCAGGGATGGGGCATACTGCCTGCCCCATCCCTGTGATTTGACGAGTTTCCCTTACGGGGCGTTGAGAAATGCGCCGAACAGGCCGGAGAAGTAGGCGAAGTCGCCCACGCGACCCACGTGCAGCGGGTGGGAAGCGTCCCATTCGACTACCCAGGACAGGACCACGTCGTTGGCGTCCAGGGTCGAGCCGTCGTGGAACAGCACGCCCTCGCGCAGCGTGAAGATCCACTCGGTGGCGTCTTCGTTGGTCGAGTACTCGGTAGCCAGGGAAGGCACCACCTCGACCCCACCGACCGAGTAGGCCAACAGCGATTCGTTGACCTGCTCGCAGACGCGCAGCGATTCGCCATCAGTCTCGTCGGCGCAGTACAGGCCTATTGGCTCGGCGTTCTGCATGAAGGTGAAGGTGTCCTGGCCTTCGATGTACATGACCTCCAGGCTCTCGTTGCCCAGCGGGCTGGCGTGCGCTCCCTGGACGTCGGCCTTGTAGGCTGCAGCAGAGGCGCCATGGGCAATCGGGATCATCGGCACGTGCTCCTTGAGAAGGTCGTTGACCTCTGTGTAGAGCGTCCGGCGGGCTTCTTCGTCGCCCAACTGGGCAGCCTGGGCCAGGCGGGAGGTGATGTCTTCGAACTTCTCGCCGAACTGGTCGGTGGCGCCTGCGCCGAAGTGGAAGTCGTAGAAGTTGGTCGGGTCAGGATAGTCGCCCGTCCAGCCCAACAGGTATAGCCCCTCGAGCTGGCCGGCGTTGGCCGCGTCGATGAAGGCGCCCGACTCCATTTCGATGATCTCCAGGTCGATGTTCAGGTTTTCCTTCAACTGTGCGGCGATATCCTGGGCCACCACCGGCGGCTCAGGAAGGTAGCCGCGGAACACGTTGCGGTACTTGATGGTGCTCTCGAAGCCATCCGGGAAGCCGGCGTCGGCCAGGAGCTGCTTGGCGGCTTCGGGGTCGTAGTCGTACCACACAGAGTCGGTGGGGCGGGCCAGCAGGCCCTCCGGCAGGAACTGGTCGGCCACGCTGGAGCCGGGTGGGTAGAAGGTGTCCACGATGCGCTGACGGTCGATGGCCATGGCGATGGCCTGGCGCACCTGCTCGTTGTCGAAGGGTGGATAGGTGTTGTTGAAGCCCACGTAGAAGATGTTGAAGGGGTCGCGCGGGACCAGTTGCAAGGCGGGGTCGTTCTGCACAGTCTCGATGTCATCGGGGGCCACGTTGTCGATGCCATCCACCGTGCCGGCCTGCAGCTCGATCAGCTTCTGGGGGGCTTCGGCGCTCCAGCGGAAGATGGCGGTTTGGGCCTTGGCAGGCTCGCCCCAGTAATCGTCGAAGCGTTGCAGGACCACGTCCTCGCCGCGGTTCCAGGCTTCCAACATGTAGGGGCCGGTGCCGATGGGCTTCTCCACCAGCTCACCGCCCCCGCCGGTGGCTTCCAGGTACTCTGCTGGGTAGATCTGGAAGGCCGAGAAGGCTGCCTTGGCGGGGAAGGCCGGGTCAGGCACGCACATGGTGAACTTGACGGTCAGCTCATCCACTGCTTCGATGGACTTGATGATCCCGCCGTAGTCGCAGCTCTCCGCTTCCACCTTCATGCCCTCGTAGGCCGGCGGGGCTTCGGTGGCGACCTCGGTCTCCATGGGGGCTTCGGTGGTTGGCGGGGCTTCAGTCTCCACCATCTCTTCGGTCTCTTCAGGAGGCGCGGTGGCCTCCGCGGTGGGCGTGGGCGCTGGCTGACAGGCAGCCAGGAGCATGCTGAAAAGCAGCACCACCACGACCCAGGAATAGATCAATTTGCGGTTCATATGATTCTCCTCCTTACGAAAATTGGACGTTTTAACGGGATAGAGATGCGTTGCGCGGTTGGCTATGGATTGGCTGCTACCTCCTTTCTTCTCCCTGTGCTTCCCGCGGGAATGCAAATCATTATATACCAGGAATGGCAGTTGTCAATCTGAATAAAAGAATCCCCGCATTCTTCCTCACGATTAGGTGACACCTGACACTAGCCAATCCCTGCCGCTTCCGCTATAGTCAGGCTATCACTGGTAGCGGACCACCGAGGAGCTGCACAATGGCGGTAAGGACCTGGCAGACAGTCAAGACCATCTTCTGCGCCCACGCTGGCGCCCTGGTCAGCCTGCAGGCGGAGACGGTCTACCCCTCCGAGCGGCTGCCCGAGCAGGCGCCGCGCGTGCTGGGCCATCGCTGTTCGCACGGAATCGAATGCAACCTGGACGATCACGCCAGTTGCGTCTGGGCGGGCACCAACCCCCTGGTCGACCCATTTGCCGAAGAAGACTAATTCGAGAGTTGCGCAGTTATGGAAAAGACCGCCGATCTGAGTGCCGGCGGGCGGTCGCCCGCCGGCACTCAGATCGGCGACAATTCCTAAATGTGCTGAGGCAGTCTTTATTTGATTACACCCAGCCGGCGCCCCACCTGGACGAAGGCTGCCAGCCCTTGTTCCAGGTCTGCGCGGCTGTGGGCAGCGGAGATCATCACCCGCAGGCGCGCCTTGCCGCGCGGCACGGTGGGGAAGCCGATTGCCATGGCAAACACGCCGGCCTCGAACAGCTCTGCGCTGAATTGCTGCGCCAGGGGCGCCTCGCCCAACATCACCGGCGTGATCGGCGTCACGCTCTGGCCGGTATCGAAGCCCAGGCGTTGCATCTCGGCCTTGAAGAAGCGCGTGTTCTCCCACAGCCTGTCCACCAGCTCGGTTGATTCTTCCAGGATATCCAGCGCCGCCAGGCAGGCCGCCGTATCGGGCACGGTCATGGCTGAGGAAAACAGGAACGGGCGCCCGCGCTGGCGCAGCCACTCCACCACCAGCGGGTTGCCCGCCACTACTCCGCCCACCACGCCAAACGCCTTGGAAAGCGTGCCTACCTCGATGTCCACCTTGCCATGCAGGCCGAAGTGGTCCACGATGCCGCGCCCGCCCCGGCCCAGCACCCCCTCGCCGTGGGCGTCGTCGACCATCAGGACGACCTCGTACTCCTGGCAGGCCTGGTAGATCTTGTCCAGCGGGGCCATGTCGCCGTCCATGCTGAATACCCCGTCGGTCGCCACAAGGGCGCGCGGGTAGGCCCGGCGATGTTCCTTCAACGCCCGCTGCAGATCGAGCGGATCGCAGTGGGCATAGCGCACGATGCGCGCCCCAGACAGGCGGCTGCCGTCGATGATGCTGGCGTGGTTGAGCTCGTCGGAAAGGATCAGGTCTTCCTTACCCACCATGGCCGGGATGACCGCCAGATTGGCGTTGAAGCCGGACTGGAAGGTGATGGCAGCCGGCACGCCCTTGAAGGCCGCCATGCGCTCCTCCAGCTTCACGTGCAGGTCCAGCGTTCCGGCGATGGTGCGCACCGCCGCCGGGCCCACCCCGTAGGTCTCCACCGCCTGTTTGGCAGCCTGCACCAGGTGGGGGTGGTTGGCCAGGCCCAGGTAGTTGTTGGAGCAAAAGTTCAGCACCCTGCGCCCGTCCACCACCAGCCAGGCGCCCTGGGGCGAGCTCAAGGTCCGGATGCGATTGTAGAGCCCGCTCTGCTTGAGATTATCCAGTTCATCCTGAATCCAGACAAGCTGGTTTGACATGTGTAGTTTCTCCCGGAGAGAAATGCAGATTAATTCCCCTTACCTCTGCTCTTGCGCCCCAGGCCCAGGCCGAACAGCCGCCCGAAGAATTCGGAGGAAGCCGGGCCGGGCATATGCACCTTCCCTTCCTCGCCGACCCAGTCCCCGGCCTGGCGCGCCTGCCACCATTTATCACGCCCGGTGAGGGCTTGCTCCAGGCGAGTTTCCAAAGAATCAGCATCCCGAGTCTCGATGTCAGCGCGCAGCGCCTGCAAGGCTGCCATGGCCCGATCGATCACACGCAGGGCGGCTTGCCGGTTGAGCAGCGCAGTGCTGGCCAGCGCCTTGGGCGCCTGGAAATGGGCAATTGGGCCGCTGGCCGTCGCATAAGCCCGCCCGGCAATCTTGCGCCCATCGCGCCAGCCGGGCTGGTCGAGGGTGGCGTGGACCAGCGCCGCCGCCAGCAATGCAGGCAGCAGGTCCGTGGCCGCCATCAGGCCATCGATCTCCAGCAGGTCGGCGAACATCGGGCTGGCCCCCAGCAGCCCGGCCAGGTCGGTCGCCAACTTGATGGCCTCGGAAGAGGCGCGTGGCGGGGCGGTGATCGCCAGCAAGCCATTCTGGAAGAGGTCGGCGTGGGCGGCCTGCAGCTTCGAGGCTGTGCCGTGCAGATAGGCCGGGTTGAGAACCGGGGTCAGCCCTACGTAGAAGCGCCCTTTGGGCAGCAATTCTGCAGCCCAATTGGCAACCGCTTCCTTGGCCGGGGCAGTGTCCATCACCACTGCGCCCGCCTTCAGGTCCGGGGCGATGATCTCCAGTGTCGCCCGAATCTGGTCGACCGGCAGCGTGAGCAGCACCAGGTCGGCG
>Ga0073934_10000634_pt1 | contig 97782 bp, 84 predicted proteins | sample LarsenN4metaG_FD_76834 | JGI IMG/M metagenome (GOLD analysis project Ga0073934, IMG submission 76834) | Hot spring sediment bacterial and archeal communities from British Columbia, Canada, to study Microbial Dark Matter (Phase II) - Larsen... ...
GTGTTCAACCCAACAGGATTCTCGCCAAGGCTGCTGTCAGCATTCGCGATTGTGGAGCTCCTGCCGGAGAAATCCGAACCGGAATAGAGCGTAGCAAAGACATTCGATCCGACGAGGACCGATTCAACATTGTCGTCTCCAACAATGTTGAAGCCACCTGGGCTGGAATACTCCCCAACGCCGAGGCTCTGGCAAGCCCCCCGAAAATCGGTCTCGCTGAACAGGGCGATCTGGTTGGCTCCAGGTGTGCATGCGGGCGGTGGCGGCGAGCAGTCATAATTCTTTATGACGTGCGTCAGCCCCGGATATCCCTGGCTTAAATTTCCTTCCTTGTCCCAGGCCTTGATGGCGAGGCTTACCGGCCCATCTGGGACACCGGACGCGCACATATCCCAATCGAGGGCGAAAGTCAAGGTAGAAAACTCACTGCCTACATCATGCCAAGCATTCTCGAAGTATGCGATCAGACGTGCTCCAGCAAGACCGCTGCCGACGTCGCTGGCCCAACCTTCCACGTGAACGGTCTTATTGTTGATAACTGTCCCGGTAGCTGGTTCGAACAAGCCGCCGCTCGGCGGGTTCGTGTCGCCGTGGATGATGTTTCCGGAGACGTACGCGGTCTGGAACTGTTCGCAAACGTCCGTCGGGCGGGTGCAGTAAGGTTTATCGCTCAGGACCCGCGGCCTTCCACCATTTATCGCGACGTCGTCAAATGTAATGTCGACGGAGGTCCCCCAATAGGAAGCCGGATTCGTATGGACATGAAAATGCAGGTGATGTCCGGTGCTCTGTCCGGTGTCGTCAGCCATTCCGATGAATTGGCCCTGTGCGACATAAGTTCCGATGGTCCTCAGCGCTTGCGGTATACTGTCCTGCGCCAAATGAAGGTAGAGCTGGTAAGTCGTGGGGTTGGTTGAAGTGTCCATCAGCACCAGGTAGTTCCCCATGTCGCTGTCGTCCCCGTTCGGCACGTCCCACCTGGCGCGCCAGACCGTCCCGGCTTTGGATGCGTAAAGCCGGTACATCGTCTGTGGAAGGTAGAAATCGAAGGCGTAATGGGCGCTTCCGGATGGAATGTACTGGTCGTGTCCGACGGTCTGAGACACATAGACGGTTTTCCCGGCTTCCCAGGGAAGCAAATATCCCCCGTAGATGGCAGCCGCAGCTGCGGCTGCCGCAGCATTCATCTCGATGTAGACGGCTTTTCGCGCCGCTGGAAGCAGCTCTTCCGGCGTGGTTTCCAGAAGCTGCAGCCATCCAGCGTCAGCAGGCAACCTCACGTCCCAATCCCGGTCGGTTTTTATGGCGATTGCAAGTCCCATTTCAACGGGGAGAGATTGCCGGGTCTCTGGGTCAACCAGCTCCAGGTAAGCGATCCCCCGTTGTCGATCTTTCGAGACCAGCACCTCGACGACTTGCACGTCGTAAACCAGGTATCCCAAAACGAACTCCCGCTGCGCCTCAACAGCTTCGTTTACGGCATCCTTAATCGCTTCGACGTCATCCTCCGGCGGCGCAGTTGGCGGGACTGGGGGAGCTGCAGCTGTAGTTGAGAATCCACCTGCCAGGAGTAGAAGAAGAGCAAGGGTTATCAGCAAGAAAGGGAGTAAATTTCGCATTTGTTGCCGCCCGCTAGTGCAGATTCACATCATAACCGAATCTCGATTCCGTTACCAGCCCTCGAAATATCAGTTTCGTCAGCCATCGATCTCGTGCAAGTAATATTCCAGAATGCCAAACATACGGACGATCTGGTCCTAGAAAGCTGAAAAGCGCACATTATGAAAGGTGTTGCGCTATTCTTCAAGTCATTGTAAGATCAATCTCTCAAAACAATCTGGAATCCCATTATCTCGATGCGCCGATCCGCCCTTGGTCTCGTTTCAGGTATCATTTTGCTGATAACAGCAGCTCAGGTTGATCGGGCGGGGTTGACCGCACTAGCCCAAACCAATTTCCAGCTGTTCTTCCCGATCGTTATTAATAGTGAAATCCGGGCTGTAAACCCCACCAGGACTCCGACGCCAACCGTAACTCGAACAGCAACCCGAACTGCAACTCCATTCCGAAGTGCGACGCCTCAACCCACATCGACGATCACACCGACGAGCACCCTCTCGCCAACACCAACCTTCACCGCAACGCGCACGCCGACGACGACGCTGGAACCCCTGCCGTCATTCACGCTCCGGTTCGTTTCAACACCGACGTCATCCTCTCCAGCAACTACCCCATCGCCAACAGCCGCGCTTCAGGCGACAGAAGACAGGGACTTCCTGCAAGGCATCAGCCGTGGGGATTGGGGGCTGCTTGCCCTAGTCGGCTTGATCTGGGTGTTGCTGGGCGCCTGGCTGGTCTTATTAACGCGGCAGCAGTAAAAGCAACCCCGATTGCTCTATCAAGAAAGGATTTTGTTTCCAGGATAAAAGGTACATGCCGGTTGACCAGGTACCAATGCTGCTTCAGAAATCTCCGGCAAAGGGTCCCCGATAACCGGTCAGTTCCACATAACCTGTTCCACTTACAGGCTTCCCTGCCGATATCCCTCGGACAGCTACCGCGCCTTCCCAATAAGTGTAGGTCAGGTTGAGCTCCTGGTCCGACAGAAGCGGGGTGATTTCGAGCTGGAGTTCGAGGAAATCGATGCTGACGCGCCACCTGGATGGGTAGACAGCTCCGGAGTGAGGGCTTTCCCATGTGTCCAAGACTTCGATCTCGAAGTCCGATCTTTCAATCGCAGTGGAGGTGCCAGCCTGGTCGATGAATGTGCCGCTCGAGAATGGATCGACTGTTCCATCTTCCCTGCGGATGTGGTAAACCATCAGCTCCGTCGAGTCTTCCAGCTGGATCGCGAACCAGTCCCAGCCAACCTGTCCGCTCGAAAGGGCATTCGTGCTGAACTCGTGGTCCATCCAGCTGCTTCCGGAGACCTCGAAAGAACCATCCGGGGTCCTGACTGTCCCTGTCGTCGGCAGTCTCGTGAGGCTGATGTACGTCGAAGCATTGCCAGGATCTTTCCCTTTCTGGCTATACCCGGCGTTGCCGTGGAGGACAGGTCTTTTCTCATCGATCAGATCGAGGGTGATTCCATACTCTCCTTGATCTGCGTGGATCTGGTAGGCATCATCACCCGTCTGCTCTGTCTTCCAGTCATACAGCCAGACTCTGAACGGCTTCGAGATAGCGCCAGCCAGCCCCGCCGCACCTCTCGAAGAGCGTTCGAAAGCTTTGAATGTTTCTGTCTGAACGTCTGTTAGAGCGAAGTGAGCGAGATAGACCTCTTCTGCTCCCCAGGGAGAAAGCCTCGATACATAAGCACCAGGCGGCTGGATGGAGCGGCGAAAGATCGTGAACTGATAACCGAACATCCGACCCGCTTCTGTGCGCAGGTTGCCTGTGTAATACCACCACTCCGTGAGGTATTCGGGATGAGCGCCGTGGTCTTCGGGAAATGAAAGTGGAAGCGGACCGGTGACTCGCCGGTAGCTGTCAAAATTTTCTGGAAAGATCGTTGGAAGTGAACCGCTCGATGTCTCTATGGGTTTTGGATTTTCCACTCCCTCTGAACCCTTTGCGAGCCCAATTAACGCGATAAGCCCGAACAATGCAAGGATCGTCCCGGATATCCGGTTGATCCATGACATCCAGCCGGGAGAGATCTTGAAACGGAAATAAGCCGTGATCCCAGATAGCGCAAACCACCAGATCCCGGAACCGGAGAAGATGCCCAGCACCATAAAGGTTGCGTGCGGGAACCCGCTGCCAGCTTCCGTTCCAATCCCAAGGCTTGCGAAGATCGCGGCGAACGAGAGGATCGTCAAGGGATTCGTGATGGTCAGGAAGTAGGTCGACAGGTAGTTCTGAATCAGCGTGCTTTGATGCGCCTGACTGCTCATCGACTCATCAGGGTAGCTGGCTCTGGCAGTAAATGTCTTTATCCCAAGGTAAACAAGAAACATACCACCAATCAGCATCAGCCATCGGCTTTGTCCGATGAGGAAGCTGGTGATGATCGTCAGGCCAAACGCAGCCACAACGCCATACGTAGCATCGGCAGTCGCAGCGCCCAAGCCTGAAACGAACCCCGCCAGCCGGCCTTCTGCGAGGGTCCTCCGAATACATAGAATCCCAATGGGTCCGACAGGAGCTGCTATCGAAAGACCGATCATAAAACCTTTAAGCAGGATTGGCAGGGGCATTGTTCTTCGAACCGATCAGGTTATTCGTAATGGAGCGCTTCGGCCGGGGGGATCAGGCTCAGTTTCCTGGCAGGGAAAGCGCCGGCCAGGAGAGAAGCTGCCAGAGCAATCAGCAAAGCCAGGATGAATGGCCAGGGTTCAAAAGAGAGCTGCATGGTCCACCCAAAAGAACGCCGATTGATGATGAAAACGAGTATCGCCGCGAGAGCGACTCCGGCGGGCATGGCAAGCAGACCCGCCACGCCACCCATCAGACCGGTTTCCGACAGGATCAGCGCCCACAGCTGCTGGTTTGAGAGGCCCAGGGCTTTCAAGATACCGGCTTGCCGCTGTTTTTCGAGCTGCCAAGAAAGCAGCGCGTTTAGTATCCCGATGAAAGCAACCAGGATGGCAAGGAAACGCAGCGCGCCTGTGATCAGAAAAGTTCGGTCGAACACCGCAAGGGCTTCCTTCCGTAACGACTGGTTGGGGCGGATCTCCAGGGTCTGGATCTGCGCTGTCCCCCTGGTCAGCCGTTCTGCGACCTTATCCGGATCCTCTCCAGTATCCAGGCGGAGAGCGATCGCGGTCACATTCTCATCAGCCCAGAGCCTCCGGTACACCGGCAGCCTCATCATCAGGGTTCCCTGGCTGGAGGTGTAGTCGTAATAAATGCCGGCAATGGGGAAATCAACCAAACCGGACTGGGTTGGGAGCGTGATGGTGTCATCGACAGCCAATCCCAGCCGATTCGCCAGCGGTTCCGATATCAGGACGGCGCCATCATCGAGCGCAGTGTCCAGATGCGCCAGAGAACCATGCCGAGATTGGAATAATCTTTCGTGAACCAGGGTTGGGTTGTCGGTCGCCGCGATCTGGACTGGCCCTGATGGCGTGAAGACCTCCGCAGCGCGCAGGGAATCGAGGCGCGCAACCCCTGAGAACTCTCGAGCTGCCCGGATGATTGAGGGGTTGATTGCTCCTCGTGTTTGGTTTCCAGAGAATGCTGGGACAGACATGTAAATATCTCCCGCGAGCGTCTCGTCGAGCCAGATGACGACGGTCCTGCGAAAGCTGTTCACCATAACGCTGATCCCGATCGTGACAGACAGCGCGATGGTCAGCGCAGCCACTGCGATGGAGGTCCTGCTCAAAGATTTATTGACTTCTCTGTGAGCCATCCGCCCGAAAGTCCCGATAAATCGACCGAAAACGCGAACAGAAAGACCCATCAAAAGGCGGGTTGCCGTCGGTGTGAGCATGGCGAATCCGATGATCACTCCCAGAGTCCCGGCGAATCCGGTTGCGAGGTTGCGAGATGGCAGCCAGAGGAGGACGGTCCCCAGCGCGATCAGAATCAAACCGACCCACCCTGCCAGCCTGATTCGATCCCCGGCTTTCGCCTCGACGACCGCCCTGGCGAGGACTTCGCGGGGAGGCGAGGATGCAGCTTCCCAGGCTGGAGGCGCGGCGGATACAATGGTTGCGAACACGCCCAGGAGCAGTCCCTTAACGAGACTGGACCATGGCACCTGAACCCCACGTACCGAGACGAGAAAATACAGATCGTTGATGGTCTGGGTGACAAGCCGTACTGTCATTTGACCGAGGAGAATTCCAAGCATCACACCGGCCAACGCGCCGAGGATCCCGATGAAGCAGGCTTCAACGAGGACCAGGCTGAATATTTCCCGGCGGGTTGCTCCGAGCGTGCGCAAAATCCCGAAGACGCTTCTCCTCTGCAGGACAGAGAAGGTCATCGTGTTGTAGATTAAGAACATTCCGACGATCAGAGCCAGCAGGCTCAGTGCTGTCAGGTTCAAATGGAACGCTGCGGTCATTTCCTGGATGCTCCCGGCCTGGTCTTGCACAGAAACGATCGCAGCCTCTGGAGGCAGGCGGGACTGTATCCTCGCCGCTTCGGGGCAGCTGAGCTCCCCGGGAACGGACAGCGTGTCTCTCAGGTTCATACACGCTTCCGGAAGTATCAGGTCGATCCTGTCCAGCCTGCCAATCCTCCCCGTGATCTCCTGGGCGGTCGCGATGTCCGCTAGGATCAGGTCCTTGAGAGTCCCCCAGTCGGTTCCGGAGGCTCGATTATTGTGATCTTTGCCTAAGAAACCAACAACTTGGACAAGACGGGATGACCCGTTGGTGGAAAGTTCGAGCGAACAGTCGGAGCTCGTCGAGGGATCAGGGACTGGACAGGTCCCGAGACCGAACTCCTCTACCAGGGCATAGGGGATCATCACCGTGTCAGGCTGATTGATCAGCTGCATGAGGCGCGTAAACGAGCCGGAAGCCCCCGAGGGAAGGTAATCTCGAAAATCCTGCTCGGAGAATGGGTCCACGCCAATCAGTTGAAAGACCCGGTCTTCTATCTGAGGGGAGGTCGCGTATTCGAGGATCAATGGCGCGCCGGCTTCCAGAGCGCCGCTGAGTCGAAGGTCAGTGTAAACGGAGTCCGGCAAACCTTCAGGTCCACCGACGATAGAATGTGTGGTGCGGCCGCTGACTGCGGCTGTGCTCAGTTCAAAAGCGCGGCTGGCGCTGACAATGGCGATATCGATCGAGACGACAACAGAGATCCCGAGGACGATCCCCAGGATCATTAGAAACGACTGCAAGCGGTGGCGAACCAGGTAACGCCAACCTGTCTTTAGAAGGACTCTAGAGATCACGCTTGAACACGCGGTGGTTCTTATAGGGTTTTCCCCCAAGGTTGATCAAATCCTGGCGCATCTGCACGGCGGATTCAGCGACCTGGGTCAGATCCGCGTGTTCGAATTGGAAATCGCTCATCGTTTTCTCCATCTCGGCGTAAAGCAGGGCGTTGCCCCCCCGACCCTGGAATTCTTCTAGAATCCCCATCCCGTTCAATGCGACCCAACTCGTCCGCCGCAGTTCGAGCAGGAGATCGATGATGCCGAATGGGAACAAACGTCCATTTGCTCGCTGAAGTGCAGCAGAAACATCTGGAAATGCGAACAAGAATCCGACGACATCCTGATCGTGGGTAATTACTTTGATCAATTTCGGATTTGCCACGAGCATGATGTTTTCGAGGACGAAATTAATTTCACGGTCGGTTAGAGGGTAGTATTCCCAGTTGTTGACGAACGCTTTGTTGTAGGCTCTTCCAATGCGTTCTGCCCACTGGCGGAGCTCCTTTTTATTGCTGAAATTCTTAACGGCCAAAGTACCGCGCTCCTGGACTCTCTGTGCAATCCGGTGAACTCGTTCGGGGATCTTGAAATCGGTTGTCTTGATGTAACACGAGACGAAGTCCACTTCTTTAATGAAGCCCTCCCTGTTGACGAGGTCCACGTAATAGGGATGGTTGTAATTCATCATATTCATCATCTGCCGATGCTCGAACCCTTCGATCAGCAGCCCGTAGCCATCCAGTGGACCGAAACCCTTTGGACCGACGATCCGGTTCAATCCTCTCGCAACGGCCCATTCATAGGCGCATTCGAATAAAGTGTGAGCTGCCTCTGGGGCGTCCTCGCAATCGAAGAAATAGAATTGGGCTTGTCGGGTGCCGTGGTACTGGTTGTACGGTCTGTTTTCCGCTACGGCAATCCGTCCGATGTCTCGGCCATTCTCTGTCAGGAGAAAGAAATCGGCATCCGAATGCTCGTAGAAGGGATGTTTATTCTTATTGAGGTACATCGTGGAATCGATCAAGAGCGGTGGAACCCAGTTCTTGTTGCCTTGGTACAGTCGAAAGGGGAGGAAAACGAATCTCCTGACCTGTTTCTTGTTTGAGGGATCGACTTTCTCCACGGTGAACATGAGACCTCCGATGATGTTCAATGAGTTCGAATACTTTATGGTTGTCCGCGTTATGGTTACACTTCGAAAAGTCTTCCGTCAATGATTTGAAAAACCCGATCGGCTCTCCTCGCAGCTTCGGGACTGTGGGTTACCAGGATCAAGTTTTTCTCGTTCTTCCGTGTCAGCCTGTCCAACAAATCGAGCACCTGCCGACCAGTCGACTCGTCCAGGTTTCCGGTCGGTTCGTCCGCCAGGACCAGATCAGGATTATGGACGAGGGCGCGTGCGATGGCAACTCGCTGCTGCTCGCCCCCCGAGAGTTTTTCTGGAAATGTTTCTTTTCTGTCCAGTAGATTCACTGAATCCAAAGCTTCGTCCACTTTCTGGGCCGTCAGTCCTGGGGGAGTTTCGTTCAGTTCCAGGGGCAGAGCGACATTTTCCTGTACGGTCAGCGTGGGGAGAAGGTTGAAGAATTGAAATACAAAGCCGATCTTCTTTCGACGCATCCTTGCCAGAGAGGCATCGTCCAGGCGGGTAATATCCTGTCCGTCGATGACGATCTTCCCGCTATCTGGTCTATCGATGCCGCTGATGAGGTTCAACAGCGTGCTCTTACCGCTGCCGCTTCTTCCAAGAATCGCGACGAATTCCCCCGCGAATATCTGCGCTGATACATCTACCAGAACGCGCCGCCACTGGCTGCCTTCCTGGAAAGATTTGGATAGATTCTCGATGAGAATAAGACCATTGACATTTCCAGCAGCCTCATCCAGGGATGGAGGAGGGGAATGGGTGCTCTTCAAGATTTTGTGCATCTCTGAGATCATTGATACAATCTTTTTAAGTCTTCGTATGGCTAGACGACACCTGTTTGGAAGTTGCCAAGATAGGAAGCAGGGAATCCAAGCGCATCCTCCCTTCGGGAGAAACAGCCAGGATGAACCCAGACACGATCAAGGCATTGGTTGTCAGGAAAAACAGTAATTCTTCAAGCGGCAGAGGGCCCAAGAAAAGGTTTAGCGACCGCTCCGGGTTGATGGTCCAGATCCCGGAATGGATAGCCAGAGCATCGGAGCTGGCGAGAAACAAGGTCGGGATTGAGATCGCGGATGCCAGGACACCCCGGTATGACCAAAGGATATCACCGCCGAATGCGGCCTGGATCGCGAGGGGTGGCAGCGCCCAGAGAGACAACAAGGCAAGATAAGTGCCTGGCGACCATCTGAGATAAAGGACGGCTGCTGCGCACAGCCAGATTATGCCTGAAATTACAGGCAGGACCCAGCGGGAAGAGGTATTCTCTTGCGGCTTCCGTACTCTTCCCCTTCGAATGTCAAGGAATGCCAGAGCGATCAGACCTGTGAACAGAACCTGGAGAATAAAGAAGAGGTATTCCTCCAAAGGCACCCAGCCCAAGACTATCCCTGCGATTCGCTCTGGATCATACCACCAGATCCGGTTCGCCACTAAGTAATTATCCCAGGGAGACGTGTACACTACCGCGACTCCAGACAATACCATTAACGCCAGCCAGGCGGGTTTCCTGTCATTTTTATTACCGCTTATTCCGGTTTTATCTCTCGAATTCTCGCGAGGGAAAGCGGCATTAAACGAATTTCTTGCTTTCACGCGCCGCGATGAGAGCGGGGAAACCAGCAAGTGGAATAACGTCAAAGCCAGAATCGGAACCAACAGGAAAACCGTCAAGAATCCCAGATAGGTCATGAATAGATGTCTTTCAAGGCAGACTCTGTGTCCGGGAACTGGAACATGAACCCTTCCGAGAGCAATCTGGCTGGCATAACTTTTTGACCATCGAGCAAGACCGTTGACATCTCGCCAAACAATATCCGGAGGACGATCCCGGGAACCGGGATCAGGGCTGGTCGTCTCAAGATCCTCCCGATCATCCTCGCAAAATCCTTGTTTCGGCATGGATTGGGAGCGGAAAGATTGTACACTCCCGAAGCCGATTCCTTATCAATCAGAAAACGGATCGCTCGAACGTCATCCCGGTGATGGATCCAGGAAAACCATTGTCGACCGTTTCCTAATGGACCGCCGACGAAAAAGCGAAAGGGCATCACCATCCGGGGAAGCGCTCCTTCATGTTTGTCCAGGACGACAGCGTCGCGGACGATCACCCGTCTGACGCCCAACGCGCTGACCGCTTCCGTGGCTCTCTCCCATTCCATGCAAACACGGCTTTGGAAATCTGTTCCGGGAGCGGATTCCTCGGATAATTCTTCGTCGCCACGTGGTCCATAGAAACCAATCGCAGAAGATTGGATAAAAACCTTCGGCTTAGCGGTCGCTGCCTGTATGGCTTCGGTCAGTGCCTTCCCGGGCAGCACTCTGCTATCAAGAATTTGTTTCTTGCGGGTCTTCGTCCAGCGTTTTGCGCCGAGGTTTTCACCAACCAGATTTACAATGACGTCGCAACCAGCTATGAAACGTGTCCACTCGCCCAGAGTACGCCCGTCCCATTGGACGAGTGATATCCCGGACGGGAAAGCGCCTCGATGCCGTTCAGGGTATCTGCTCAGGATGACGACTTCTTGACCATCTTTGAGGAAGTCAAAGGCCAGGGCTTTTCCTCTCATCCCGGTTCCGCCTGCCAGAATTATGCGCATAGGTCCACCTCGTCTGCTAATAGAGAACTCACTCGAATCACGATGCAATTAATTAGACTTATTTTATCTTATATTGTGCATATTATAACAAACCCGAGGTCGGATGTCAATGATATTTGCACAATAACTATACTTAACTTGACATCTCTGCCGGGATTTAGTATAGTACATCGGAAGGAGTTAGTATGCCTGATCCAGCCAGCCAAAATGGAATTGATGTGCCTTTGTATAACATAGGAGTGGTCACCCGGATGACCAACATCTCCACGGCGACCTTGCGAGCTTGGGAGAGACGATATGATTTCCCAAAGGCCAGGAGGACATCGGGAGGTCACCGATTATATTCTGAGAACGATATTTTAAGGCTGATCTGGGTCAAGCAGAAGGTCGATGAAGGGATGCAGACTGCTCAGGCAATCCATGCCTTGCGCTATCAGCAGGGGATTGGAGCGCTGGCATTGAGGCCAGTTCATCCAATCGAGGAGGCCACCCGGGCAGGCGAGATCCCGTCCGTTGCAGATTTTCGAAACCGACTACTCACCGCATTGACCGGGCATGACGGGTTCTCTGCCGAACAAATCCTTGGAGAGGTGCTCGCGTTCGCATCTCCAGAGGCAATTATCCTGGATTTGATCGCGCCTGTCATGGCTGAACTCGGCGACAGGTGGGAGCGGAATGAGATCGACGTCGCAACAGAACACTTTGCGACGAATTTCCTGCGCCAAAAATTGCTAATTTGGATGTTGAGTGGTCCCCCGCAGAAGCCGATCCCACCCATCATCCTGGCCTGCGCGCCCGATGAACTGCATGAAGGCAGCCTGTTGATCCTGGGAGCCATTCTCAGGAGGAAAAGGTTCCCTATCGTGTACCTGGGGCAGGCGGTGCCTTTGCAAGATTTAGCGAGGCTTATCAGGCTGATGAGGCCCTCGTTTACCATCATCGTGGCGATGATGGAGGAGACCGTAGAGAAATTGGTAGATCTACGCGGCTTCTTCCCGGAAGCAGCATTGTCCGGTCGCCCGCGTATTGGTTTGGGAGGAAGGATATTTATCGTTGCCCCCGAATGGAAATCGCGACTGCCTGGAATCTACCTGGGAGACAGCTTCGAAGAAGGGCTAGAGACGATCGAGAAGATTGCGATCACCGAAGATTCGACCATCCGGTAGGTGGTCAATTCCCGATCTGCGGTATACTACACAGCATGCTTCCTAAGGGATCGGCGACCAAAACCCCCCAGCCTGCCCTGTTCACTCTGGAGGAAAGCACAGGCAACCTAGAACTGTTCCCGGCTGTCTGGTCGGCAATAGAAAATGTAATCAAAACGGAGCCTCATCTCCGCAGAAAAGCTCTCGAAGAATTAAAGACCCTGAACGCGCCGCGCCTTTCTCCGCTGGTCGCCTATGTCCTGGCAACGCGAATAACGGATCCGGACCTCGAGATTCGCGCTCAGGTGATCAAGATCCTGGGAGATATCTTAACCCCTGATGAGCGAGGGCATCCGGCGCCGGATGAGGTCCGGAGCGTTTTGCGTAATTACCTCTCTTCACTCCGGACTCGACAGATCTTTGCACTGCTGCAAATCTCAGCAATGGATGCAACCGCGTTCCTTCCCGTAGCTCGCATTCTGGATACCTGTTCATTTGCTGGTACACACCTGACTGCCATTCTGGCAGATGTGCACACCCCGATCGAGATTCGCAGGCAGGCTGTGGAATTGATCGGCGAAGTCGGATTCACTGATGCCTTGCCTGCACTCGAAAGGCTCGAAAACCGCCTCGAAGCGCGTTTGAATGGTCAGAAAACCATGCCCTTTGCCCCCTCTGCTGCGGCAAACGAAAGCCAGCTCCTGCCAGCCATCCGGAAGACGCTCAACATCTTGAGATCCCCCTGAAATTCAATCGAAGATTCTGAATTTTCGGATTATTGGTAGAGAGGGTAATTGCAGTTGGGGCAGGACTTTTCCACTTGCTTGACAACGAATCCGCAGTTTGGACATGTCGAGGGCTGAGCTTTTCCGAGGGGCGCGCCGCAAGCGATGCAGCTCGGCTCTCCGACAGGGTTGGCTGTCCCGCAATACTCGCACGCTGTCCGCTTGAGACGCTCGGAGAGCTCGAAGGTAGCCCCTTTCATCCGGGCAACGTTCTCGACGATCCGCCAGATCTGTTCGGTTAATTGCAGACTCTCGACATCCTGGGCAATGTCGTCCAAACGATGGAGAAGATTGAGAGGGTTTTTCCAGATGGACAATATTGTCGTGCCAATGCTGGCTGCCACGCCCAACCAGGCCTGCTCACCGATCTGGATGGCGACGCCATCATCAATTGGCTCCAGGTAAACTGTGAGAGCTGTCTGGCCGCCCGACATTGGACGCTGGAGACTCGCAACCTGAACGATGACTTTTCCCTTGTGCACAAACTGCTGGGCGGTATAATTCCCACGGTCGAAGTGCGCAATTATCGCCTTGCCGAAATCCTCAGGCACTAAATCCCCATGATAAATACGTCGGTCCATTCTCAATGCGCTCCGAGTCAGACTTCCGATGAATGAATTCGAGTAGATTATAATCTTGCCTTCACGATCGCGTGAATGAAGTGCTGTGATTTTACTATGAGGACCTCGAAAAAGCTGTTAATCCTCCCTCTCCTGGCGTTGGTGATCTCTTTCGTGTTGGCAGGGGTTTGGACGATATCAGGTAACAGGGTACGTGCACAAATCCCGACGGTGGCTATCCCGACCGTGACTGGCACACCGCCTGGGCCCACGGTCACCGTCAGGCGCGACATCGACCAGGACAGGATTAATGTCCGAGCCGGGCCGAACACAAAATATGACATCATTGGCGTGCTGATCATCGATCAAAGCGCACCCGCATTGGGACGTACACCGGGCGGGGACTGGATTCAGATCTTTTACCCCGGAGTCCCCGGCAACGTAGGATGGGTGTATGCGCCATACGTGGACTTGAACGGGAGCATCCCTGTCGTCGAAATTCCTCCTACACCCACGCCTCGCGTGACTCCCACGGTGGATCCTACGCTGGCAGCCCAGTTCATTGTTGAGATCCCGCCCACCAGATTGCCGACTTTTACCCCTCCACCGCCTCTAACGATCCCCACTTATCCTGTCCGGATCACTTCCGAAGGGACCGCTGGAGTCCCCATGGGGATCGTCGTCATCGGGATGGCAGTCTTTGGCTTTTTTGGTATGGTCATTTCATTCTTGAGGGGGAGATAAAAAGTAAAAGCGCTCACCGGAGCGCTTTTCTTCGCTTTATTCTAATCCTTGAAGGGAATTTAGTGGCAGCCGCAGCCTCCCCCGCTGCCATAGGCCTGATCGTCCTTTGTCCGGAAGGAGCTTCCGCAGCCGCAAGTCGCCACGGCGTTTGGGTTTGTGATCTTAAAGCCGCTCCCCATGATCTCGTCGACGTAATCCACTTCAGCTCCAGCCAGGTAATTGATGGATATCTCATCGACGACGATCTTTACACCGTGCTGCTCGGATACCAGGTCGGTATCTCGGATGTTATCTTCGAGCGCCATTCCGTATTGGAATCCAGAACAACCACCCCCGGAGACGAACACCCTGAGCGCATACCCTTCCAGGTTCCGCTTTTGGAGCAATTCCTGGATGGCGTTTGCAGCTGCAGTTGTCAGGTTGATTTGAGCTGTATCTACTGTATCCGGTGCTTCCATGATGTCCTCTTTGTACAAGAAATCTCCATTATTTGACCAGTAATATCAGATATTCTAATCGAATCACGAATCTACGTCAATGCGCGCATGTCATATCTTAAGCAGACTTTCATCAGGTTAAGCGGCCGCCCATGAAACGCAGAATTAGAACAGAAAATATCCCATGATCACAGCAGAGAATGTCACAGTGAGATTATCCACATCTTCCAGAGGCAGGCTTTCAACCAGCGTGGCGATGAATGCGATCAACGTGATAGCCGGGAGGATCTCCCCGAGCGGAATCCGGAACGCGCTGAATTGAATATAAATCCACACGATCCCAACCGAAAATGCCCAGCCGCCGAGCAACATCCCCAGAGATCCGACCCATGATTTGTTCATATTCCAGGGTAGCCGGGCTCGCCCGTACCGCCTCCCCAGGATATCAGCCAACCCGTCACCGCCGCTCATCAACATAAGCGCCACAATGCCAGTCGGAGTATCATACCAGAAGGCGATCGTCAGTATCACGAAACCGATTCCATAAAAAAGCGGTCCGCGCAGGATTTCCCGACGGTCCCCGGTGCGGGACATAGATTGCACCGCAGTTGGATCTCGGATGATACCGATCCCGACCAGGATAAACTGGACTGTGATGGCGAATGGGACCAGAGCAGCCAGGAACCGCGAGCGGGGATCTGGCGTGTACAGTAGCCAGCACAACACGAATAAGGGTCCGGTGCCCATATGGATGATCTTCCGGCTGATCTGGCTGCTGACCCAGCCCCGATCGGCAGCCAGGTTGTTTAAACGAAGCCATACCAGGGATACGATAAAAGTAATTAGCGTGGAGATCAGGTTATTCTGCAGCATCCTCACCAAGTGCAGTCGAAACAGGTGTTCACACCGGCGGATTGTCCTACCCGCTTATACATCGTGACGTCAGTGAACGGCTCGCCCATGATCCCGTCATGGATGGCCCATGACCGCAGACGAATGCTCCTGGCGAATTCTGGCATACGAAAAGGGCGCTTCCCATCCAACTTATTATAAAGGTCTCCTCCCGGGGAGAAACCGGCCTGGATCCGCTCCATGAGCTTCTTCCCCTTTTGGTAAGTGAAACCATAATTCTCGAAGATTACAGCGTTGTGATAGAAAAGCGGTTCGGCAAAATACAGGTCATGATTCAGACTTGTCACGAATTCTTCAAAGGAATTGATGGCTTCCGAGAGCATACGCAATCCGCGGCGTACCTGACCGGGCGCCAGACCAGCATTCATCGCTGCCATCTCCGCATCGATGTTCCTGTAGCGCGTCCCGAAGACGGTCGGTCTTCCATCAGGCAATCTGTCCACATCGAACCGGGGTGATTCAGGATCATTGAGTATGTAGAGCAGGACGTGAATCTGCCCGGAAATGGTGTCCGTCAGGTGACCGTACAAGACCGGGTCGGGGAAATTGATTACGTGGAACAGCGATAACTCTACGCTCGGACTGCCAGGGGAACAGCGAATCCGGACCAGATCGTTTCCATTTTCGTCGATCAACGAATCAGGCAGGTTGAACCTCGCAAGCAGTGATCTGGGGATCACTCGGGTGTAGATCTCTCTTTTTTCCTCAAAAGACAGCAGGTTGATTCCCATGATGGTCGAAGGGTTCATATTCACTCCCTCTACTTCAGCTGGCGCTGGATTTCACGTTCGCTGTCTCTTTTGGCGATCGCGGCTCTTTTATCGTGCAATTTCTTACCCTTCGCGACGGAAATCTCGACTTTAGCAAGCCCTCCTTTAAGATATATTCTGAGCGGCACGATCGTTACACCTTTTAATTTGATCTCCTGTTCCAGTTTTCTGATCTCTGTCCGGCGCAGGAGAAGTTTACGAGGCCGCAGAGGATCATGGTTGAATCGGCTGGCTTCGTCGTAAGGGGCAATGTGGGCGTTCAACAACCAGGCCTCTCCGTTTTTCACAGCCACGTAGGCCTGGGCGAGGCTGACCCGTCCAGCCCGGATGGATTTGATCTCGCTTCCTTGGAGCGCAAGTCCGGCTTCGAACGATTCGAGGAGGAAGTATTCGTGCTTCGCTTTTCGGTTGGTTGCCACAACTTTGATGTTCATCGGTTCAACCTGTGGAAGGGATTAAGCACAGCGTTTTCATTCACCGAGGAGGTGCTCTACAGCAGTTTGCAAGGCGGCTTCGGAGTCCACTTGATCGGCGTTGAATTCGATGTCTGGCTGGATGCCCTCTTCACCAACGTTTCGCTCTATCCCCGGTATCCACCATTCTGCTGCGGTGATGTGCAGGCTGGAGCCGTCTGCGAGGTTGAATGCCAGCTGGATACTGTTCTTGCCAAATGTCCTTTCTCCGATGACTGCCGAGCGACGATGGGCTTTCAATGCTCCAGCGATGATTTCGGCTGCGCTGGCTGTCCCGCGATCCACCAGCACAACCAGCGGGACTTCGTAAAATCGACCTGGCTCATCGACACGGTAAGATTCTACGCCCCTGCCTCGGAACTGCTGCTGGAGGACGATCCCGCTGTGCAAAAATAACTTTGCAATGTCGATCCCGGCAGTCAACAATCCCCCTCCGTTATCTCTGAGATCAAGGACAAAATGCGAGGCTCCTTCAGACATCGCTTGATCGAATGCGTTGATGATTTCGGAGGGAGTGCTGGCAGCAATGATATTGACATCGATCACCGCTACTGTTGGAGCGCCCGGATACAGGTACCAGGAGGTGGAGGGCAGATCGATCTTTTCGCGCTCTATTCTGAATTCAATCGGGGTGGATTCCGGAAACCGGACTATCCAGATGCTCACCGGCTCCCCAACCGGACCCCGCAAGGCGGCCTCGATTTCTTCTAAGGACATTTCCTGAGAAACAAGTCTCCCATCAATCGTTGTCAGGCGATCGCCATCCTTGACCCCAGCCCTGGTTGCCGGGCTGTCAGTAATCGGGTGGAGCAGCACATGCCCTTCAGCTCCCCGTGTGATTTTGACTCCGATCCCCCCGAAATCTCCTTGCAGGGCATTACTCTCCAATTCTTGTTGGACAGGTTCGAGGAAGACAGCATTCGGATCGCCTCCAGCCTGGAGCATTCCCCGGATCATCCCGTATTCTAATGTCTTCTCTTCGGGGAGTACGTGATATTCATGCTCAATGAAAATTGTGAATGCCTGTTCGAGGAGTGAAAACCGGCCTCCCCCTGGGTAGAATGCTGCCCTGAAGAAATACCCAGACGTAAACGCAGTTCCCAGGCTGGAGATGAAGAAAACGAGCACGAGAATTTTCTGCGCGCGAGACATCGACCCTTATTCCAGGTTCATATTGTCTGTGAATGATTCCGATGGTCCAGTATTCCTACAAGAATGATTAGAAGTGAATCGCATGGACGCGGGTCGAGTGTAACATGAATCCTTCATGTAAAATAGAAGTCACTTCCTGGGATCCGCTTGACGCGGCACATAAAAAGGGCTAAAATCTCCCCTCGCTAAAAGACGTCTCCACGAGGAGGCGGATTTTTTTGCAGAGGTGAACAGGAAGGAATGTTATGGAAGAGGTAAGAATCGCAGCTGATCGAAGGCAAATCATCGGAAAAAAGGTGAAAGCGATCCGCCGCTCAGGTACATTGCCAGCGGTGATCTATGGAAAAAAAATCGGCTCTATTCCGATCTCGCTCGATTACAGAGAGGCCAGCCGGATCCTGGACCGGATCTCGCCATCCACGCTGGTCGTCATCGATGTCGCGGGTGAGGAGCACTATGCTCTCGTGCGTGAAAAACAGCGGAATCCGATCCTCGGCACGATACGTCATGTCGATTTTCAAGCTGTCTCACTCACTGAAAAAGTTCGCGCATCCGTGAATGTTCATTTAATCGGAGAATCACCTGCAGTCGAGAAATACTTTGCTATCCTCGTAATGAACCTGGAACAGCTTGAAGTTGAGTGCTTGCCAAGAGATTTGCCAGACCGAATCGAGATCGATGTAACTGTTCTGAAGGAAATTGGGGATCACATAACCGTAAGGGATATCCCTCTCCCACCAGGAGTAGAGATCCTGGAGGAGCCAGACGAGACGGTTGTGATCGCCACAGCCCCGGTCACCGAAGCTGAGGTCGCCGAAGAAGAGCTGATTGAGGCTGGAGAAGCCGAACCTGAGGTGATCGAACGCGGCAAACGTGAAGAGGAGGAAGAAGAATAGGTTTCTCCCTATATTCGATTTAGTGCAGCAAGCAGGTTGAGGGTGATCTCCGCGCTTACTCCCCACAGGAGTTCGCCATCATAAGGTCTATAATAAATCACTGGGACCGCCGGGAATGGGTTGGGGAGTTTTCGCATCCGTATCTCGTAATGGTTGGGATCGGCTAACCAATCCAGAGGGATCGAGAAGATGCGGCTGACTTCCTCAGACGCCAACTTAAAATTGTAGACAGGAGGAATCCGACCAATTACCGGCGTAACCAGGTAGTTGCTGATTGTGCGTAATTGAGCGAGCCGCCCCAGGATCCGTACGTCCTGGGGTTTTAAGTTTATTTCTTCCTCTGCTTCCCGCAGGGCAGTGTATTCCGGAGATTCCTCCTCTGAATCCGTTCGTCCGCCGGGGAAAGCAACCTGACCGCTGTGCTCTGGCAGGGTTGCTGTTCTCCGGGTGAAAAGGATATACCATCGTCCCCTTTTTTTATACATTGGAACAAGTACGGCAGCCTTAAGCGGAGGCTCGGGGAGTAGTTCAGGCGGGAACTCCGACCGGTAAAAGGATAACTTAGGATGAGATCCAGATCCCTGGGATAAAAAGAAACGAATCTCATCCTCGGTTAAATTCTTCTTAAGCTCCATTTTTGGCCGTGGGACAGCTGATCCACTGCAGATCATTTCGCAGCTCCAGATCTGGCTGTGATTTGTGGAAAACCAGCTCAATGCTCCGGTTTTAAATGTTTTTAAAGAAATCTGTGATGGCGTTGTAGCATTTCACGCGATTTTCGAATTTGAGCACATCGTGACCTTCGTTTTCAAACATCAGATAATCCACTGCCTTGCCTTCCGCTCGAAGGCTTTCGACCAGCTCAAAGGACTCGCGTTCGACGACCCTGGGATCATTCTTCCCCTGGATCACGAGGAGCGGGAAATTGATGTTATTGATATAGGTCTTTGGTGAGCGCTCGACCAGGAATTCTCGGTCTTTCTCCGGGTCACCAACGGCAATCGTGAAATACGGCTTCCAGGTTTCCGGAATCCGGTCCATAAAGGTCAGCAAGTCGTATGGGCCGAACATATCTACTGCAGCTTTCCACAGATTGGGATGGCGACCTGCCAGGGTTAAGGTCATATACCCGCCGTAAGACCTGCCCACGACGCCCATCCGTGAAACGTCAAGGCGTTTATCCCTGGGGAGCACGTTCTCGACCGCATAAACGTGGTCCCGCCGGTCCTTACCTCCCCAATCTCGATCGACTTGCTTCGTGTATGCCAGTCCATATCCCGTACTGCCGCGGACATTCGGCACGAAAACAGCAAAACCATTCAGAGTCAGAAATTGGATGAGGGGCATGGAAAACCAGGCGAAATCCGGTCGCTCCTGTCCTTGTGGGCCGCCATGGACGTAATAGATGACAGGTCTGGGACCGGAATAGCCCAGCTTGTCTGAAGGAAGGTAAAGGCGAGCTGAAGTGCGTGTGCCATCGAAAGAGATGAAAGAGGCATCTTCACCCCTGGAGAGTACTCCGTCTGGGATGCCCAATACTTTTTCATTGGTGTGCCTGACCACTCTTGAACGGTCGCTGCCTTCGACAGTGTAGATCTGTGTCGGGGAAGTGCCAGTGGAAAATGACAGGATGAAGCGATCAGACAATTTGTCGTAATGATGCGCTTCGAGCACACCATCGGAAAGCAGGCCGCGCCCGCAGACGACCGCCTTAAGGTTCATGACAAGGGCTCCTTCATCGAATTCCCCTTCGTAAAGCCATGAGGCGCCGTCAATGTTGTACTGCAGGGCATACCGATTCCCTTCCAGATGGGTCAACTCCGAGAATTCTCCATCTCCTTCATGGACACAGCCTCTGATTTCGACGGGTTGAACGCGCCCCGGATTGCTCAATTTTAGGTACCCCAGCCCGTACCGGTCATCAAAAAGCGCTGTGAAGAAAAGCAGGCCATCGCCCCGCGTGAATTTGCTGTAACCCATCGCGTTCAGGGGTACTTCTTGAGCGGGGGTGCGATCTTCCAATGGGACACCATAGAGTAAGGATCTTTCGCCAGCTCCATCCTCCCACAGGTAGAGGACATTGTCGCCCATGGTATAGCCATCGATCAGGATCACCTTTCGGTGGTCATCGGAAATTCCATCCACGTAGGAGCCCCACTTACTTGCCCCTAATTTTCGCAGGCTGCTGGTTTGCAGGGAACCCTGAAATGAAACATTCATTGGCTCCAGCCGCGATTCAGCTGTGAAGTAGACCAGGTTCGTTTCAGGGTCGCCGTCGGCGAGGTGCACACGATAGTTCGAGAACTGGTCCCCGAATGGAGATTCAGGATACCCCCCCGTTATTGGGATGGTCATTGGCTGGTAGTTCTCGTCCCCGTCCTTGTCGATCATGACGAGGATTTTTCCGAGTTTTGGAAACACATAAAACGACTGCCCGGAAATCAGGTGGGGATTCTGAAGGGCGATCTCCGGGGGGAGGAGAGGTTCGGGGACACTGCCCCCGTAATCCATTGCGTATAGACCTATCTTTCCGCTGAGATTGCTGAGAAAATATATCCGGTTATCGACGAGCCTGGGGGTGAGAAAAAGGCGTGCAGAGAGCAAGGATTCGATCCGATACATGAGCAAGTGTTCCTTTCAGGAGGGATATTCGTTAACTGTCCTGAGAGCAGCCTGACATTCGGGACTCTGGATGATGATTTCTACACTCGTCGTTGGATTGTTCACCTTCTCTGAATTTCGACAAGACTCAACCAGTGACCGACGACCAGGAATAGAATACTGGCAAGTGTGGCTGTTCCCAGGTTGAGGGGACCGACGCGTCCGAAAGACCAGCCAAGCCTCCCTGCAAGCAAATGGCCGATCCAGAATCCTGTCCAACCGAGGATGAGGTAGAGGAGCAATCGACCGAAGCTGCCGCCGCGAATCAAGTGGAATGCAGCGCCGTACAGTGACGAGATGAGGATCCCGAAGATCAAAGAGGGCAGAGTCATCGCCGCTCAGTTTAACTGAAAGCCAGTCCAATGTCAATCAATGACCTTGTGTGAAAGGGATTTCAAGCGGCAGCTTGATGACGAATCTTGTTTCTCCGGGATGGCTCATCACGGTTATCTCGCCTCCGTGCGCTTCCACGATCCCCCTGGAGATGGCCAGACCCAGGCCTGAACCGCCTGATCTTCGGCTGCGTGATTCTTCGCTCCGGTAGAACCGATCGAAGATGTGAGGGAGGTCGGCCTCCGGGATGCCGGAACCGGTATCTATGATTTCGATGCAGACGTCGGGGATACGCGGGTAGACCTGGAGGTGAACAGAACCACCCTTCGGTGTATGACGGATAGCGTTGTCGATCAGGTTGTTCAACACTCGGTTGATGCGGGGTGCGTCTAAGGGAACCATCCCGACATTCGCCTCTACATACCCGCTCAATGTCACACCCTGCCTGTCGGCGATCTGTGAAAAACTTTCGATCGTATCCGAAATCAGGTCAAATAGCGGGACTGGTTCGATATTGAGCTTGAGTCCACCCGCGTCGATTTGGGCCATTTGAAACAGGTCGTCGATCAGCTGGGAGAGGGCAGATATCTCTTTCTTGGCAACATTCAGGTATCTTTTCTCTGTTTCTTGGTCTTCGACGATCCCGTCATGCAGAGCTTCGATGATGGCAGCAATCGAAGTCAATGGTGTCTGCAGATCGTGCCCCACCCAGGCGATCAACTCCTTGCGCAACCTTTCGACCTGTTTCTTATGTTCCTCTGCGCTCTCCAGCTGCTCAGCCATGTTGTTGAACGTGATAGCAAGTTTCGCCAATTCGTCAGCTCCGACAACCGGCACCCTGGCGCTCAGTTTTCCACTTGCGATATCCCGCGCACCTCTGTCGAGCGCTTCTATCCGCTCAGCGAACGAAGTGGCCAGCAGGTATCCCAGGGTGAGGGCGATAGCGCCTGCATAAACGAGCAGGACGGTGCCGAGCAGCAGGTCATGCTGGCTGGCGAACATCAACCTGGCGGTCACCCAGACGTTAAAGAACGTCAGCAGACAGGCAAGGGCGTAGCTTCCTATCAACGCCGTGCGAAGACTGGGCGACCTGTGCATCCAACCCTGGCGGTACGCCACATAACCGGCCAGCGCAGATATGATCGCTGTTACACTCAACGACCCCGCGATGAGCGCAATTTCGTTGAGCGGGGGGCTCATGAGCGCGTAGAACAAAATCAGCGATAGACCGAGGATCCCCAGGATGATCGTGATATAACGCAGGCTGACCGGGATCTTATTTTCGGGGTTCATCACGGCACGAATTTATACCCTACCCCCCAGACGGTGATAATGTGCCTGGGATTGGAAGGATCTGTCTCGATTTTTTCTCGCAACCTGCGGACATGTACTGTTACGGTGCTCGGATCGATATAATCGGGATCTCCCCAAACATTTTCCAGGATCTGCTTCCGCGTGAACACCTGCCTGGGATGCCGGGCGAGCAGCATCAGCAAATCGAACTCTTTCGCTGTCAGCCCCAGTTCTGTTCCCCGCGCGATCACGAGCCGGGTCTGTGGTTCGATTCGAATCCCTGGGAAGTCGAGTGGTTTCTCTTCAGACGAAGTTTTATCTGGCAGTGTTCGTCTGAGGACAGCTCTCACCCGGCTGACCAGTTCCTGAGGGCTGAATGGTTTGAGAACGTAATCATCTGCGCCCAGTTCGAAGCCGCTGATCCGGTCATGTTCTTCCCGCCTGGCAGTCAGCATGATGATGGGCACATTGCTTCTTCCTCTGAGCCATCTGGCCAGATCGAATCCGTCGATTCCCGGCAGCATCAGGTCCAGGATAACCAGGACTGGCTGCTCAGATTCAAATGCGATTTTAGCTTCTAATCCGTCTCTGGCAAGTACAGCATTAAAACCTGCGCGTTTCAAGTAGAGGCTGACAACCTCGGCGATATTTGGTTCATCTTCAACGATAAGAATCAATCTGTCGACCACTCGACAACCACAGGCAGAATACTATTCCGATCTATATGAATTAGATTTTAAACCTTCCGAACAAGCCCCAGGCGAGCAGGATGATGGCTATGATCACCACAACGCCGATTACGATTGGTATATTGAATTCCCATGTCTGGATGGGTATCGGAGTCGGGGTAGGCGTGCCGGTTACTCCTTTGGTAACCATCGGCGGAGGCGGGTATCCAGAATCTTCTGGAATGACTGTGGCTGTCGGGGTGGGGGCATTCTGCTGGACGTAAGGCAGGTTCACAGCTTGCGAAGGATCGGGAGTAGCGCTGTTCGTGGGGACCTGAGACCACATCATCGGTCTGATTTGACCGGGACCTGGCCCCCATTCAAGACATTGGCGATGGTGGTTATCTGAATCAGACTTAAATCCAGTGTATACGGCGAACAACAGGGTGAATATGAACAAATATAAAGAGATGTTTTTCAATTCATTTTCCCGGCTGCTTTTTGAATCCGGTTCTCATTCCGATCGGTGGCAGGCGGTCTCCGAGACTTCAGCAAGCAAGATCTCACCACGCGTATGCTTCGGGCGCCTCACCACCTGGGCCGGGCCACAGATCGTTCAATCTGACCATCATTTCGTCAGACAGTAGGATCTCGAGGGAGCGAATTGACTCGTCCAGCTGTTTCAAGGTCCTGGGGCCAATGATCGGAGCTGTGACGATTGGATTATGCAGCAACCAGGCCAGGGCGACGTTTGCCGGCGCCTCCCCCAGCTCCTTGCACATATTTTCGAAGGTATTCAGCTCACTCCGGTATCGATCGACCTTCTTTTGTATCCGATCCGAAGTTCTCCTGCCCTGGGTTTCCTTCTCCAGGACGCCTCCGAGCAGGCCGCCTGCCAGAGGGCTATATGGAATCAATCCTATTCCGAGCGATTTGCAGGCAGGGATCACCTCCAGCTCGACCATCCTCTGGCTGAGATTGTAAACGCTTTGTTCGCTGACCAATCCCATGATGTTCCGCTCACGCGCGGTACACTGGGCTTGGACAATCTGCCAGCCGGCGAAATTGCTGCTGCCGACGTAGATGATCTTCCCCTGAACCTGTAAGACCTCCATCGCCTGCCAGATTTCTTCCCATGGAGTTTCCCGGTCCACGTGGTGCATCTGGTAAAGATCGATGTGGTCGGTGTTCAACCGCCGGAGGCTGTCTTCGCAAGCTTTTCGGATGTGGTAAGCCGATAGTCTCCGGTCGTTCGGACCTTCACCCATCTTTCCATAGACTTTCGTTGCCAGGACTATCTGCTCTCTTCGTCTGTTCCCAATCGCCAGCCAGCGTCCGATGATCTGTTCGGTGATGCCTTCGCCTGTTTTCCAACCATAGACGTTCGCAGTATCGAAGAAATTTATCCCCAGTTCGAGCGCTCTATCCATGACGGCGTGGCTCGTTTCTTCATCCGTATGCGGACCAAAATTCATCGTGCCAAGACAGAGCCGGCTGACTTTCAATCCGGTGCGGCCTAAGTTCTTGTATTCCATGAATTCCTCCGGGATAGAATGAAGAGCAGATGAATTCAGAATGCGAATATTCCAGGAAATCACACCCGCGGTTTGATCGGATCTCAGTTCGATTCATAGAGAGTATAACATGTGACTGTGACAAGCTTCACGCCTGATCCTGCCGGTTGCGGAATATTATTTCTGCGTGTGTAAATCTACCTGAAATATTCAGGAGGTTTGTCGAGGAACGGTGCTTTCCATCCACGATACATGCCTGCACCTCCCCATGGCGGAGATTCAAAAGAACTGACTGATAGGGAAAAGGATAATCGCCGGTTTCCTCCCAAAAGATGTGGACGGTGTCACCGTCTGATCGCATCCGGAAAGTATCAAGGCGGTAGGATCCAAGACCATCGCCCGGATCTGAGTAGAGTTGTGCTGTGTATTCCCCATTGAATAAGGGGTAAACATTCAATTCCAGATCTTTCTCGGATTCGAATGGAAGAATCGCTCCAGAACGGACAAACACCGGTATTCTTGCCGGAGTCACCGGAACCCGGGTTTCGCTGAAGCCGCGAAAATGATCGCCGTCCCAGAAGCTGTACCAGTCGCCCTTTGGGAATACCACGATGCGTTCTTTCGCGCCCGATTCCAGCACTGGAGCGATCAGCAAGTTGTTTCCCAAAAGGAATTCGTCATCGATTGACCATAATGATTGGTTTCCCGGATCGGTCCAGAATAATGGTCTCACGAGTGGGTGTCCGGTCCGATTCGCTTCCCAGGCAAGCGTATACCAATATGGCATCATCCGGCAGCGGAGTTTCAAGAATTCGCGCAGGATAATAAGGACCGCATCATCAAAAGTCCACGGTTCTCGAGGAGGCGACTCGACGGAAGAGTGGGTCCGGAAGAAAGGGAGAAACGCTGACATCTGGAACCAGCGCAGGTACAGCTCCGGGTCCGGGTTCCCGGAGAAACCACCGATATCAGAGCCGGCGTAAGGGACCCCTGAGAGAGCGAGCCCGAGGATTGTTGGGATCACCTGGCGCAGGGATTCCCAGCTGGTTTCCATATCTGCGGTCCAGGACCAGGCGTAACGCGCAATGCCCGCCCACCCGGAGCGTGTGAGGAGCCAGGGACGCTTATCTGGCTGCAAGCGGGTGAGAGCATCGTAACCAGCTTTGTTCATCAGCAGGCCGTAGAGATTGTGCGCCTGGTGGTGATCGCCACCCTGACCTTCCAGGTGGTGAACTGTCGTCTTGGGTAGGGTCATATCCCCCCAGGCGGTAAATGAGGCGGGTTCGTTCATATCGTGCCAGATCCCGGCAGCGCCTTGTTCGAGTAATGTCTGATATTTTTCCCCCCACCATTCCCTGACAGTTGGATTTGTGAAATCCGGGAAGGCAGACCAGCCTGGCCAGACGATCCCATGCTCCACAGATCCTGCAGGCTTCTGACAGAAGAAGCCTTTCTCTTTCCCCTCGATGTAGATCGAGTAATCGGGATCAAATTTAACCCCAGGATCGAGGATGAGCACCGTTTGGACCCCTGAATCTCTGAGATCACGTGTGAGTCCACAGAGGTCTGGGAAGCGGACCCTATCTACGCTGAAGACCTTATACCTGTCCATATAATCGATATCCAGGTGGATGGCTTGGAGCGGGAGGTCGTAAGTATTGAATTGCCGGACCACTGCCTCGACTTCTTCCTGAGAACGGTAGCCCCAGCGGGATTGGTGGTACCCGAGTGCCCACCTTGGTGGGAGAGGCGGCTTTCCGGTGAGTTCGCTGTAGCGCTCGAGGACACTCTGCGGCGTTCCTGCTGACAGGTAATATCGCAAAGCGCCGTCTTCAAACCATGCCGCCGCGATTTCTGAGACGTCGAACTCGTCTTTTCCCGACAGTTCAGTTGGAATTAAGGAGAGGGGAATGATTCCGCTCTTTATATAAAACGTCGCCGGATATGGATTCTCATAGAAGACCAAGGAACAGGTCTTCTCGTTCAGCGATAAGTAAACCGGGATGCCCATGTAGAGCGGATCTTCTCCGGTTCGGTAAATACCCCCTGGATCTCGGTTCCACATTTTGAAGCTCTTCCCCGAAAGATTCAGTGGATTAGCCCTTTCCCCCAGACCGTAAACCGCGGTGTCAGCGCCTATCTTTACGAGATGGAGCCAGCTGGTAAAGGAGCTGGCGCGGCGACCGCCTGCTGGTCGGACAAGGAGCGGCGGATATTCTTGCCGGAATACACCTCTGTGAGAATCAGCAAACCGGAGAGCACCGTCGTCGCTGATCGAGACAGTCAGCTTCCGGCTGGAAATCTGCCAGCCGGGATGAGTCTCACAAATTTCCAGGTGGACCTCTCCCCAATCAGTCGCTGTGATAGCATAGGGCGGCGACAATTTTCCGGGAGACCAGGTCAGACGCACCAGGTCGTCAGCCAGGAAGACGACCTCCAGCTCCGCATTTTGGTATTTGAGAAACACGCTGTTCAGGCCTGGTTCACAGGAGACGAGATTCCCTGGAGTCTCAACGCGCCGGACACCTTCCACATGATAGGCCCTGTCATCGAGTTCTTTGCGGATCGTATTGATCAGGATGTTCAGACTGTCTTTAATACAGATCCTGCGGATCGAGATGTACACTTTTTTGAGGAGATTCATGTTTGTTCAGCCAGAGGGAAAAGTTAGAATTGAAGGTACTGGAGATATTTCCTTGCCGCGCTCTCCCAGGTGAAATTATTATTGATATAAAGATATCCTTCTGCGATCATTCTGTAGTAAATGTCGGGGTGATTCTGATAGATATCGGCCGCATCGCTCATACACTGGACGAGTTGGTCAACCATAGACCGGAACAAGGAGGTTCGCATCCGTGATGACAGTCGATCCACCCCAGTTTTTCGCACTACATCGTCCGACGCGTTGATCTTCTGCCAGTCTTCCAGGACGCGTGTTACATCATCTGGTTCGCGGTATAAAAGACCGGTCGGGTGCGCGTCCCCCGGAAACCAGCGGTCAGCCCGGATTCGGACCGCATCTGTGAAGGATCGCGCCTGGCGATAGGGGATGACCTGCTGCAAGATACCTCCAGTCGCCCGTCCAATCACCACCGTGCCGTTGAGATAGAATTCGTTCGCCATTCCAAATGGTTCGTAGAATGACGGCATGATGCCGAAGCTTGCGCCTTGAAGGGCAGACATGTATCCCTCCCTGAAGATGAAGGGCAGGACCAACACGGCTTGAGGATATTTCTTTGCCAGCGTGTGGAGGAAGGACAGACCTTCCTGCCCCTCGTCGCCAGGGATGGGAAACAATAGAAAGCGAGCGTTCCCACCGGTTGACAGGTATTGGTCGATGGCAACTGCAAATACGTCATAGCCCTTCTGCCGGGGATCGTCGCGACCTGCCATGACGAACCAGGGAGCATCGCGAGCATCGAATCTATCCGCGTCTCCCCAAACCGGCGTTGATTCTGAGGCATGGACTTTTCTTACAGAAGAGACAGCCGACATCCTTTTTTCTGTCTTAAATTCTGCCAGGAGCCTGTGATCCCCGTTCTTTGCCCTGGTGATGAGCTCCTCTTGCAGGGATGGTTCCACAAATTTCCCGTTATTCACGCCGATCAGCCTGGAAGCCAGAAGCTCTCTCAGGTGGGGAGCCAGGATCCTGGCTGGCAGGGTTTCTGTCGTAAGATCGAGTGCATATTGCTCAGAAACGGTAAACACCTCTCTCTGTGCCAGCGGCATCGCGCGCTCAAGTACGGTCGTTCCAGGGCAGACGCGGGGGTCAATCCCAAAAGCGCTTAAAGCTTCATTTGGCGCCGGGCAGTCGTAGATATTGTGCAGGGTGATGAAGACCGGTCGAGGTTTGGGTTTCCGACTTTCCTCTGCGAGGCAAATAGAAGCAGCTTCCCAATCCTGTGCCATTACAACCCATGAAGAAGCGGGATCGATCACGGATAATCCCTCGCTTGCAGCCAAGCCGAAAAGCAAGGCGTCTCGCCTCAGGGTCGCAGGCGCTTCCTGGTGGTAATTCCCAACGTCATAAGGATGTTTTGAACCAGAGAAGAATGCAGCTTCTCCGGCAGGTGTATTGGACGGGTGGAGAAAGATCCATCGCACACCTCGGTCAAGCTGGAGGACTTCAATAGGGATGAGTTCTTCCCTGTACTTCAGCGGAAACGTCCCAAGTGAAACCATCTCGCCCCTGATCCTGGTTGTCTCGGCCATGTTCAAGTGAAAAGGTGTTATGACGTATACCGGAGTCTGGCTGATCTTTTGCATCGTTGGGGGGAGATATTTCATCACCGCTGCAACTCCGCCGCATGGAGCAAAAGGGGTTTCGTAGCAGATAAACGCGATCTTCTTCAGACTCACGAACCGATTCCTGAGTAAGAGATGGGGATTCTTGAGTGATTATCGAAATCTCGGGATGGAACCTGGAGACCTGATCATTGGCCTCGGCGAAATTATAACATCGGCGCTTCGGAGCGCCGATCGACGGTGATACAATGTCCGCCGTGGATCATTTCCCTTTCGTGCCTGCCTTGAGAGGCAAAGCCTCATTACGCGACCTCCTCGTCTTCGCTTTCTGGGCATTTCTATTTGCTCTGATCTATGCCCAATCGCCCCTGTACACATCGAATCAAAACCAATATTTTCTTCATGGTCTGGCCCAGGCAGGCTACGGAAATCTTAAAGAAGACTGGCTCGCGTCGACTGCGGATCCGACTCCCGTCTTCAGTCTGCTCGTTCAGCTCACATATACAGTTTTTCGTGACGGCTGGCCTTTCTATCTCTATTATGCCTTCCTGTTAGGAATTTATCTCTACAGCCTGGTGGGCGTCGTATTCGAAGTCAATCAGCAATTATCTCCCACAGCAAAACTGTTGTTTGTCACCAGTTTCCTTGGGATCCATTCTGCCGCCTTTCGGTACTTGATCACATTGACTGCTGGTCCGGAGTGGTCTTTCATCCTGGAAGGAGGCCTTGCAGACCAGCGGGTTCTCGGCCAGGTCTTCCAGCCCAGCACGTTCGGAGTGTTCTTGATCCTTGCGATTTCCCTGTTTCTCAAAGGAAAGATTTCCCAGGCGATCCTGGTGGCTGCCATCGCTGCGACCTTCCATCCAACTTACCTGCTCAGCAATGCATTTCTTTTTGCATCTTTCATTTTAGCGAACTATCTGGGAGAGAAGCGCCTGATTAATACGGGCAGGTATGGGATGTTTGCCCTGCTCTGCACCGCTCCGATCCTGGCATATGTATTGTTAAATTTTCAATCAGACCGCGCCCCAGAGGCAGTGGAAAGATCCCGTGAACTGCTGGTTTCATACCGCCTCCCCCACCACGCTCTCGTAACGGAGTGGTTCGATCTCACATCCTTATTCCAGCTGATTCTGATCATGATTGCGGTGATCCTGTTCCGCCGGACCAAGTTGGCCAGGTTAATATTGTTCGTGCTTTTTCCGGCCATGTTGCTCTCGATTATCCAGTGGATGACCGGAAACGCAACTCTGGCGCTGCTTTTCCCCTGGAGGATCTCTGTGATACTCGTGCCGCTCTCGGCTGCGGTGATCTCAGGGCGAATTCTTGTACGCCTAGATGATACACATCAAGGTTGGCTGGAATCTCGCCCGAAGGAGATCGCCGTCTTAAGTGTAACGGCAATCGTTGTTTTATGCATCCTTGGCGGAGTCCGGTTTGTCCTTGAGTTGGGTCAGCAGCCGCTTCCATCCGAGCGAGCTCTGTTCGATTCCATCTCCAAGTCCAGGCAGCATTCCCAGGTCTATTTAATTCCGATAAAAATGCAGGATTTCCGCCTGGCGACCGGGGAGCCGGCATACGTGGATTTCAAATCGATACCATACAGGTCTGAGGATGTCCTGGAATGGTATCGAAGGATTCAGGTTGCTGAAGAATTTTACAGGCGGGGATTTCGCTCCTGCAATTCTTTTGAGCAACTGGTGTCACATGAAGGAATTACTGGAGTCATCCTGAAACAAGGCGTGAAACCAGCTGACTGTCCCGGCTGGAAAAGGATCTATGAAGATGAGTTCTACCAGGTGATGGTTTATGAAGATTGACTTTGCGCTGGATAACTCAGCCCCGGTGCCGTGCGGGTGGTCCGGAAGCGATCGCCTCCTTACGGAATTGGGTTTCGTACAGGCGGGCGTAATATCCATTCAATGCCAAAAGCTCCTCGTGTGCCCCCTTTTCGACCAGTTTCCCTTCATCTAATACGAGGATCTGGTCCGCAGCCAGGATTGTCGACAGCCTGTGGGCGATGACAAGGCTGGTTCGATTCGCGAATAAAGGCGCAAGCGCTGCCTGGATCAGCTCTTCGTTTTGGGAATCCAGGTGAGAAGTCGCCTCGTCCAGGATCAGTATGCGGGGATCCTTGAGGATCACGCGTGCGATCGCCAGGCGTTGTTTTTCTCCTCCGCTCAGGCGGTATCCTCTCTCCCCGACCACAGTATCATACCCCTCTGGCAGCCCTGCAATGAAATCGTGGATGTGGGCCGCCTGACAGGCGCGCTCGATTTCACTCTGGGTTGCGGACTGGCGTGCATATTGCAAGTTTGCGCGGATTGTGTCGTGGAACAGGTAGGTCTCCTGAGTCACGACCCCGATCTGCCGGGCGAGCGATTCCTGGGTGAAATCTCTCAGATTGCTTCCGTCCAACAGAATCCTTCCCTCTGTTGGGTCGTAAAGGCGCGGCAGCAGGTATGTCACAGTCGTCTTCCCGGCGCCGGAACGCCCAACGAGGGCGACCAGCTGGCCCGGTTCAATTTCGAAGTCGATGTTCTTGAGCGCCCATTTTCTCTCAGGGACTACCCCCACGCCCGGCTTGCTCGATGAACGTCTGCTAGCTTCATCGCTGCCGTTTCCCTCGAAAATGGGTTCAGGGAGGGAGGGAAGGTAGCTGAACGACACGTTCTCGAAGCGGATCCGCCCCTGGACATTGACCAGTTCGACAGCATCCTCCCTGTCCTGTATTTCAACCGGCAGATCCAGGTATTCGAAGACCCGTTCGAAACTCACCATCGAAGTCGCAAACTCGACCTGGACGTTGGTGAGGGAGGAAATTGGACCGTAGAGTCTGCCCAGGTAAGCTGCGAATGCGACGATCGTACCGACAGTCAATGAACCCGTGAGCACCAGATATCCGCCTGACCAGTAGATCAACGCGGTCCCGATCGCGCCGGATAAGCCCAGACCCAGGAAAAACCAGCGGCCGACCATTGCTCTGCGTACTCCTATGTCACGCACGTTCCGGCTGACCTCTTCGAACCTTTCCCGTTCGTATTCACGGCTGCCAAAGGTCTTTGTGAGCAGCGCACCATTGATGCTAAGAGTCTCGCTGATAATACTGCTCATATCGGAGTTGAATTCCATTGCCTTCCGGCGGATCTCTCGAAACACACGCGCCACTCTCCGAGCTGGCAAGAGAAACAAGGGGAGCACAGCTATGGAGAGGATCGCCAGTCGCCATTCGATGGAAATCATAATTACCAGTGTCGAGACCAGGGTGATCACATTCGTCAGAATATTCGGGATCGTTCCAACGATTGCATTCTGGGCACCCACGACGTCGTTGTTGAACCGGGATACGATCTCCCCCGATTTTGTCGTTGTGAAAAATCTGAGCGACATCCTCTGGAGATGGGCATACATCTCCAGACGCAAATCGTAGATAATCCCTTCTCCAGCTCTGGCGCTGAAATACCTTTCAACAATGCCTAGCAGACCACTCAGTAGAGGGATTCCGATCATGCCGAATGCCAGCAAGGTCAGCCGCTCAAAATCCCTGTTGGGGATTACATTGTCGATCAGGTCCCGATAGAGCAAAGGGGGGACCAGCTCCACGAGCGAGGTCAGAACTATCGTCACCAGGACGAGCCCGACGTACCTCAGATACGGTCGGGAGTACCGGAAAACCCGCTGAAGCAGCGTGCGGTCAACGTGAAGCTTTTTGCTCGTTTCATCCGCACTCAAGAAAGACCACCAACCACCGTGGAACATTTTTGTTTAACCTTTTTGATAGCATCCTGGATGTCTGAAAGCCAGCTGATTGTACACTAGATCTGCAGCTGCCGTATGATGCACACCTTGACAAAATAGAACAAATATTCTATATTTAACTGTAGGATTCTCTACTTTATTGAGGTTTCCGTCGAGGAGGCCTGAATGGATACAAAAAGTAATTTCTCCATCGTTTCAAAAGTCAGTTCGAGAAGGGGGCTTGTCTTCGGTTCAATGATCCTGGCAGCCTTGATCGCGTTCGAGTTATTCAATTATGGGACGACCGAATATGCCCTCCGGGATCTGATCGGAGATTTGAATTTCCTTGGGATTTCCTGGGCGACGATACTGGCGGTAGCTTTCTGTGGGATCGACTTCGCGGGGATCGCCAGGATTTTCACACCTGAACAAGGGGAGGACCATCAGGTGGAGATCTGGTATCTCTTCGGTGCGTGGATCCTGGCTGCGCTGATGAACGCCTTGCTGACCTGGTGGGGGGTTTCCCTCGCGATTTTAAACCATGCCGGTCTTGGAAATGGAATCCTTGAGCGTGGCACTTTGCTCAAGGTGGCACCGGTGTTCGTTGCTGTAATGGTCTGGTTGATCCGGGTCCTGACGATCGGTACACTCTCCCTGGCGGGAGATAAACTGTTCAGCCAGGCCGTGGTCAAAACCCGGCAATCGTTGCGTCGATCGACGCAATGGGGCGCCAATCTGCAGGGAGCGATCGAACCCGATCCTCAGCCGACTCGACTCCAGGAACTGCCGCTCGGTTTCGATCCTGCACCAAAACCCGGCTCACTACACAAAGAACCTACGTACCGACCTGTCTCGATGTCTGGCAGGCGTCGAGGGTGAAAATGGTGATCTCCGGTGGGCAGTTGATCCTCAACCCTAACCAGCTCGTGCCAAGCCCGCGATTTGTATACAGTTTCATCCCGTCAATGGTATACAGCCCCCGCGGGTACAGCCTTCCCAACGGTGGGAGGTAAGGCGTCCCGATAATTGGCAGTCTGATCTGCCCTCCGTGAGAATGCCCGGAAAGTTGAAGCACAAATCTTCCCGTCCTGGCGCTGTGTTCAGCGAAATCCGGTTCGTGGGCGAGCAGGATTGTGATGGCATCCGCAGGCATCTGATCAAGAACTGAACACAGATCATCGAAGCCTGCCAGGTGGTCATCAATCCCCGCGAGGTGGATAGAACTGCCATTTCTTGAGATGGGTATGACGGAATTGTTCAACTCTTTGATATTGCTGCGCCTGAGGGCCCACCGGACCGCTTCGGGATTGGTCCAGTGATCATGATTTCCAAGTACAGCGACGATCCCGTCTTTTGCTCTGAGCACCGACAGGACCTCGACTAAACCAGGCGCATACTTGTCTGCGTTATGGTTGACGAAATCGCCTGTTATCACGATCAAATCCGGATGGAGAGAGTTCACCCGGTGGACAATCTGCTCGAGATGACGATGACGAAGCCAGGTCCCGAGATGGAAATCACTGATTTGGATGATTCGATAATGATGAAAGCTTTCAGGGAGAGCTGGAATGCTCATCCTGATGTTCGTAAATTCCACACTTTTAAAGTCGAATCTCCACCCCATCATCTCTTACGGTACAACCTTTCCCGGCGGTGTTCCAGTTGTGCCTGCCAGTAATTGCGTTGGAATGCCTCAATCTCCTGCGATTGGATCAAATTGAGGGCTGATTCGGTCCAAAATATCGCCTGATCGATATCCTTTATCTGGTGTTCGTACACCTTCGCAAGTTCTTCGAAAGCATACATCTCTTTGTTCTTGGCTGCTTCTTGCCATAATTGGATGGATACTTCAAGATTACTCCGCCTTTTTTCCAATGCTGACCAGCGATGAATCGCTTCACACCGCACATCATAAGGTAATTCCGAGTCCAGGCCTCTGGAATAACAGAGGGCGGCGTCGTCGATGTGCCCCAGGTCTTCGAAGATTTTTCCAAGCGCGATCAGTTCAACGCCCAGCTGGACAGCCTCCCCATGTGGGTGGTCCACCATCTCTGAGACGTGATTCAACAACGCCACCAGGGAGAGGATATCCATCGCATTGTGATAAAAGACCTGGGACAGCGGGCGAGCGTCGCCGCTCCGTAAGTAATCGAAGTACATGGACGGGATCAACCATCCCGGGATGTCCTCCCCGCTACGGGAGACATTGAGGACCTTTTCTTCTACGTACCCAAGCCTCCTGCTGGAAAGTCGGTCCCGCCAGAGCCGGCGGGCCAATGGGAGCAGGTCGATATGCGGTGTATCCCTCAATGGAGGGCGATCATCGTGCAGGATATAACGTGTATTCAAAAGCGGCGCGTCGAAAGCCCTGCCGTTATAGGTTACGAGGACGCCGGCGTCCAGCAGCGTGCCCAACAGTGCTGTGAGATGTGCTTTTTCTTCTGAAGGGTCTCTCAAGAAGTATTGGTTGAGATGGAAGCCATCGGTCTCGAAGCGGCCGATTCCAACCAGGAATACATAAGTCCCCGTCCCTCCGGCCAGCCCAGAAGTTTCAGTGTCCAGAAATAAGATCGAAGTGGGATCGAGCGAAGCGATATCCAGATTTCCTATTAAAGGTCCCAGCCGATGGATTGAAGGGGTAAGTTCCAGCTTGCGATACCCATGGCGGTGATCCAGGTGAAAGACCTGTTCCCGAAGATAAGTCTGACCATAAATCGTGTCGATAATCCTGCCTTCGAGGACAAGATCGATAGGGAAGCGAACATGATCCCCGGGCGGTTTGATCTCTTTCCCGCCCACTTTTACCCCGAGAGATTTTAGTCTATCCGAAATTCCAGGCATGTTAGGACCATAAACTCGATCTAGAATAAGGTCATTCTCCTCGAAGCATCTCGATTATTGCGAGGGTGGCTACTTTTCCGCCGCTCCCCGTTTCCCCAGCCGTTCCAACGCAAGAAGGGCATCCATCCGTACAATTGCAGTTTACCACCAGATCGGAAGCGCCATCGATCAACTCGTCATGAATTTCGAAAAGCCTTTGGCTGAAACCGATCCCGGCGGGTATGGTCTCGAAGATTACGACGGCGGGTTCACCGTTCACCAGTTCAGCTTTCGGGTCGGAGTAAACCCCGAGATCACGCGAATCGCACATCAGATAAAGGGGAGCCAGATTTCCGAGAACATAAGCCAGCCCGGCAAGACCGCTTCGCATTCGGGCAGCCTGCTCGATTTTTTGATGGCACGAGGGGCACACAGTAACCAGGTTCGCCAGCTGGTTCGCTTCGTCAGGGGAGTCAAACACTCTAAACGGCCGCTTGTGGTGGACGTGGTGGGACTGACCGTGTTCACTGACGCCGCAGACTTGGCACTGGTAGTTATCCCTGGCTCTGACTATCTCTCGCGTTCGTGGCCAACCGGGTCCGTAGCGGTTCGGATCGTTCAGCCACAGGCCTGAATCCCGCAGATGCGACACCACTGCCGGAGAAATCTTGATCCAGTAACCGGCAGTGTGGAGGATAGATGGCGGGAGATCGAGTTCGCCGGAGCCTATGGCTTCGTGGGTGACCCAACGTCTTCGTTTATACCCTTTCACCTGGTTCGTGACGGTGAGAGCTCCATGTGATTTGGTACCGCCGGAAATTTCCTGAGCCTGGAGCAGTTCTACGAGCTGGATTTTTGTGTCGATTACGGGCATTGTATAATAATCGACGCTCGACCTGGACACTACTGCAACACCCCTGTCGAGGTCGAGGGATTCGACTAGGTAGGTCTCCGATTCATGCAGGTAGACTGCTTCCGGGTGGACCATCCAGGCCGCGCTCTCGAAATCAACTTCACCGATCGTTGTGGGTTTTTGATCGTGGTTAATTTGAAGCAGCACACGCCGGGGCGAAGCGGTCCGCAAGGGGATCTGATCGGCGGGATAATTCTCAGACATCCAGAACACTCTGTCGTTCGACCGATGAACTGTACCTTCGGTCTCAAGGAAATCGACGAGCTCCATAAATTCGCCAGCGCCCAAATTTCCAAAGATCTCGTCTGGACCGAAGGGAAGTTCGAAGAGCGCACACCGCAGGTGAGAAAGCAGGATCAGCAAATTGTCCGGGTTGATCAGCGCTCGTTCGGGAGTGCGCTTGAACAGGTAATCAGGGTGGCGGGCAAGGAATTGATCCCGCGGACCTGGCGAAGCGACCAGGATGGTCAGGGATTCGTGCGCCCCTCGACCCGCGCGACCGGCCTGCTGCCAGGTAGAGGCGATCGTACCCGGATAACTGACGAGCACTGACGCGTTCATCTGTCCGATGTCAATTCCCAATTCGAGAGCGTTTGTAGCAACTACAGCCCTGACGGTTTCCTCCCTCAACCCTCGTTCTATGTCACGCCTGGCCTCTGGAAGGTAACCGCTGCGGTATCCTCGAAGGATCTCGTTAATCGGGGAACCATCTCTGTTCTCTGCAAATGCCGGAGAAGCAGCAATCCTTTCTCTGAGATAGGTGAGGATCAGCTCAACAACCCGGCGTGACTGCCCAAAGATAATCGATTGAATTCCGTATTCAACCAGGTCTTCCGCTAAGCGGACGGTCTCCAGTAAGGCGCTGCGTCTGAGCCCCAGTTCCGGGTCGATGATCGGTGGGTTGTAAATCAAAAAGTTTCTAGCGCCTCGCACTGAGCCATCTTCGGTGATTAGGGCAAGCGGCAATTCGACCAGCTTCTCTGCGAGCTCGAGTGGGTTGGCGATCGTTGCGGAAGTGAGGATAAACTGCGGATTTGAACCATAGTGGCGTGCTATTCGCTTCAGCCGGCGGATCACGTTGGCGACATGCGATCCGAACACACCCCGATACGTGTGCATTTCATCGATGACGATGAAGCGTAAATCTCGGAAGAATGCCTCCCACCGGGTGTGGTGAGGGAGGATGCCTGCATGGAGCATATCGGGGTTTGTCAGGACGATGCGTGCGTGCTCCCGAATCGAAGGCCGGTCTGCGGGAGGGGTATCGCCGTCATAGGCAGCTGCTGCGATGAGATGTTTGGAGGATCCACGGAGAAGTGAACGAGCTTTCGCAGAGTCAATTCCCCGTAATTTCTCACATCTATGATCTTTTTCCTCTCCCATGTCTGCGAGCAAAGCGCGCAGATCGTGCAGCTGATCGTGTGCGAGGGCCTTTGTCGGAAAAAGAAAAATGCTGTGCGCCAGCTCATCTTCCAACATCGCGTTGATCACCGGGAGGTTGTAGCAAAGCGTTTTACCGCTGGCTGTTCCGGTGACCACGACAATGTTCTGACCCGACTGAACGAGCTCCAACGCCTGAGCCTGGTGCGTGTAAAGCGACTCAATCCTGCGTGCGGCGAGAGCCAGCCGCAGCGCTGGATGGATGCTTTCGGGGATCTTCGCGAACTTTGCAGATCTGGAAGGGATCACCTGCCAGGAGGCGATATTTTCCGAGATGGTTGGGTCAGAGCGCCATTTATCCAGCAATTGATGAAGGGCCATTTCAGCTGCTGTGCAGTGTTCTTGTTTCAGAATCCTGTGAAATCCGTATGGAGTAATTAGATCGGTAGCGCTTCTCGTAAGCCGATAATTCAGCTTCCCACCTCGAATCGTCCCAGCCCAGCTCAGGCTGGACGATCCTCCGGATTTCCCCAATCCAAGGCAGCGCGCCGTCGGGGAGTGTCAATCCGAGTCTCACCCGCCGGAGTAGAAGGTCATCCAGGTGGACGACGCCTTCGTTGCGCGCTGCCCATCTCAGCTCACCCAACAGGACGGGCGTGGAGTTTATGGTCGAGAGCTCCTCGATCTTTGCTGAATCCAGAAAGCTGCCGATCTCAGAGCCAAACCTGCCCAGCAACCGTAGGCGTATCGCGCCCTCGACATCTAGGTCGATTATTGAAGAGGGGTCAGGCGTGTCCAGGATCGGCTGGTCCGGATCGAAATCAAACCGGAACGCGCACTTCTGCTTCAGGAATTTGAGCGTTGTCACCGCCATAAGACGAAAAGTAGTCAATTTCCCGCCGGTGATTGTTAGCAGTCCATCTTCGTAAACAACAGCGTGCTCACGGGATTCTTTCGATGGATCCTTTTTCCCTGTGTTGATCACTGCACGGATACCAGAAAACGTAGACCGAACATCTTCTATCGTCAGCTGTTGACCGGGGAAAGTGTGTTGGACCGCTTTAAGCAGGTACTCGATCTCGTCCCCGCTGATGGCAGGTTCCTCATCGATATCGTGTGCATGATCGACATCCGTTGTGCCGATGATCGTGACTCCTTCCCAGGGAAAAGTAAAAACCGGTCTTCGGTTTCGCGGGTGGAGGATGCTCACAGCCCGAGTCAGCGGGATACGGTCCCACGGAAAGACCAGGTGGCTGCCGCGCAGTTTTCTCAGAAGAGGGCGCCCTGCATGCCTTCCCTGGAGGGCGCGCAGATTATCCGCCCAGGCTCCGGTTGCGCTTACGACCATCTTTGCCGGGATTTCAAGACATCGGTTGTCCCCTCAGGCGACACGTCCCGCAGCTGGATACCACATACTTGCCCGGCGCGTTTGTGCAGTAATCCTTCTACCTTCGCATAATTCAAGGCGATCCCGCCATCTCTGATAGATTCCCGGATGATGCGCAGAACCAACCTGGCATCGTCGGTGAGCGCGTCGATGTATCGATAGCCGCCTGTCAGACCCGGCATCTCCAATTCGGGGCACAACTCCTTGATCCTGGTCTCGTCGTAATAACGGTGGCTCCACCGGGCTGCCAGAAGATCGTACAACGAGAGACCTATCCCAAACAACCAGGATGGGATAGGGTCGCTCCGGTTGCAGGCAATGACGAACCCAAGCGGGTTGATCAATCCGCGGCCCTCTCGAATGAGCCGTTCACGCTCGCGAACAGAATCGAAGGTCATCTTGATTTGACCGTTTTTCAGATAGCGAAACCCTCCATGCACCAGCTTCGAAGACCGGCTTGACGTGCCGGCGGCGAAGTCGTTTGCCTCCACCAATAAGACTTTCAAACCAGCCCGAGTGGCTTCCTTCAAAATCCCCGCTCCGGTGATCCCTCCCCCGATGATGATCAAGTCCCAGTTCTGATCGAGGCCTGACCAGATATCATCCCTCCAGCCTTTTTTCCACATCAGCAATTCACCCCTCCCCCTCACTGGTCTTCGGTATGTGGGGGATCAACACTCCTGGACTCAAATTGCCCTGTGGATCGAAGGACCGGGCAATACTGGCGAGAACCTCCATCCCGAGCGTCCCTTTTTCCTGCTCAAGGTAAGGCAGATGGTCTCTGCCGATGCCATGCTGGTGGCTGATGGTCCCACCAGAGGCCAGGATGGTCTGGCTGGCGGCGCTCTTCATCTGGCTCCATTGTTCCAGCATTTGATCCGGATCAGGTGACCGGGGGTAAACGAGCGTCAAATAAAGGCTCGCGCCTGTGGAGTAAACGTGCGAGACATGAGAGAACACGAGGACCCTCGATCCTGATTTTTCACCAGCCTGAGTGATGGCGTTTTTGACGGCGGCGCCGGCTTTATTCACATTCACCCATGGTAACGCAGTTTCAAGAGTGTCCAATGCGTAGCCAGCTTCCCAAAGCGAATTACGCAGGTACGGCGTCGTAAACCTGGATTTCTTCCAGGTATTCCCGATCATACTTCCCAGGTACAGGCCCCCGTGAGCGCGGCAGGTGCTGATCGTTTTCCTGCGAGCCGTGCGTACCCGCTGACTGTCTCCGGTGGCACTGAAGATGAGCAGACATCGTTCATCGGAATACCCTGTCATAGAGAAACCGCGCCGTGCCAGGGAAGCCAGCCTGTCTCTCCCTGAAAGGAAGAACGTGACTTCCGTTTCGACAGGATCGAGCAGCCTAAGCATCGAGACGCCAACATGTTCCTGCGCGAGCGACCGGACAGCTTCGATCCCCGATGACCAGTCATGAAAGATGACTGCATAGAAACCTTCAGCTTCAGGCACAGGTCTGATCCTGACCGTTGCCTGTGTAATCACGCCGAAACGCCCTTCCGACCCCAGGATCAGGTGCCTTAGATCCGGACCTGCTGCGCTCGCGGGGAAAGGATTGAGATCCAAACTTCCCGCGGGAGAGATGATTTTCCCGCCGAGAAAATTGTCCTCGATGCGCCCGTAGTGATACGACTGCTGTCCACAGGAGCGTGTCGCAATCCACCCTCCCAGGGTTGAATATTCAAAAGATTGCGGATAATGTCCCAGGGTGAATCCCTGTTTCTGGAGTCTGGATTCTAAATCCGTGCCACAGACCCCGGCCTCGAAAGTTGCCATCAGGCTGTGCGGATCCAGTCCGATCTGGCGGTTCATCCTGGAAAGGTCCAGGGTCAGGCATGCCAGATCGCCGCCGGGAGGGTTGATGTGACCCAGGACGCTGGTCCCTCCGCCGTAAGGGATAATGACGAGCTCATGCTTTTTCGCATAGTCAATCAACTCCGCGACATCCTGGTCTGAACTCGGGTAGGCGACGCCATCCGGAAACGTTAATATCCCCCCCGACCGAATTGCAATCCAATCTGGGAGAGATTGACCACGGGCGTGACGGACTCTGTCCTCTGCATCTGTGGTTATCTGCTTGTGTGGGGGAAGACGAGAGGTCGGTACTCTACGGATCAGCTCCGAGAGTTGAGCATCTCCCGAACAGTTGCCCGCGCCGAGCCGGGGGTGCAGATATCCTTTCCCGGTGGGCGAGAGGGGCAAGTGATAGTCTTCTCGACCCCAGCCGTTCCATCTTCTCTTCACGGAGTTTCTTCTTCTTTCGTTGACTCTTCAGGAGAATCGGTCGAGCCGAGCAGTATCCCCTGGGAAGGGAGGTAGCGCTCGCGAGAGAAAATCAAACTGCTCGCTCCAGCTCCCCGGTGGGCTTCTTCCTCCCGTTCTTTAGTTCTGGTATCGAGTTCTTTTCTCCACTCGATCAGCTGTTCATATTCACCAGGCCGCAAAGAGTAGTACAACGCATTTTCGAGGATGTGATCTCCAAGCAGTTTCATCACGGTCAGCCGTAAATCCAGGTGGTCGTTGTATGGAATCCATTCCTCTCTCGATCCAACCACCCGGATGAATTCCTCCGCTGCGGGCGTTCGAACGATATTCGCCTTCTTGAAGAGATGAATTTTCCTTCCCGCTTTACGGGCGACTGTCCATTCTACACCGACCGGCGCACGTATGTCGCTCCCCAAGATGAGTACGTGCAGGTCTGCTCTGACTACAGATTCTGGTTCCAGGCGCTCTCCCCGGATCGGGGATTGATAAATCCTCCAGCCCAGCGTCACTGGGATCTCGGTCGTGAGGCGGGCCAGAACCTCTCGTTCGACTTCCACACCTTTAGCTGCAGAAATATAGAAGACGATCTGATCGACCATACGAACACCTGATTTACCTTCAAGTAGCTGTTCTTTCTGATTCTACCTTGAGCGATTCCCTGGGGTCTGAGACACCGAAGTAGAGTATCAACAGAGTGAGGAGCCCGGTAATGGTCGAGGTCAGAAATGTCAGCTTGAATCCTGCCAGGTCTGCGAGCCAACCGCCGATCACCGGCGCGAGGAAGCTGCTCGGCGCGATCAGCGTGTTTGCAAGCCCGATGTACGCGGGGAGATCGGAATTCCGGCTGAAATCCACCGTCATCGCCATCGGCGCTGTCCAGCCCGCGACATTAGCAATGCCGGCCAGGATGAAAATTGGATAAAACCACTGCGCATCATTCGCAATCCAGGCGAGCAGCGTGCTGATCGTCGCCGCCAGGACCCCCAGCTGGAAAGCTCTCAGGTGGCCGCGCCGGTCGCCCAACCATCCAAGGAGAGGGTTTGCCGTGACCTGTGTCCCCATCAACAGACCGGTGAGGATACCAGCTATGAACTCCGGGACCCCGAATTCTCGCACAGCATAGACTGTGAAAAATGCAAAACCCATGGTCGAAAACTGGGTGGACATCCGCGCCAGGATGAACCACCGAAAGTTGCGGTCCTCCTTGAGGATGGACTTGAGGTGCTCGCGGTAGCTTCCGGATCTGGCTTGGCCTTCTTCAGCTGTCGTCTCTTCCTCCCTGGTTGCAGCAAGGAAAGCGAGGGAGATAAACATGCTAACCCCGGCGAGAAGGAAGCAGAGGGTAAAATCCACAGGGGATGATTTCGCCATCAATATCAAGCCAGCCAGCACAGAACCAACGCTCGCCAGTAAATTCCCTGCCGCGGATTGCACCCCGTAGAAGGTCCCCAGGAGCCGGATTGGGATGATCTTGGCGATCAGGGATTGCCAGGCAGTGGCAGTCAGCCCTCCACCGAATCCCTGCCAGACGAGCAGAATGTACGTCAGAATCAGGACGATTCTCGCGGTCAAATGTGGTGAAAACCAGGCCAATGCTGCCAATCCCAAGAATGGCAATCTTTCCTGGACCGTCATGAACAACACCATCGGTTTGACACGCGAGAGCCGTGTGACCTTAGAAGCTGTCACGATCTGGGGCAACTGCCAGCCCACCGTGTGGATTGCCGGGATCAATCCGATCAGGGTGGCGGATTCGGTAAAATTGCTTACGAAGAGCGGGATCACGGCGACAAAAGAAGCGAATCCAAGGGCAGCTCCGAAAAAGCTGCCGTCAAGAACGTTTACGACAAAATTGAATCTTAACTGCCCGGTTGAGTTCCGAACCATGTTGTAATTCACCATTGACCAGCACCCGGAACAGCACAGGTGTTATCAGAATATCTGTTCTTGTTTGAGAATTATACTAGAGGTCTCTAGAAATGGGGACTCTTGGAGATTTACGGGGATGAAGGTGTATCAACTTCCCGAGGGGTTGCCTCCCGAAATAAATCAGACAGGGACCCTTCAAACCCGTAGGCTGCAGCAACGATTTCGATCGGGTGGACGACAGGAATGCTGGTCGCACCCATGATTTGCCAGCGGCAGGTCTCACTGTCGCAGGCAGCAAACGGCGCTCCGGAGGCTCTGACGAATTCGAACAGCGATGCGCCAACATCTTGCGCGATCTGATATTTTTCCGATTTGTATCCATAAGTCCCTGCGATTCCGCAGCAGGCTGCCTGACTCTCGAGGATCTGCAACCCCGGGATCAGGCCCATGATATCGTAAGCTGGCGATCCGACGCGGTGTGCCTGGAATTGACAGGGGATGTGGTAGGGTATTTCGAACGGTACAGTGCGAAAATCGAGGTTCATGGATCCTTCAATCCAAAGGTTGCGTAGGAACTCATGGATGTCGTAAACGTGGGCTGCAACTGTGAGCGCCTCCGGTTCGTAGCAGTCCAACAGCTCGATGGCTTCTTCTTTGAGGGTAAGGGTGCAGCTGGTAGATGTTCCTACGATTGGAATCCCCCTGTCGGTATACTCGATAAGGCTGCGGAGGTTGCTTGCGTGGTATTGCCTCGCCGCTGAAAATTCCCCGTTCGACAGCAGCGGCAACCCGCAGCAATTCTGGGGGGGCACGATCACTTCATACCCGTTGGCTTCGAGCACCTGCACTGCAGCTTTTCCGACCCACGGCTCATAATACTCAGTCGCGCACCCGTGAAAGTAGACAACTTTCTTTTGGGTGCGCAGCGATCGTTTGCGGCTGTGGAACCAGGTCGAAAACCTCTGACGTGAAAACGCTGGCAGAGGGGCTTTTTCGTGGATTTTCAACGTGCGTGCGACCATCTGGCGAATGAAGCGGTTCCTGAGCAGTGCATTTGCCAGGGGGGCGATCGGCTGACCGAGTTTCCCGAGTACTTCTGACCTCCCAAGGATGTTGTTGCGGAGCCGGGTGCCAAGGGTGAACTTCCCCGAGACGACCATGTGGGCGCGTGCACGGGCATTGATCTCGGCGATGCGCACCCCGGTAGGGCAGGCGAGATTACACATCCGGCACCCGCTGCAGTAGTCCACCGATGAGTCAGGCGAATCGAATTCGGCTAAGCGGAATCGACCCGCCTGTGGACCTTCGTATTTGGGACCTGGAAACAGGTCGGTAACTTTCGTCACCGGGCATTTCGTAACACAGATGTTGCACTTGATGCAAGCGTCAAGTGACCGCTCTACGGGGATGTGGTAGCTGCTCAATTCTGCGCGCTCCTGCCAATTCTATAAGCACTCACAAGGTCTACACCGTCCATACTGCGCTCCCGAAGGTAGTCTCCACCAGCCAGGATTGTCCCAACTACATGCAGGTTGCTGTAGAGGACTCGATCGTCCGGGTCAATCGGTCGCAGTTCGGAGTCTGCAACGACGCCGGCCATGAATACAGGATGTCCGTTTAGATCCAGAAACTTCGGCGTAAACCATTCCAGCCTCGAAGTCGGCCCAACGCATGGGAGATGAAGTATCCTTTCTTCGAGTTCACCATCATCGCCGGTGGCGATACCTCCTCCCAGGATTCCCCCTGTTGCGATCACGTAGCGATCTGCCCGGTGGTTTATGGGTCTGGCTGCTGCATCGCTTTGCACCATGGTGATCCTGTTGTTATCACTTTCAAACCCTGTTACCTGCGTTCCGCTAAAAACTCTCCCCCCTGATTTCTTTATGGCATCGACCAGGAGGTTGTGAATTCGCATCCCAGGGATCGATGGGGGCAGACCGGGGATCTCAAAGACGGGAAGTCCAAGCCCTTCTTCCAGTTCCGCATGGATCGAGCTGGCATTTTCGATGCCAAGGACGGCCGGAAACCCCACTCTCCTGGCGGTCCCTAATCGCCCTCGCAAGGCAGTGATCACTTCATCCCTGAATTCTGTCTGTTCGAAGAACTCCGCCAGATGGATCGGCGACCTTAATTTTCTTGCCCTCAAACCGGGTAAGTCGATCAGGATGTCCTGGACAGCATATCCTCGGGCAGCCAGATTCTCGGAAATGAGACCAGGGTAGAAATCAAAGAATCCCTCGAAACCGACGATCAACATGGGATCTTGCTTTCTTAAATCCCCTGCGATCATCGTGCGTGGAGCAAGACACGTGGGGCGAGGGACCCCCAGGCTCGTGGGTAGCAGCCAGTTGTCATCGAGAGACCTCTCGAACGGATAGCCTCTCGCGCTGCACAGTTCCATGAAGCATTCGATCGCTGCTCTGAGCGTGTCTATCCCTAAAATGGAATAAGGGTGAACCGGGTTGAAGTGCGTTAGTTTACCCAGCGCAGAGGTCAAATCTGTGATGAGAGATTGATTTTCTCCAGGAAGACTGCCCAGGACATCGATGCACCCCGTGGACCAGTGAGTGCGTCCCCAACCCTTGGTGATCAAAGCTGTCCTCTTCCCTTGAGAAGCCAGCAGCCATGTCGTAAACAGCCCTGCCAGGCCCCCGCCGATGACGATCCATTCGAAGGGTCGATTCTCGCTCACCCCGAGCGGAAGAACGGACCCTGGTTGCTCCGCTCTGGGACTTGCTGTTGAATCAGGTTTAAATTCTTTAGCTGAAATGGGCGATTCGTAAGGCTCCGCCGATAATCGGCTACCGAAGGCAGTCCCAGGGAGGTGATCGATTCCTAATAAGTTTACGAAAATAAATTCGTTCAAACGTTCCTGCCTGAGCTGCGATCCCCAGAGCACGGGAACCAATCCCTTCCATCTCTCCTCAAGGAAATCCTTGATCGCGCCGTTCGTCTGCTCTACACCAGGATTTTTGAGCTCATGCAGGAGACCGGCCGCACGGATTGTGCAGAAACCTCCCTGGCAGGGACCCATCCCCAATCGTACATCTCGCCGGATGTCATCCAATGTATTTGCCCCTTTATTCAGGATGGCCTTGACCAGGTCGTCCCGGGTGACGTATTCGCACTCGCAGAAAAGCGTCCCGAAAGTTTCATCTCGCTCGACCTTCTCCAGTCGTTCACCCAGTTGATAGAATTTCTTCGAGGTAGATCCTGGCAATGGTTCACTCTGAGTCCGGCATGGGCGGTCGACTCCCAGCTTCTTGCAGGCCAGATCGACAGTTTCTTCCGCCATCAGACGGTAAGTTGTCCATTTACCGCCTGTGATTGTGATGAAGCCGGAGACTCCATCTCTCCTCTCATGGTCAAGGAGGGCAAACGCTCTGGAAATATCCCGCGATTTGGAAGTCGCGGTTTCCTGATACAGAGGGCGAGTGCCGGCCCAGGCTCTAAGGATGCGCATCTGTTTCAGGCCCGGGATCAGTTTTTCCCCTTCCTCCAGCATCAGGTGCACTTCCCAGGGCTCAATCGATACTCGATCAGGGTCTGCGATCTGGATATCTGTCGTTCCTATCACGGCAACAGTATGGATCGGCACAATGATGTCGCCATCTGAAGGGATTTTGCAACGGTTGATGACTGTATTTAAGAAGCGATGGGAGAGCGCGATCAGAGTACCTTTCCCCGGCAGGATGCGCACGAATAAACCGGCTTTTTCAGCAACTTTGCCTGCCCATGCCCCGGCAGCGTTGATCACCATATCCGCATTGATTTGGACGGTTTCGCCCCTGATCAGATTTTCGCAAATCGCTCCGGTGACTCTGTCTCCCTCGCGAAGCAATGTGCGTAGGGGATGGTATGTAAGCACCTTCGCCCCGTGCTCTTTTGCAGATTCAGCGTTCAATTCAGAAGCAAGGAAGGAATCGGCAGCAGCGTCGGGGACACGAAAGCAGCGAGATATCTTAGGATTAAGATAAGGCTCTTCCCGCAGCATCTGATGAATGCCGATCTCCTCTACCGGGATTCCCGCGGCTTTGCAGCCTGCCAGGAAATAATGTGGATAATCCGGATCATCATCAGGCGTCAGGACAAAAAAGCCGCCCGTGTCTTCAATGCAATGGGGCATGATCCGCCGGAGGATTTGATTTTCGATGATGCATTCTCGGGCAGCCTGCGGATCCTTCACGACGTACCTGCCGCCGCTGTGCAGCAAGCCGTGATAACGGCCGGTCGTTCCGTGGCTGAGATCGCGCTGTTCAACCAGGAGAGCGTCCAAGCCCCGCATGGCGAGATCACGCAGTACACCGGTGCCGGTGGCTCCTCCGCCGATGACGAGGACTTCAGTGTTAATTTTTCGCATAGCCATTCCGTTTACTTTGCTTTGGCTTGATGGATTTTCGCGAAAGAGATCATTCTACCCAGCCCAGGGTCCTCTCGACCGCTTTCTTCCACATTCTATACTTATAATCCCGTGTATAAGCATCCATGGTCGGATTCCAGGTCCGATCGACCTGCCAGTTTTCCTCTAGGGAGTCGAGCGTCTCCCAAAAGCCGACAGCCAACCCCGCTGCGTAAGCTGCTCCCAGGGCGGTCGTCTCCGAAATCTTCGGTCTCACGACAGGCACGTTGAGGATATCTGCCTGGAACTGCATGAGCAGTTCATTTTTGACCATCCCTCCATCCACTTTCAGACGGGTGAGGCTCACGCCTGAATCTGCCTGCATCGCATCCAGCACTTCTCTCGTTTGATATGCTGTCGCTTCGAGGGCTGCCCGGGCGATGTGTCCTTTGTTTGCATAGCGTGTCAATCCAGCGATCACGCCGCGGGCATCCGAACGCCAATGCGGGGCAAACAAACCCGAGAAAGCCGGGACAAAGTAAACATCACCATTATCGGGGACACTTGCCGCAAGCGCTTCGATTTCGGCGGAAGAACGGATGATCTCCAGGTTGTCTCTAAGCCATTGGACAAGAGCGCCTGTGATCGCGATCGATCCTTCCAGAGCGTACACCGCGGGCCGGTCCCTGAACTTGAAAGCGACTGTTGTGAGCAGACCGCTTTGCGAGGGGACGATCTCCTCGCCGGTATTCATCAGCATGAAACAACCGGTGCCATAGGTGTTCTTCGCTTCTCCAGACTGGAAACAGGCCTGCCCAACAAGCGCAGCCTGCTGATCGCCAAGATCGCCGCAAATCGGTATGGCCTTTTGGAATGGACCTTCAGTAGTTGTTGTCCCCCAGGGGTTGGAATCACTCGAGGGCACAATGCGGGGGAGAATTTGCGGTGGGATTGAAAGAGTCCGCAGGATTTCTTCATCCCAATCCAGAGTTTCCAGGTTCATCAGCATTGTCCGGCTGGCATTCGTCACGTCGGTCACGTGGGCGCCTCCATCCGGACCACCTGTCAGCCACCAGATCAACCACGTATCGATGTTGCCGAACAAGGCTTCGCCGCGCCTGGCGCCCAGGTTGGCTTCCTCAACGTTATCAAGGATCCATTTTATTTTTGGACCGGAGAAATATGTTGCCAGAGGGAGGCCAACCCGTGGACGAAAACAGTCATACCCTGATTCCCTGGCGATGCTGTCGCAGATCTGCTTGGTGCGGGTATCTTGCCAGACAAGAGCGTTATGGTAAGGTCTGCCAGTTCGCTTATCCCACAGGAGAGTGGTCTCCCGCTGGTTCGTGATCCCAACCGCTGCGATCCCGGCTGGATCGATATTCTCTTTTTCCAGCGCAGTTCGGATCACCTCCTGTGTGCGAGTCCATATTTCCATGGGATCGTGCTCGACCCAACCCGGTTGAGGGTAAATCTGCTCATGTTCTTTTTGAGCGACGCTCAATATCCGTCCTGCACGGTCAAACAACATGCACCGGGTGCTGGTCGTACCCTGATCGACAGCTGCGACGATATTCTTCATAAAACACCTCGATTTTCCCAGAGGGAAACTGTATGGCACAGCAGGCAGCCAGGCTGTTAAGGACTGATTCTAACAACATATTTACCGTTCAGGCACGCAACCTCGATCTGGATCAATGGCTGGGAAATCCTTTGTCCGAGAAAGAGGGTAAAATACTAACCGCTTCCTCAGCCCGATACCGGTGCCGCAGCTCCATTGTACATGAACGGGACCCGGGGAAGTGAATTCACATCCGTCTATGTTAACCAGGAGAGCCGTGCAACTTTTCAACTCATTGACCCAAAAGTTAGAGAACTTTGCGCCTGTCAACGAACGGGTGACCATCTATGTCTGCGGGATCACTCCATACGATACCACCCACCTGGGGCATGCCTTCACATACACCTCTGCAGATATCCTGGTCCGTTTTTTGGAATCCAGAGGGTATTCGGTCCTTTACGCACAGAACGTGACAGACGTCGATGATGACATCCTCCGGAAAGCCAAGGAAACTGGTGAAGACTGGCGTGAGGTTGGCAACCGCTGGACTGCCCACTTTATTCAGGACATGATTTCCCTGAATGTACGTCCTCCGGATATTTATCCCCGGGCAACAGATGTCATCCCTGACATCATCTCTTCTGTCGAAAGACTCCTTGCATCAGGCGTGGCCTATGAATCAGCGGGAAATGTGTATTTCTCTGTTGACAGCTGGCAGGCATTTGGCAGGCTCAGTCGATTGAACAGAGAGGAGATGCTGCCGATTGCTAACGAGCGCGGCAACCATCCCGATGACCCTCATAAACGCAATCCTTTAGATTTCGTATTGTGGCAGGCTCACGTGGAAGGCGAACCTGCCTGGGATAGCCCTTGGGGACCTGGAAGACCAGGCTGGCACATCGAATGTTCCACCATGGCGACCAAGTACCTCGGATCCCCGATCGACATCCACGGAGGAGGCGCGGACCTGTGTTTTCCTCACCACGAATGCGAGATAACTCAGTTTGAGCCGATATCTTCGGAGCGTCCTTTCGTGAGATTTTGGTTACATGCCGCCATGGTCTCTCATGCAGGCGCTAAGATGAGCAAGTCGCTTGGAAACCTGATCATGGTGCGAGATCTGCTGCAAAATTACTCGCCAGACGCCCTTCGATTGTACTTGGGCAGTCATCACTACCGGGAGCCTTGGACTCATTCAGAGGATGAATTGAATCAGGCACAACATTGGGCGGATATGTTATTTACTGCAGCGACCGCCAGGGGCACGGACGGAAAAGCGTTAGACCCCGAGCCAGGCAGACAGGCATTCCAGCGCGCGCTGGAGGCAGACCTAGAAACACGAACGGCTGTGGCTGTGATGGTAAACCTGGCAGAACAGATCCTGAATGCCGCAGGGGAACAGCGATCCATTGCGGATGCTCAAAGATCGCTGGTTGAAATGTCCAGAATCTTCGGCTTGAGGCTGGGTTCTCCCCAGGATCCACGAGTGATCTCCGGGTGGCGTACCCATCTACAGCGATTCCCGGTGCAGGTTATCGAGACGAAGTAGGTGAAGCTCTGCCACAGTATCACCGGGAAACCCCGGGAAACTCAAATCTGTCATTTTTGCCTGTGCCGCCCAGGGTTGTTCTATAAACGATCGCATTGAATGGGCAGGCGGGGATGCATTTTCCGCACGCGTTGCAGCGGCTTTCTTCGATAAAGTATGGTTCGCCAGGATCGATGCGGAACAGGGCACGGGTGCGGCAGACCTGCCGGGCCAGGCAGGTTACGCATGATTGGCAGATCAGGGCATCAACAGCAGGGTATATCGTCATTTAATCAGGCTGAGGTCTCGAATCTCAAGAAGTTGCCGTGATCTTACCAGCAGCTGCTTTTACCCGTTCTTCTTCTGCCCGGGCCTGGAGCTGGTTTCGCAGTGTCCGGATATCCTGCGGCACCAGATAAGCGGAAAAACCCAGGAAGACTGTCGTCAGGATCCAGGCTGAAAGACAGATTGTAAGAATCGCCAGGTGCAGGGAGTACGGACGCGCGATCAGCCCAGCCAGCAGAGGTGCCAGGGCTGCGCCGCCGTTTTCGATCAGGTACTGGACTGCGAGCGCTGTGCTCCTTACTTCGGGGAGGGTGATGTCATAAACCGTTGCGATGACGTTGGCTGATGAAAACGGCATAAAAACCGCGGTCATTAACATCATCACAAGGAACTGGCTCTTGTTCTCAACGGGGACCTGAAGCGCAATCGTGAGAAATACAGCTCCAGTGATCACCCCAAACATGCCCACAAGAAGCCGTCCTCGAGGGTTTCTGCGAAAGAACAGGTCGCCGAGTGCGCCACCGATGAAATATCCAGATGCCAGCACCAGAATCGCCGGCGCCATGGTGAACAGGACTTCGTCGGAAGAATATCCGCGCTCCGTCTGGAGGTACCGGAAGAACCAATAGGTGATCACATTCCAGGGGAATACCCCCACAAAACCCTGGATGAAAAGCAGGATCAGGCTCTTTTTTCTGAAAAGTCCCCTGGCTGTTTTCATGTTGAAACGGTAGACACCGATCTCTTCAAGCCCGGTCAATTCCGGTTCGCTCTTGCCTCTGGGCACCTCTTTTACGCCGAGCAAAATGACGATTGCCAGGATTATCCCCAATGAACCGGTAATGTAAAACACCGCCCGCCAGCCAAGTACACCGCTAAGAAGCGTCGCCGCGAGCAGTCCCATCATATAACCAAGCGGCTGGGAGAGCTGGAGCAACCCGTAGATTTTTCCCCGCATCCTGGGACCAAAGTAATCCGCGATCAGGCTGTAAAGCCCTGGATAACTCGAATCGTCGATCCCTGTCGACGCCCGGCTGGCGAGAAAGGCGGGGTATGTCGGTGCTATCGCGCTCAGCCAGGTTGTAGAACCCCATATGATGGATGCGAGCGCCAACAGCTTGGACCGGGTATAACGGTCGTAAAGATATCCCCACAATGGGTACAGGATCGCTCCCACCAGGAGTGCTCCCGTGAAAACAGCGCCCATTTCGACTTCATCGATGTTAAAAGTTTCCATGATCGGCGTCGTCAGCGGGCCGATGAGCAATTTATCGGACTGGTGAAGGAGCATGAAAATGAAGAAAATTGCGACGACGAACCAGCGGTATCGAGATTTCATTTTCAAGATTCGACCTCTTTTCTCAATGATTAAGGTGATGTAAGAATATTCGTTCTGATTACGAAATAATCAATCAAGAGATCCTTTCCAGCAATCCTGATTTGAAGATGATGTAAAGAATAGCGATCCTTGCGCTGTTGTTCACTGCATGGATGAGCACCGAAGTCCATAGCGACCGGCTGTACTCGAAGCAAACTGCGAGCAGGATTCCAAGAAGGAAAGCGGTCACTCCAACGGCAAGATTCAAGTGAATCAGTCCAAAAACGAGAGAGCTCAGTATTACTCCGGCGAGCACGCCCCATTTGTCGCGGAGATACTGGTAAAGCACTCCCCGGAATAGGACCTCTTCGCCAAACGGCGCCAGTATTCCTGCGAGCAGGATCATTCCGATTGCCTGAGCTCCCGTGATATCTTCTGGGAGTAGAAAGTCCAGCTGGGGATTTTCGAGGGGCAGTCCAAGAACGAGCATTACGATTAGAGTGATCAATCCAGTGATCGGGATAGCGATCGAGGTGGTTATGAATGCTATCGCCAACCAAAAGAAGGATACATTCTTGATTCCGACCGAGCCCCAGCCCACTTTGCGGCGTCGAATCCCGAAGATGTAAACGCCCCTGATCAGCGCGATCGCTTCCATCCCAGCAACGATCAGGCTTTGCGCGATCGTCGGTTCGAAGAATTGATCTGATGGTCTCTCCCAGACCTGCAGGATCACTCCAAGGAGACCAAAGCCTGTTATCAGCAGGAATACGATCCCCCCGAAGATAATCAGCAAGTCTTTGAATTTCCACGCAGGCAATTCGGTCTTAGCAAAGTCGCTCTGAATATATTCCATGGTGTCTGTTTGGGTGTTCAACGGGTAACCTGAAGGGGAGGCGTGGTTGATTTAGTCTAATATTTCCTTGTATAGAAACCACTGCCCTTTCCTTCGGTCTGCGTTCAGGGGAGCGCGATCATAGTAAATCTCAAAAGACCTTCCTGTTTCTGTGCGGATGCGGAAATAGTCTCTGCCCACCCCCCACGAACCTCGTCCGCTGGCAACCTCGGCGTGCAGCGGAGACATGTTACGCGCCATCCTCCCACGGCGCCTGTAGTCGTGCCATTCGCTCAAGATTTCAATGATTTGATGCGTCTCATCTCTCCAGATAATGCTATCTGGACAACCCGGTTTTTTCTCTAACACCGGCTTATTGTTGAAAATAACCTCGATAGGTTCCCCGATGAAACGGCTCGATTCAGGATCCACGGACCACGCTCGATTTCTTGTTCGACCGGATTATTCGATGATGATCTCGGACAGATCCTCTTCAGGTTGAGGGAATTCCATCTTCAAAGATTTCAGCGCATCGATGATGACGGTGCTGACCACGATGTTCCGGTACCATTTTCGATTTGCAGGCACGATGTACCACGGCGCCCAATCTGTGCTCGTCTTCGTCAGGACATCTTCGTAAGCACGGATGTACTGCGGCCATAATTTGCGCTCTTCGAGATCGCCCAACCGGAATTTCCACTGCTTTTGCGGATCCCGAAGGCGGGCGTAAAGCCGTTGTTTTTGTTCTTCCATGTTGATGTGGAGGAAGAATTTCAAGATGATGGTCCCTTCCTCAGTGAGAAGTCGTTCGAACTCATTTATATGGTTGAACCGGCGGGACCAGACTTCTCGCGGAACGAGATCATGGACCCGGACGACGAGCACATCCTCATAATGGCTGCGGTTGAATATCACGATCTCGCCTCTTCGAGGGGTATGTTTGTGCACGCGCCACAAATAATCGTGAGCCAGCTCTTCTTCCGATGGGACTTTAAAGTTGGCTATCCGTACCCCCTGAGGATTTACACCGGTGAATACATGCCGGATGGTCCCATCTTTTCCAGAAGTGTCTAACCCTTGTAATACGATGAGCAGTTTGCGATCTTGTACAGCATAGAAGAGTTCTTGTAAGGTCATCAATTCGTTGTTCAGATCCTGGAGATAAGCCTTCCCGGCAGCTTTGTCCCCCTCGAATTCCGATTGATCGTTGGAGTCCCACGCTTCCAGCTTCACCTTCTGGCCTTTTTTGACGCGATATTTCTCCATTGTGGTCCGCAAGTCCTCCGGGTTTCAAGCGTTTTGTTCCATGGAGCGATACCAACCTTAAAATTGTCAAGAATCTTACCACGATTATCTGTGCATACTTGCGGAACGAATGTAAAATAAGTCCAGGAACGAATCGGTAAGCTCCCAACTTTAAGGAATTTCTAAAGGAATCCTTCAAATAAGATAATTCTGAGCGGCCAATCATCGATGTCCACAATCAGGCTCAGCGGATCTCACACACTGGTGGTTCAGAAGGAAACCATCTGGCCGATGATCTTTAATCCCGCAATCCTGGTGCAGCTTATCCCGGGTTGCCAGGAACTGAGGCAGGTCAGCGAAGAGGTGTACGAGGGTGTCATCCGCGTGGGATTCGCCGGGTATTCGGGGAGTTATTCCACACTTGTCCGTGTTCTCGAAATCGCCCCGCCTGATTTCTGTCGATTTGAAGGGGAGATCCGGGGGAAAACCGGGACCATCAAGGGGGAAGCTGCGTTCCGGATCGAAGATCGAAATGGATACAGCCAGGTAACGTATACCGCAACCGGGGTCATTACTGGTGCTTTATCTCAGATCTCTCCGAGATTTATTGAAGGTGCTGTGAATTCAATGATCAAACTTGGCTTAGTCGCATGTGAGAAAAGGCTGCGGCCGGTTTCTCCCGACCCGCCCTGAATTCCATAATCTAAATAATCCCTGGAGGCAGCCATGCAGATCATCGACCTTACCGTCCCAATTGGCGAAGACACCCTCAGTCCGCCTTCCGTGAACTTGCAGCTCAAGTTAACCAGCTACCACCGTGGTCCTGGATTCTGGCAGGCGAGCAAGGTGGAGATGCTGCTCCATACCGGTTCCCATGTGGATTTTCTGCGACATGTACAGGCAGGTGGAGAAACTGCGGGCGATGTAGATTTAGATCGGGTCTGTGGGAACGCGCTCGTCGTCGATTTGAGCCATGCTGGACCGAACCATCCTATCAGCGTTGCAGACCTGGAGGTTAAAGCTGGGAAAGTTTCTACCGGTGACATCGTCCTCGTGAGGACAGATTGGACTGAGAAGCAGTGGGGGAATTTCCCAACTTATTACCTGGAATCTCCCTACTGCCAGCCGGAGGCGGCGCAGTGGCTGGTCGATCGTGGCGTCAAAGCGATCGGATTCGATTGTTTCAGTGAATACTGCGCCCGTTTGCCGGATTTTACATCTGAGGATTTTATCATCCACAAGATCATCCTTGAGAACGGCACGATCCTGATGCAGCAGATGACCAACCTGTCAAAACTGCCGATCGACAGGAAATTTACTTTTTTTGCACCGTTCATGAAGCTCCACGGTGCAGAAGGTTCCCCGGCGAGATTTTTTGCAGTCATTGATTAGAAAGGAGAAACTCATGGGCACTCAGGCTTACTATTTACCGAAATCTGTTGACGAGGCGGTTGACCTGCTTGCTGAGTATGGACCTGATTTGATGGTGATGGCAGGGGGCACACTGGCTATGCCGCTTATCAACGAGGGCATTTCAATGCCTGAGCGAGTGATGGGACTGAGACGGGCAGGCATGGATGGAATTGAAAGGGTCAACGGCAGCTTGCGAATCGGAGCGACAACAACGCTTTCACATTTGGAGATTCAGAGTGGACTGCCGCTTCTCGCTGAAGCTGCCAGGGCTGTCGGCGGTTGGGCGGTCCGGAACATGGCGACTGCTGCTGGAAATCTGTTTGCGCCTCCCCCAGCCGGGGATTTCGCGACCGCACTCCTGGCCCTGGATGCGGAGATTCAACTCGTCAGTAAGAAGGGAAAGCGAAGTGTAAAAGTTTCGGATTTCTACACCGGGTTCTTGACGACCGCGCTTTCCCAAGATGAGCTGGTGAGCGAGATCGTCGTCAAAGTGCCTGATGGCAGGACAGCCTATCTAAAATATGGTCGCCGTCACGCAAATACCCCGTCCATTGTAACAGTCGCTCTCGTGATCGGCTTCTCAGAAAAAGAGGTGACAACAGCCAGGATTGCTCTGGGTGGGGTAGGGCCGTACCCTCTACGCGCCCATTCTGCGGAAGCATATCTGATTGGGAAATCTATCGATCCGAACGTACTCTCAAGAGTCAAGGATCTGGCTTTAGAGGAATGCGAACCCTTTACAGATGCGATCGCGAGCGAATGGTACCGCCGGCGGATGATCCCGGTGATCCTGGGACGGGCTTTTGATCAAATCACTGGTTAGGAGACTGCCATGACAGCAAAAATCGTAACTTTTAAGCTGAATAGCAGACTGGTGGACGTCGTCGCAAAGCCTTTGACGACGCTGCAAACGGTACTGCGGGAGCATTTGGGATACACAGCAACCAAAGCCGGTTGCCGCCAGGGTGGATGTGGTTCCTGCTCGGTGCTCGTGAATGGCGAACCGATGCTTTCTTGCCTGTTGCCTGTCGAAGATGTCGAAGGCATGGAGGTGACCACTCTAGAAGGTCTGACTCTGGACGGTCAGCTCCACCCACTCCAGGAGAGCTTTTTCGAAGAATTTGCAATTCAATGCGGATACTGTACGCCGGGGATGATCGTTGTTGGTAAAGCGCTTTTGGACCGCAACCCACATCCCGATCGGCATGAGATCGTCCTGGCGCTGACAGGCAACTACTGCCGGTGCACCGGATACGAACCGATCATCCGGGCGATACAGAAGGCTTCGATGCGCGCTATCAACGAACCAAGTTCCGAGAAAGGAAGCTGAACATGCTCGCTGAAAAATTGCACGTTGTCGGTCAATCTGTCGCCAGAAGGGATGGTCTCGGACATGTGACCGGGAAGACGGTCTACGTCGATGACATCAATTTCAAGGACATGCTGCACTTGAAGATGGTGCGGAGTCCTGTGCCGCATGCGATGGTCAAAGGAATAGATTTCACACGGGCAGAAAGAGTTCCCGGTTATGTGCGGGCATTCACTCATAAAGACGTCCCGAAGAACATCTACACGATCCTGTGTTTGATCGGGGTGGGACCTGATGAGGAACCGGTGCTCGCAGTGGACAGAGTGCTTTACCAGGGTGAGCCCATCGCCGCGATCGTCGCCGAGACGGAAGAGGCTGCAATAGAAGCTGTCTCGAAGGTGAACCTCGAACTGGAAGAGCTGCCTGCGGTCTTCGATGTCGAGGAAGCATTGCAGCCGGGAGCTCCTATCCTCAAACCCTGGGGCGCCAACTATTTTATCTACGAAGGTCATCACTGCCGCCGGGTCCGGTTCGGCGACGTGGAAAAAGCATTTCAGGAAGCGGACTTCATCGTCGAGGATAAATACCAGACGACTCCGATAGAACACGCCCCTACGGAGACGACAGGGTGTGTTGCGCGGCCGGAACCCGATGGCAGGATCACCGTCTACACGAACACCCAGGCGCTCTTCTTCACCCTGGATAACACCGCCCTGATCCTCCAGATACCCTTCCAAAAGCTGCATTTCGTGGGCGGCACGGTGGGCGGCGGTTTCGGGGGGAAAGTCGACGTGATCGTCGAGCCGATCGCCACGCTCGCGGCGATGAGGACCAACCGCCCTGTGAAATATGTGTTCAGCCGGCAGGAAGAGATGCAGTGTTCGTCATCTCGGGCAGCCTGGCGCATGTACTTTAAAGATGGCGTCATGAAGGATGGGCGGATCATCGCCCGGCAGATCACTTCCTACTCCGATTCTGGCGCTTACAACCGACATTCACCGTACGCCGTCACCAAGCATGCCGCGAACGTCGCCGGACCCTACCGCATCCCTAATGTCTGGATCGATGCCTATTGCGTATATACAAACCGGCAGCCAGCGAGCGCGATGCGCGGCTTCGGGGTGACCCCAGCCTCTTTCGCGATTGAAATGCAAATGGACAAGATCGCACAGGTCGTGAGCCTGGACCCCTGGGCGATCCGGTTTATCAACGCCTATCGAAACGGCGATATGAAGCCTCATCGAAAAATTGTGGAAGACGCGACGCTGATCGAGGTCATGCAGGCAGCAGCAAAAATGGTCGGTCATGAACTGCCTGAGAAATTTTCGCGGATGAGTTCCTGGGACGGGAAGGAGAACTGAGATGGCCAAGAAACGAGGTGTTGGAATTGCAGCGGTCAATTATCCCACCGGGATGAACCTGGGCGGTGATCCCTCCCAGGCATTGATCCACGCCACGACGACCGGGAATTTCGTGATCACGCTATCAAGCACAGATCTCGGGCAGGGGTTGAAAACCGTAATCGCCCAGATCGGGGCTGAAGCGTTGGGTGTTCCCTTCGAGAATGTGATGATCGATACCGCCGACACGGATACCGGACCGCACTGCATGGGGACGTTCGCAAGCCGGGCGACACATCGTGTCGGGAACGCGGTCATTCAGGCCGCTCAAGAAGCCCGCAAGGTGATGATTGAAGTGGCTGCTGAAGAGCTGGAAGCCAACCCGGAAGACCTAGTCACGGAAGGAGACGGGTTCATCAAGGTAAAAGGCTCACCAGACAGGAAGATCCACATCGTGGATGTCGCCCTGGCGGCACATTTTAAATACGGGAGGACGATCTCAGGCCGGGGGATGTATATGAAACCGAAAAGCGAGGTCGACCCTGAAACAGGCAAGATGGATCCCGACTCTACTGAAGCACATGCCTGCACGGTTGCGGAGGTTGAAGTCGACACTGAGACGGGGGAAGTCACCGTGTTGAGCCTGAAGAGTGCGTACGAGATCGGACGGCAGGTGAATCCAACCCTCGTCGAGGGGCAAATTCGCGGCGGTTCGGTCATGGGGATGGCGCACGCCCTCTACGAATCGATCCAGCCCTATTACCCTCTGGTCGAGCATATGCCCTCCGGCTTCAGCGAATACGTCCTGCCCGGCCCAATGGAGCTGCCGGAAATCGAAAGCGTGGTGCTAGAATACCCTTCTGTCAATGGCCCCTTTGGAGTCAAGGGGATCGGTGAAATGACTGCCAACTCGCCCATACCAGCCATCGCCATCGCCATCGCGAATGCGATCGGAGTTCGAATTACGGAGATCCCCATCACCCCGGAGAAGATCCTGCGGGCGCTCGAAGAGAAAGGAAGCAAGGAGGGTTGATTTACTGACTGTCTGAAATATCTGGGCGACTCCGAGATTCCGCCCTGCGTATAGCAGGTCTCCATTCCTGCTGAAGGAGTTCCAGTTAAGAAGGAAGTTCTGATTAGTTCTTAATTCCCGATAAATCAGGAGAATTCTATTATGCTGAAAGTGATCTCCCTGTTGAAGAAAAAAGAAGGGATGCCCCTCGAGGAATTCCGCAACTGGGCGCTGAACGAACATCCTCCCCTGGGGAAAAAGCTCCCCGGAATTCGCCATTACCGGATGAGCGTCATCCTCGAAGAGGATCCGGCCTTACCTTATCACGCAGTCTCCGAATTCTGGTTCGACGATAACGAAGCCAGGCTGGCAGCATTCGCCACCCCCGAGGGGAAAGCCGCGGCGGAAGACGCGGCGGCTCATTGCAGCTCGCGAGTTCACCTGCTGACTGAGGAAAAGATCATTATTGAGTAAGTGAAAATGTAGCGATTCTTGCCACTCTTGAGATAATCCCTATTCTTTTACGAACGACAGCAGAGCACCTGCAGTTGTAAACCCGGCGGCAACGAAGAAGCTGAGATGGGCAGCCTGGGTCAGGCTGACCGGGGATGAATCGTGCGCCAGGAAAGTCGTCAGGATCGCGCCGGCCACGCCGACACCCAACACCATGCCGACCGATCTGGCAGTCGCCAGGATTCCCGCGGCAATCCCCTGGCGGTTGCGAGGCGCCGCGCCCATCAATGCGCTGTTGTTCGGCGAGATGAACATCCCTGTCCCCAGACCAGCAAGCCCCAGGGACAACCCGGCTTCAAACAGCGATGATTCCAGGCTGAGCCTGGTCATCCATAACAGGCCCGCGGTCATAATCGCCATTCCAATGGCGCAAGGGATCTTCGTCCCGATCCTATCGGAGAGCGTTCCTGAGATCGGCGCGATGATCGCCATGATCACGGGCTGGATTGTCAGGATCGCTCCTGCCTGGGCCGGAGAAAGCCCACGCCCATTAATCAGATAAAAGGGAAACAAAAACAGGATCGAAAAGATGGCGATGTAATTCGTAATTGCACTCAGGGCTGAAGATGTGAAGATGCGGTCCCTGAACAGCTTCAAATCGAGCATAGGGAAGAGCCTTCTGCTTTCAACAAAGGTAAAAACTGCCAGGGCAGAAAGAGAGAGACCGAAAAGACCGAGGTTCCAAACAGATCCCCATCCCCATGCATGACCCTGGTTCAAAGCGGTCAGGAGGGCGATTAAACCGGCGAGGAACAACCCGGCGCCCACCATATCGAACCGCTCTTCCTTCTTTTCATCGCTGTCCGGGGGGATCAAGGTCCAGCTGAGTAGAAGCGCAAGCAGACCAACCGGTACATTGATGTAGAAGATTGCCCGCCAGGAGATGAGATCCGTCAACCATCCTCCGAGGGAAGGCGCAACCGTCAGACCAAGATAGGTCATCGTCGCCTGAAGTCCCAAAGCCTGACCGCGCTGAGTGGCGGGGAAGTTTTTCGTGAGGATGGCAGGAGAGTTGGATGCCAGCATCGCTGCTCCGAATGCCTGGATGCCCCGAAAAAGGATCAGGAAGCCGACTGTTGGAGACAGTCCACACAACGCCGAGGCTGTGATGAATATCCCAAATCCCCATAGAAAAACGCGTTTGTGCCCAAGCAGGTCACCGAGGCGTCCGAAACTCAGTAGGAGACCGCTGACGATGAGCAGATAAATCGTGACGACCCATTCCACCTGGGCGACGTTGCTGCCGAGCGATCGACTGATCACTGGGAGCACCGTGTTTACTACGCTGGTATCCAGAGCGGACATAAAAGTACTCGCGCCGATTGCGAGCAAAACAAGCCATTTTGGGTTCACCTGGTTGATAGATCGAATCATGAGCGTCTGGGGTTTGGCTGTCTAGTCTACATGGAGAGAATCAGGGACCCGTTTCCCTCCCCGAGTATGGACGATCTGGATGCGGGATGTCGACTTCCAGCCAACGGCATCAGTTTAACGGAGAAGCGAAGCTTAGTCAATTTGAAATTAAGGAGATTGTTAACAACTTTTTATTGATTTGTAAGAAATAGCTGGTATCCTATTCTTAATTGGAGAATATTGGTCTGATTAATTTGGAGAACGCGATGCAACGGATTAAATCATCTGAAATCACTCCCGAGAGTCTGTACATAAACCGGAGGCAATTCCTTAAAAGCCTCGGGGTTGTGAGCGCCGGCTCCCTGCTGCTGGCTGCCTGTGGAGGGAGGGCAGTGAGCTCACCGGCAACAGGGGAAGACCTGGTTGTCAGGGCCGGAACAGACGAGTTCGGAGATCCTCTGACGTCTTATGAAGCGATCACGAATTACAACAATTATTACGAGTTCACGGTCAGCAAAGAGGGCGTTGCCAAACTCGCCAGGGAATTTAAGACTTCTCCGTGGGAAATCAGGGTCGGGGGGATGGTCGCGAGACCTAAGACTTATTCTGTCGACGAACTGGTCTCGAAATTTACTCAGCGGGAACGAATCTACCGTCTCCGTTGCGTGGAGGCCTGGTCGATGGTCATCCCCTGGCTCGGGTTTCCACTCCATGAACTGCTCAAAGAAGTCGAACCAACGGCTGATGCCAGGTATGTTCGTTTTGAATCTCTTTACGACCCCGAGCAGATGCCGGGCCAAAGAAATGACTGGTACAACTGGCCTTATGTGGAAGGTCTCCGGCTCGACGAAGCGATGAACGACCTCACGATCCTGGCGACCGGGTTGTATGGAAAGCCCCTGCCTCCTCAGGACGGCGCTCCGATCCGTCTGGTTGTTCCGTGGAAATACGGATTTAAGAGCATCAAAGCGATCGTCAAAATCGACCTGGTCGCAGAGATGCCGGTCTCCTTGTGGATGGCTGCTGCCCCTCATGAGTATGGTTTTCTCGCGAACGTAAATCCGAATGTGGACCACCCCCGCTGGTCTCAATCCTCGGAACGCAGGATCGGGGAGGTAGGCAGGCGCGAGACTCTGATGTTCAATGGTTATGAAGAAGAAGTCACTCACCTGTACGCCGGCATGGATTTGACGGTGAATTACTAACAGAACCGATCATGAAATTCTCCCTGCCTCGGATGACCAGATTCCAGTGGCTTGTCCACCTAGCGGCGATCACCCCATTGCTTTCGCTTGTCTTCGATGCGCTGACGAATAATCTCACAGTCAACCCGATCCAGTATCTGACCGTCAGGACGGGGAAATTCGCGCTGGTCTTATTAATCCTCTCCCTTGCGTGCACTCCAATCAACACGCTGTTCGGATTACGGCAGGTTTTAAAGGTCCGCCGGGCTCTGGGTTTGTATGCATTCTTTTATGCGACCCTGCATTTCTTGATATTCGTCCTCGTCGACTACTCCCTCAACCTTGCACTCATCCGGGAAGCGATATTCGAAAAACGATTTGCAGTGGTTGGATTTGCAGCTTTTCTAATTCTTCTTCCCCTGGCTGTTACCTCCACCCGGGGTTGGATGAAACGGCTGGGAAGAAACTGGACACTTCTTCACAGGTTCGTCTACCTGGCTGGGGTTTTGGCGATCATCCATTATGTCTGGCTGGTCAAATCCGATATCCGGGTGCCATTGCTATATGGTTTTATCCTTGGGGGATTGTTAATTGCACGGATAAAACCTGTTCGGAGATTCTTAAGTCGTATTCGCCACCTCAACTCTTTTCAGAGGGCGATTTTGAGGGGATTTTCTTGGATTTCGAGATCCCAAGTTGTCAGGGAAAAGGCAGCCCCAGACGGATCGCCCAAGATCGCTTCATAGTTTCCCAGACTTAAATACCCCAAAATCAGTGTACCTGCGGGTTATCCAAAGCGATGGGGCTACCCTGATTTAGCGTACGGTGGAGCAGGATCAAGGATAACAAGAAAGCTGCTGGGAATATCCAAAGAGATGCTTGAAAACCCGCAACTCTCACCACGAGGGACATCATGAACGGGATCAGAATCCCACCGAGCGGAATCGCGACTTTGATAGAGCTCAAAGCAGTGCCTACCATATTGCGGTAGACGAGTCCGGTATAAGCGAGCATCAGGGGGAGTAGAGCGGAGGTTGCCAGTCCTGCCAGGAAGATCACCAGGTAATTCATTGGACCGAGATCGATAAAGTACATGAATGTGAAGACCGCAGTCGACGCCCCGAATAATAGTACGATGTACCTGGTAATACTTTCCTTGGGGGTCAAAGCCCCAAGCAGGATGCGCCCCACAGCAATTCCGATCAGGAAGACGACCAGGCCGATTTTCGAAGTGATCTGCGTGAACCCGCGCAGATCCATCAGGAAAGTGGTCAGCACCCCGATCGACCCTGCTTCGACTCCGACGACCGCGACCATTGCTATGAAGAAAGTGATTATGAGTCTCTCCCGGGCTAATAACTGGATCTTCCTGAAATAGGGTTCGACCCGGGTGAGAGGATTTTCCAGTTTTACCAGAAAGAAAATGATAGCGAGGACCAGTACAAGGATCCCGGCCTGGATGACCGCCTTCCTCCAGTCCATCTGTAATAAAATCAGATACAGCGTGATGAAGATGGAACCCATCGTAACGAAGAAATGGTTAATGTTTATGTGCAAGGCCGCTCGCTGGGGATGGATATCCAATAACAATGCATCGGTCACTCCTTCATACGTTCCAATTCCTGCTCCGACCAGGAACATGAGCAACAGGTTCACTTCAAAAACGTGGAAGAGGTAATAGCTGAGGAGCGCCGGGGACAGGATCAGGCTGCCGACCAGCAGGATTCTCGGCTTTTCCAGGCGGTCCGCCAGGGCACCGGATGCCAGGACAGATATCATGAATCCAATGTTCTGGGAGGCGATCATCAGTCCGATTTCGAAGGGCGTCAGGCCAATGTTGCGCGCAGCTGCGCCGATTAATGAGGACGATATGCCCAGGAAGAGCATGGAGGAGTAAGTCGCGGCTGTGATGATCCTGGTGCTCTTGATCATTTGGTTCTTGTTGCTCCTGTGAGTTGAGAGATTGGATGTAACCGGCAGGGTTGATTGAGAATCCGCTAAGTTTCAATTCCCAGGACCTGTACCAGGAAAGCAAGGATATCTGTCTGTTCTTCGATAAGGATGTTCGTCGGCTTACCAAAGCCGTGACCGGCTTCAGTCTGAATCCGGATCAAGATCGGCGCATCCCCAGCCTGGGCTGCTTGGAGGGCTGCGGCAAATTTGAAGGAATGTCCGGGCACCACGCGATCGTCGTGATCGCCCGTAGTCACCAGGGTCGCAGGATAGTGGATGCCAGGCCTTATGTTGTGGAGCGGCGAGTACGAGAGCAGGACTCTGAACTGTTCTGGGTCATCCGACGAACCGTAATCGCTCACCCACGCCCAACCGATCGTAAATTGGTGGAAGCGCAGCATGTCCATCACGCCGACTGCCGGCAGCGCCGCGCCGAAAAGGTCTGGCCGCTGAGTGTTGCAGGTGCCCACCAACAGACCACCATTCGACCTGCCCTCGATGGCGAACCTGGAGGAGGTCGTGATCTGGTTATCGATCAGATACTCAGCGCATGCGATCATGTCATCGAACACATTTTGTTTGTTCTCGAGCGAGCCTGCCTTGTGCCATTCTTCTCCATACTCCCCTCCTCCACGGAGATTCGCAACTGCCAGAACCCCGCCCATTTCAAGCCAGACTAGGCGACTGATCATGAACGTTGGAGTGATCGAGATATTAAACCCCCCATATCCGTATAACAGTGTCGGATTTTTCCCATCTTTTCGAAGTCCATCACGGAATACAAGGAACATAGGTATCCTTGTTCCGTCTTTGCTTGAGAGGAAAACTTGCTCGGTCCGGTAGGCAGCCAGATCGATGCCCAGGCTGGGAGCTTCCAGTGCTTCACTCCCGTCATCTGCAAATGAATAACGGAAAGTTGTGGGTGGATAAGCGAAGGAATGAAAACTGAAGAATAATTCATCATCCTCACGCTCGCCGAAAAGATACACCTCGCTATTGAGGCTTAAAATCGATCCAAGGGCTGGCAGCTGGATCTCTCCAAGATACGCTCCGGAAAGGTCGTATCTTTTCAGCTGGTGGCTGGCGTGGTGCAGGTACAGTGTTACGAACTGGTTGTTGATGATTTTCACAGACTCCAGGACATCTTCTGATTCCGGGATCAGGACACGCCAATCCTGCTTCCCCGGTTTGTGCAGATCAATTGCGATTAGCTGGCCTTTTGGGGCGTTCAAGTCTGTTCTGAGATAGAAGGTTGGGCCATCGTTGCCGACAAACTCGTAAGATGCTTCTAGATCTGGTATCAGTTCGACGAAGCCAGACGGACCATGCAGCGTCTTGTAGAAAAGCCGGTTTCTCGTGTCCGTTCCATGCCAGACGTGCAATACCAGATACTCGCCATCGTTGCTGACCTTTGCATCGAATCCCCACTCGGGTTGATCGCGGCGCTGATAGATGAGCTCATCTTCCGCCTGTGAGGTGCCCAACCGGTGCAAATATAGTTTTTGATTAAGGTTGACTTCGAGGAGACGGTCTGATTCATCGGGTGGTTCATAGCGGGAGTAGAAAAACCCTGAAGAATCTGGCAGCCAGGCAGCGGAGGAGAATTTGCTCCATGCAAGGATTTCAGGTAGATCATCTCCCGACGGGACGTCTCGAATATGCCAGGTCTGCCAGTCCGATCCGCCTGAGCTCGTAGAGTAGGCGAGGTATCGACCGTCCTGGCTCACCCTCCAATCGGTCAATGCGATCGTCCCATCTTCCGACAGCTGGTTCGGGTCGAGGAGAACCCGCTTCTCTCCATCAAGGGAATCAAAAGTATAAAGGACATCCTGGTTCTGGAGTCCGGTATTCCGGAGCTGGAAATAGCGACCTCCGGTCTTGCGAGGAGCGTAAACCTTTGGGTAGTCCCAAAGTTCCCTAAGCCGCTGGCGAATCTTCTCTCTGGCAGGTATATTCTCGAGAAATGAGAAGGTCAGTGTATTTTGAGCTTCAATCCACTCCCTCGTCTGGGGAGAATCAGTGTCTTCCAGCCACCGGTAAGGATCAGCGATAAAGGTGCCGTGGTAGTTGTCCACTTGAGAGGAAGTGGCTGTGAAGGGGTATTTTATTGTGAACATGTTGAGGGAATCATCTCCTGTGATGCGGTCTATTCAATCAGCCTGTTAGCGATCAAGATCGCTCGCCGGAGCGATGATACGCTCGCCAAACCGGCTTCGCAGATCGTCCATGACGGCATTCAAGCGCTGTTCTTTCTCCACATTTCGGACCTGAGGCTCATCTCCCCAGAGTCTCAATTGGTGGGGTTGCAGCTGGCTGACACCAACTCCGAGCAGCCGGACTGATCTTCCTGGCTTCCAGACCTGTCTGAACAGCCCGGAAGCTTTGTCTGTTATCAAGTCTTTTTGGCTGGTCGGATGTTGAAGCGTGGTCTGCCGGCTGATCGTCGTGAAATCAGGCCAGCGCACTTTGATCCTTATGGTTTTCGCTTCGAGGTGTGTTCTTTGCAGGCGTACGCTGACTTCGTCAGCCAGGGTTTTTATGACCTTTTCGAGAACTTCAGGATCGGAAATATCGGCGGAAAAAGTGGTTTCCTGACTGATGGATTTCAAAGTGTGGCTGGTTGAGAGTGGGCGATCATCGATCCCCCTGGCTCGGCGGGAGAGCTCGTAGCCCATCTTTCCAAAAGATTCGATGAGCTCTTTTTCGGGCGCTTTTGCCAGATCTCCTATGGTCTTGAAGCCCAGCTGGATAAGATGTCGAGCGGTTTTCGGCCCTACTCCCCACAACATCTCCACAGGCAAGGGAGCCAGAAAGGCAGCTTCTCGACCAGGTTCAACGATGTGAATAGCATTTGGGGGCGAATCTTTGATCGTGGAATTGGCCTTTGCATATTCAGTCGCAATTTTTGCCACAAGCTTGTTTGTCGCCGCTCCGATCGAACAGGGCAGCAACAGCTCGTGGTTGATCCGTGCCTGGATAGTATGTGCAAGCTCCTCTAAGGGAACCGGAATGTCGGTGAGGTCTAAAAATGCTTCGTCTATGGAGATTTGCTCGATCAACGCTGTGAATTCGTTGAGGATGGCCATCACGCGGCGTGAATGGCTGGCGTAATCTGCATAATGGCCGTGGATGATGATAAGGTCTGGACATAATTTAACCGCCCTGGCCATCGGCATTGCAGATCTGATTCCGAAGGTTCGGGCAGTGTAAGAACAGGACGCCACTACTCCCCGCTCTTCAGGACGGCCTCCCACGGCAAATGGTTTGCCTTTCAGGGACGGCTCGCGTATTTCTTCGACGGCGCAGAAAAAGGCGTCCAGGTCAATGTGCATGATTTTCCGGGCCGCTGCCATATGATTTGATTATATCGAATAAGTTGTCATGAATAGAACTTATCTCAAAGATGGTAGTATCGGGTGTTTTGCGGCGGCGCAGCCGCCGCAAAACACCCCCCTACTTAATTTTTTGAGATAGCTTCTTGAGATTGATCGAATTTATTGACTTGTGAGGGGAATTCAAGTATTCTCCCGTCCATGGAGGTGCAGGGTTGATCCAAACGTCAACGCAGGATCCAGCTGTCGACAGTATTCGGATAGAGAAAATCCGGACTCGTGAATTGATCACATTCGCCGCCCGGGAGATCAGCCGCGCCAGAAGGGGGCAGTTCGTACCGATCACCATGCAGAGGGCGGTCTCGCATACCCACAACCCTTACGCGGATGATGACGACGTGAGTTTGCTGGTTGCCTATCAGGGTGATACCTGCGTCGGGTATTTTGGGATCATGCCGGTGATGCTACGCCACCTGGATAGATTCTACAGGGTTTTCTGGTTCACCACCTGGAGGGTATCCCCCGAATTCAAAGGGAAGGCGCTCGGATCGAGGTTGATGAGCGAAGCGCTTGCTCTCGATCAGGACTATATCATCGTGGGGAGCGGTCCCGCCAGACACGTGTGCCGTAAATTTGGTTTTCTCGAGAGAGAACCTCTGGTCTACTACCAGGTCGACCTGACTGGCCTGTACCGCTTGAACCCGGTCCGCGGCATGATGCGGGTAGTCCGGAAATTAATGAAGCTCTTCAAGAGAAAAATCGTTATCGATAATATCGTAACCGATGCCTTCGAAAAGGTGTTATCACCGGTAACGAAGCGCGTGATCTCCATACTCCTGTACCGAAGATTCAGGATGATTATCGGTGAAATTCGTTTACGCGAGGTGGAGAGATTGGAGCGATTTCCTGCGCCTGGAAATGGTGAAGAACCAACCACTGCCCTCCATCGTGGGATCGATACGATCAACTGGATGTTGGAATATCCCTGGATTTTGGAGCCGGGTCAATCAGCCACCGCAGAGATGGACTACTACTTCTCAGATGTCAGGCCTTTTTTTAGGAACATCGCTGTGGAGATCCTTGATGAACCATCAGGCATATATCGCGGGTTTGCGGTGATGTCTGTTTCCAAGAAATCTGCGAAAAATACCCTGAAGCTGCTTGATTTTTCATGCAGTGGTGCTTCAGCAGACAGAGTCTTGCTCGCAGCAGTAATCCGGTACGCCAGAGAATTCGATGCTGATATTGTGGAGATACCTGAAAAACTCGGTTTGCAACTCGAGGACACATTCCTCGGATGGCTTGTCTTGAGACAAAAGAGGCGGATATACCAGTTTCATCCAAAGAGCGATACCAGTCCCCTGGGCCTTCATTGGAAGGATATCGAATTGAATTACTGTGATGGCGATATGGCGTTTTCTTGATCAGATTATCGAAATTTTTCGTTAGAAGGTTGATCGGAATTGGGCGTGATTTCACCAAGTCAGTTAACACCGGAAATTAGGATGACGTATTATCCGTCAAGAAAATGAAGGGGCTTTCAGATGCGGGTCCTAGCGAATAAGAATGTGGGTGAGGTACTAGCTGCTGTCCCTCTTGGGATCTACCAGACCTTCATCAGGCGTAAATGCATCGGTTTCTTTTACCATTTGGTCTCCGACCGCCCCCTGCCGCACACCCGGCATTTATATCCTCACCGACCGATCGAGGAGTTCGAACGGGACTTAATCTTCCTCAAAAAGCATTACACGATACTGCCGTATTCAGAACTCGAGAGGGTTGTACAAACGGAAGGGGATCTTCGATACGCTTTTCTATCCTTCGACGATGGATTTTCAGAGTGTTTCAGGATCGTGCGACCAATATTATTAATGCACCAGGTCCCGTGTACTTTTTTCATCCCGACAAATTTCATTGATAACAGAGCGATGTACTATCGAAATAAGATCTCACTCCTGGTAGATCGATTCCTCTCGATGGAGCCGCCTGTTGCAGAGCAGGTCATGGATCAGGCCAATCAAGAGTTCTACCTTCGTGTTTCCGATCGCGATGGTCTTATCGCCTGGCTGAAATCTGTCACAGAGGATCCCATTCTCGACCGCTTATGCAACGCCTTCGGAGTAGATATCAAGGGATATTTAGAGGTAAACACCCCCTATCTGACAGAAGAACAAATCCGAGAACTGGCCAGCGATGGTTTCACAATTGGTGCTCACAGCAAGAGCCACCGGAAGCTGGGGAGGCTTACCCCTGGTGAGGTCGAAGCTGAAATCCTGGAATCCTGCCAGCGTATCAGCGAGATCACGGGACAGGAGAAGGTCCCCTTCTCGTTTCCGAATTCCGGAGAAGGATTAGACAGGGATTTCTTGAAGTCGCTGAGAGAAAGCAATAGATATTTGGGCCTGTTTTTCGACACGAAAGGCTTGAGGGGGGACCGGGATTTTATCCTCAACCGGATCTGGGTAGAAGCGCCGAAATATAACCTGGATGGGTATCCTCCACTCCCCGTGATCCTTTGGCGAGCATACACCGAATACTCGGTAAAGGCTCTCGATGCCAAGCGTGCGAAAGTCCTGCACAGAAGACCCACGTTGGTCCCTAACAGGCCGTAATCGAAACAATCCTTGAAACTACTCGATTGATGCGGGGGTTTCCTCTATTTCTTCGGGATCAGGTGAACAGCACTGGCCTTGAAGGATAGTGTAATTCTTGACCCCTCCATCAGTTCCAGTTCACCGGCGGAAGCGCGGGTGACCATGGCATTGATCGGGATCCCGCAGTCAACTGAAACCCGGACCAGGGGTCCCATAGGAACAATCGCAGTTACCAAACCGGTGACCTGGTTGCGCGCGCTGGACTTCTGAGGACTCTGCACGGGCCAGAGGGTGATGTCCTCCGGGCGCAGGCAGAACAGCACGCGCTGCCCGATCGGGAATTCTCCAACTGCCTCGAAGCAGACTCCGTCGAGTTCGACTCTTACTCTCCCAGCTATATTCTGGCTCACCCTCCCGGCCAGGACATTTTCGACGCCAACAAATTCGGCAACCTGTTCATCTGCCGGGTTTGAGAAGATTGTTTGTGGCGTTCCGACCTGCCGCAGGATTCCATCGAGTAATACTGCGACCCGGTCTCCAAAAAAGAGCGCCTCATCCTGAGCGTGTGTAATAAAGACCGTCGTTATGCCAGTATCATCAAGGAGATGCCTCATATCCTCCATCAGCGACCAGCGTGTTTGCGTATCGAGTGCGCCAAACGGCTCGTCCAGCAGCAAAAGTTCCGGCTCCAGCACCAATGCCCTTGCCAGGCTGACCCGTTGTGCCTGACCGCCGGATAATGTCGACGCGTGTCGGTCTGCCAGGTGGTCGATGCGCAACCGTTTTAACCAGTCAGTTACCCTTTTTTCAACCTCTCGGACGTCTGTCTTGCGGAATCTCAGTCCAGTTGCGACGTTATTGTAGACGCTCGTATTGAAAAGGAAAGGTTTCTGGAGGACGAGGGCGATTCGGCGCCTGTAATCCAATTCATTCAAATTGTTCAAGTCTGTCCCATAATAAATTACCCTGCCGGACAGCGGGGGAAGCAGGCGGGATAACACCAGCAGCAGGGTGCTTTTTCCAGCCCCATTGGGACCGATGATCGCCAGAGTCTCTTGTGGATGGATTTCCAGGCAACCCACTTCCAGGCGAAAACCTCCGTTTCTTTGGACCACGAGATTACGAATCGAGAGGAGCGCCTTGTCGCCTTGAGTTCGCAGATCATTGTGAGAGGGCATTGACTTCAGGACCGAGCCCCTTTTTGTTGGATCCATGTCAATCCATAATTAACCAAAAAGGCCAGCAGCAGCAGGATAAATCCGAGGGCGAGGGCAGTCGAAAACTGGCCCCGATTGGTTTCCAAAACAATCGCGGTCGTCAAGACCCGGGTCTGATGGCGGAGGTTACCCCCCACCATCATCGATGCGCCGACTTCCGAGATGACGCTGCCAAATCCGGCCATCAGGGCAGCCAGCAACGGAAGACGCGCTTCCCGCCATAGCGCCAGGATCATTTGCCAGTTTGTCGCGCCAAGTCCCAGGAGTTGGAACCGCACATTCGGATCGATTTGCTGCAGAGCTGCCACGGTGAGCCCCGTGACGACCGGCGCGGCGATGATCGTCTGCGCGAGGACGATCGCTGTTGGCGTGTAAATCAACCCCAGGTCCCCGAGCGGTCCGCTCCGCCAAAGGAAGATGGACACCCACAGGCCGATTACCACTGGCGGAAATGCCATTCCGGTATTAATAAGACTCAAGAAACAACCCTGTCCGGTAAATTTCTTCAGTGCCAGCCAGGTCCCTGCTGGCAGGCCGATCAGCAGGCTGATCCCTGTCGCGATCCCGGAGATCTTGAGCGAGAGGAGCGTGATCTCCCAGACCTCGGGGTCTCCGCCGAAGATCAGGCTCAGGGCTTCCCGGATTCCATCCCAGATAAATTCCAAGGGTTACTCCAGTCCGAGGTCCGTGTCCGTTTTGTCGGCATCTGGAAAGAATAGGGGCTGACCGAACTCATCAACTCCGAAATCCCGAATGAGCGCCTGGGTCTCAGGGGCGATTAAGAAAGCAGCAAAGGCGCGAGCTCCGTCTTGATTCGTCTCCGGCCATTTTTCTGGGTTCACCACGATCACGTGGTAAACATTTAACAGTCTCGGGTCGCCTTCAACGAGGATCACCGAATCGACTGTTCCCCGGTTAGCAAGAAAGGTTGCGCGGTCGGTGAGGGTGTAGGCATTTTTCTCGGAGCTGATCGTTAAAGTTGCTCCCATCCCCTGGCCAGATTCCTGATACCAGCTCCCTGATGGATCGATTCCGGCGGATTTCCAAATCTCCAATTCTTTCTTATGGGTCCCTGAATCATCTCCGCGGGAGATAAAGACAGACTGGCTGGAAGCAATTTTCTGGAAAGCTTCCAAGGCTGAAGAAGCGTCAGCGATGTCGGCACCATCCTCTTCAGGGCCAACAATCACGAAATCGTTGTGCATGACCAGATATCTGTCTGAGCCGAAACCGCTCTCCATCAGTTCCTTCTCTCCGTCAGGAGAATGCACGAGTAGAACGTCGGCGTTTCCCTGTCGACCCATCTCCAATGCCTGGCCGCTGCCGACAGCAACGGTTTTGACAACGTACCCGGTCTGCCTTTCGAATATTTGTATAAGGAGGTCGAATAGACCCGAATCCTGAGTGCTGGTCGTCGTCGCGAGGATGATCTCCCGCTTTCTGGGAATTTGCTCGACCGGAGAGGTCTCAGAAAGACTGGCTGTCCAATTCGAACATCCAATAAGCGACCCTCCCAAGACGAGGGTCAGGATTAATCGGAACATGGGTGAAATGGAGTTCAAGGTCATAATCTCCTTGTCTACGATGAAGGGAGGCATGTCGGATCATGAAATCTCTATCACCATACCTGTCTGGTTGGTTTCGTAGCCGGATTGGCTCTCGAGGATATCCCTGGTTTCTTTGCTGGAGAGGAGATCAATGAATTGTTGCACTGCGGTATTCTCGAATTGATCGGACAAGAAGACCAAGTCGAATCTTTCGATGAACAGGGGGATGAAACCGAGCCCGGCTTTTACAGCAGCAGCCTGGATGCCGATCCCCAAATCCGCGCTCCCTTCCTGGATCTTTCGGGTCACCTGCATGTGATCGTTCGCCTCGGTATCGTATCCCTGGATCTGGTTAGGGGATATCGCCAGCCCTTTGATCTGCTGGTCTAACCAGAGGCGTGTCCCGGACCCCCGGTTCCGATTAATGATCTTGACATCTTTTCGAGAGAGATCGTTCAAGCCGTGGATTCCTTTCGGATTCCCATGGGCAAAGATCAGCCCCTGGATCCGGTTAGCGAGAGTGACGAGTCTAAACGCCATGTCAGGGAATAAATGAGTGACGAAAGGTCGGTTGTATTCCTGGGTCACCGGGTCAAATAAATGGCAGCCGCTGAACTGCGTGAGCCCCTGGCGTAACGTTATGAGACCTTCTAGGCTTCCTTGTGCGAGGTATAAAATTCTCGAAGAGCCAGACAATAATCGCTGGCGTTCCAGGATTTTTTCCAGCGCCAGGTCGTGACTGCCAATTCCGATTAGTGTGTTCGCACCGAGGCTGGCGGGGATAATGAGCTGGCGCAGCAAGTACCCCCTGGCATCAGCCCGGTAGTATTTTTCGATGTAGCCGCTTGCCACCTGGATCTTATCGATGTGCACAATTCCAACCGACTCGAGTACCTTTATGTGGTGGCGGATCCAGGAGGCTGGTTTCTTGAACTCCCGCCCTAACTGAGAAATCGTCATTGGTTGGTCCATCAGCGAGCGGAGGATCGCAAGCCGCCGGGGGTCAGAGACTGCTTTGATTCTTGCAGATTTTTCGAGTAATTTCAGTGAATCCATAAAATAAATATTAATCTTAAATAAAAGTTTAATATCATGGTTAGAAAATGTCAAGACAATTCGCCATTCCTACATCCCACAACAATTGTTCATCCAGGTTTTTGGTCCGGACTGGAAAGGTAAGAGCTGGTGAGGTAAGATTACCCAGTTCACCGGGCCTATGTCCACGTTCGCTCGAAATCGTTCGAAGGTTGTATGGATTCTTGGACTGTGTTTCTTCTTTAGCGGTCTGACTTTCTTCGCGCTGGTTTATTTCCTCCCTTATGTGGAAATAAAGAGACTGTTTGATTTCCTGGCCCCTGATAGAGATCTGGAATCTTTTACGAAGGAGCTTTACGATGCACTGAGGCTTCCTTGCCTGGCCGGATTGCTGCTAACTACTGGAATTCTGGCTTATTTACTGGCATTCAAGCAGAAGGCGCAGTCTCGGATTTCTGTGATCCTCGAATTCGCTTCAAGAGTATTGCGGGACTGGAAGGAAAAGACGGTAACCCTTTGGGTGGCTGCCACTCACTTCGAGACCGATCGAGGCGTCCTGCTCCTTTTGTTATCGATCACAGTTCTTGCGGCGCTGAATCGTCTTCCCTACTTGTGGCGGCCGATGGGTCACGACGAAGCATACACATACATAGCTTTTGCTTCCCGTGGGTTGCGCATAGCCATTACAGACTACCACTTACCAAACAATCATGTCTTCCACACAGTGCTCGTTTCGATAGCAACCTGGCTGTTTGGCGACTCGCCTGCGGTCGTCCGTCTCCCGGTGTTCATCGCTGGAATCTTAATTGTCCCGGCAATCTACATCTTGGCGAAATCTTTCTACAGCAGGGAGATCGGGCTTGTCAGCGCGGCGATTCTGGCTTCTGCGCCGGTCTTGATCGATTATTCGACGAATGCCAGGGGCTACATGCTACTGGCCCTATTCACTGTACTCCTCTTTACCTGTGGAGCGTACGTGGTTAAGAACAGGAATGAGGTAGCATGGGCGCTATTGGTGCTGTTCGCGAGTTTGGGGATCTATACAAATCCAACGATGATTTACCCGATCGCTGTACTGTTCGCCTGGCTGCTTCTCGAAGGGATATTTGGCTATGCAGACTTTTCTTATGGGGCCAGGTTCTATCGTTACCTGGTATTTGCGATGGCCTCCATCGTGTTTGTGTCGGTCTTACTATACATGCCACTCGTGCTGTATTCCGGTCTTGACTCCCTGATCGGAAATAATTTTATTGCGCCTTTACGCTGGTCTGATTTTATGCAGAGTGTACCGGTCCGCATCCGCAACACGTGGGATGAATGGAACCGAGATCTGCCAGGTGCCGTCAGCTGGATCGGGATGACCGGGCTCGCGATTTCTATCGCACTTTCGCTGAATAAAATCAGGCAGGTGGCGCTGCTCTTCGCAGCGAGCATATCAGGGATTGGGACTATATTGATTTTACAAAGAGTCGCTCCCTGGCCCAGGGTCTGGCTGTTTCTTTTCCCTCTAGTTGTTATGTGGATCGCAGCAGGCCTCCTGGGGTTTCTCCACTTCGTTACGCAAAAGTTGACTGCCGACGCCCGGACATTTCGCTTGCTCTCAGGCTTGTTGATCGTGCTCCCGCTGCTGGCTGGTGGGATCCGGTCGTACACCTATTTCGACACCAAGGCATTTTCTCCAGGAGAACTCGAGAAAGCAGCGATTTACTTGAGCGAAACGCTCAAACCCGGTGATGTCGTGGTCGTCATTTCCCCTGACACGGTGATCCTCGACTATTATCTCAGGAGGCGCGGCATCGATCGATCCTTTTTGGAGCTTAATGATTCCCGACAATTCCGCATGGCGATGGTGCTTGTCAACACCGGTTATGGACAGAACCTTGAACAAGTGCTGGAAGAAAGGTCTTTTTCAGAGAATGTAAATCCCGCTGAAGCAGAATTGATGTTTTCAGCCAATCGAATCGAGATCTACGCGTTACCTGGAACTGAATGAGGGATCGTTCAGGGATTGGAGGCTTCCGGTTCAGGGATCGGCCCCGTCTCAGGCAGTTGGAGAAGAATCACTGCTGAGATGATCAATCCTCCTCCAGCCAGATGCAGGATATCGACCTTCTCACCGAAAAAAATCCAGCCGAGAAAGGTGGCAATCGCTGGCTCCAGGGTAGCCACGATGCTGGCGTTGCTGGCTGGTAAGAATTTCAGACCGGCGTTGAACGCTACTGCGCCACCCAGGGTCGGGACAGTTGCCAGAACTGTGAGCCAGATCACCGCAGTCGGAGTGGATATTATCGTGCGTTGTTCCTCAGGAGATTGAAAAAACAACAAGAACAATCCTCCAATACCCAGGGAATAGGCGCTGATCACCCAGGGCGAATACCCGCGTTGCACAGCAGACTTGTTCAGTAAGATATAAGCCGCGTATCCCAGTCCAGCTCCAAGACCCGAAATGAGACCGAGGACACTCATCCCCGCCTTTTCGATCTCGAACACATGCGCCACAAGGATGATCCCGATGATCGCCAGGATGAGAGCGAGGGCTTTTCGTCCGGCGATTCTTTCTTTGAGACCAAGAGCACTGTACAGGGTGACCCACACCGGTGCGGTATACAGCAACAGTGCCGCGATCCCCAATCCGGTCAGCACGATCGCGTAGATATAGGCTATGAAAAAACAGCCAATCCCCACCACTCCTAATGTGGAGAACAGCCACCGGTCGTTCTTCGACACACGCAGCCGGGAACGACGGAAGAGCAGCAGAAAGCTCCACAAGAAAACTGCCGCCGCCATCGCACGCCAGAAGACGATGGCGAACAGAGATAGATCGTATGCGCCGATGATTTTTCGGTAGAAAACGCCCAACGTTGCCCACAGAGCTGCGGCGGTAAGCACGAGCGCGTTCCCAAGGAAATGGTATTTAGCCATCGCAGAAATAAATCGTGAAGAATGTCACCTGAACTCTGTGACCAGTTCTAGCAGAATAATACTCCGAAACATGCTAAAATGAGGCACATCCAAGGTAGTGATGCTGCGATCATTCTTGATCTACCTTTCTAAAGCGGACTGGGCCAAGCGGACTGTCACCAATTGGAAGTTTGCCTGGAAAACAGCCTCCAGGTTCATCGCGGGGGAAAGCTTAGAGGATGCGATCCGTGTCGTAAAAGAACTCAATCAGAAGAACATCTACGCCACTCTGGATCATCTTGGAGAACTGACCTCCAATCCTGAGAAAGCGGTGACCGCGACGCAGGACATCCTCCGGATCCTGGATGTAATCGACCAGGCTGGTGTGAAAGCCAATGTCTCTTTAAAATTGACCCAGATTGGACTTGCTCTGGACGAAGACCTATGTACCCAGAATTTGAAGGCTGTACTTGAAACGTCGAAAAAACACAACACATTTATTCGCATAGACATGGAAGATTCTCAATGGGTAGATAAAACCCTGGCGATCTACCAGCGCGTTAGGGAGGAATGTGGTTGTGATAATATCGGCGTTGTGATTCAGGCATACCTATACCGCAGCGAGAAAGATATCGAGGCCTTGCTGAAGAGTAGCACCAGGATCCGGCTGTGTAAAGGGGCGTACAAAGAACCCGCAGACATCGCTTTTCCAAAGAAGCGGGATGTGGATGCGAATTACGACCGGTTGGCGGCTATGTTGATCGAAGGTGCGTGTGCACTTAGTGCTCCGGAAGTCAGCCCCGATGGGAAAATACCACCCATCCCGGCATTCGCCACTCATGATGAAAAGCGGATTTCATTTGCCAAAGCGTATAGTCAAAAAGCCGGCCTCCCAAGCAGGGCGATTGAATTCCAGATGCTCCACGGGATCCGCAGGGACCTTCAGGAAAGCCTCTCGAAGGAGGGTTTCCCGGTCCGCGTGTACGTCCCTTACGGGAGCGAGTGGTATCCATATTTCACGCGCCGGCTCGCAGAACGCCCTGCCAATTTGTGGTTTTTCGTATCTAATTTCTTCAGGCGATAAACTCGACTTCATCTGTCTCTCGTCCAGTTCAGTCAGGCAGGGTTTTGCTCGGCAAGTGCAATCACCTTGTTGAGTTCACGCGAGATTTTTTCATCCAGCGGCTCGGGTTCGTGGGAGGCCAGGATTTCGTGAGCCCTGTGCCGCGCCCAATCGATGGGTCCCTCTCGTTGCTCCTCCCAGGTCTCGATCGGCCTTCGGTCCATAAACGCAGGCACCCACCGCTCCCGCATATAGCGCAGGGTGTGTTTCTGGCTTAAATAATTCCCGCCGGGTCCAACAGCCCGGATGGTCTCCAGGGCCAGATTTTCCTCGTCAACGGGGATGCCAGCAACTACCCGCGCGATGATGTCGAACAGTTCACAGTCCAGCAGCAGCTGTTCGTAAGACCAGACGCGGCTGCCGTAGAGCAGCCCAGCGCCCAGGAGCATGTCAGACATCACAGCAGCAGCCATGAATGTGGAAAGACTGTTATCGATTCCGGCCTGCCAATCCGGTGATTTTGCACCTGTGGCGAATGATCCCATGGATAAGGGGATATTATAGAAATCAGCCAGCTGATTGGTGGCTCCTCCGAATAAGAAATCTTCCGGTCCGCCTCCCGTGTAAGCACCAGATCTCAAATCGGCTGATGTTTGAGCCGCAGCATAGAACACTGGCGCGCCGGGATAGGCGCACTCGACGAGCGTCAGCGCAGCGAGGACTTCGGCATTTCCAACTGCCAGTGTACCCGCGAGGGTCGCGGGTCCTGTAGTGGTGCAGGAGGCCATGGTCATGAAACCCACCGGTATCCCGGCTTCTGCTGCAACAAGGGCAGCTTCCAGACTGCCCCCATCCTGACTGAGTGGGGAGCTGGTGCACTGCATTATCGACAGGGCTGGACGTTGACGGAGTGCATCCCTGCCTCCGGCGATGATCGCAGCCATTTCGACAGCAGCTTCTGCTTCGGCTTCCGAATAAATGCTTTCAGTTTGGACATGTTTGGTCGAGTTTTCCCAGATGGCTTTCAGTTCATGCAGCCCCCGGGATTCTTTAGGGCGGTCCTGGGCGGAGACAGCGACCCAATGGAACGCGATCGCCGGTAATGAATCTGCCACGCGCGCGATTTCGGCAACATCCTGGAGTCTGGATCGCCTTCGGACGCCTGAATTGAGGTCCTGCACCTCGACGCCGCACCCATCTGTCCCAAGATAGACATGGTTCCCATCCAGGTGGAGATCCTGTTCCGGTCTGCGGGCAGCGAGGGGATATACTTTTGGCGCTTTTTTAGCGAGTCTTCGACCAGGCTGGGAGAAAATCGGACGATAGACTTCTCCCAATCCACAAAAGCGCCGTTCTCCTGGAGGATTTTGAGCGCTTTCTGCGAGGGGAACCGCACGCCGGTGGTCTCCAGAATCTCCAGCGTTGCGCGGTGGATTTTCTGGACATCTTCTTGTGAGAGGATTTGGAGTTTAATTCTGGGATTCGAAATAGAGTAAATTTTAGCGGGCATAGAGAGTCCTGTGGAATGTTCGAATCATCTGTTGGCGAGGTGCGGTTCTTTACGCCCAATCCGTTCGATAGGCCTTGTCGAGCAATTGGATTGTGTGCAGAACCGGGATTTTTTGACGGAGCTGTTCAGACCCGGAGGCTTGAGCATTCAGGTGAGCGCGGATCTGCACGAGGCACCCAATATTTCCGGTTACGACGATTTGCGCACCCGAATTAATGATATTACTGGCTTTTCTTACCCCGAGTTTATGGGCTATCTCAGGTTGTTCCAGATTATAAGAGCCAGCTGAGCCACAGCACAAATCTCCTTCACTTAACGGAACGAGTTTTGCATTCGGAATTTGCTCTAAAAGATGTCTGGGTTCATGGATCACACCCTGCGCATGTGCAAGATGGCACGCATCGTGGTACGCGATCTTCGTAGGTTCGGGCAGTGGAGGCGGTTTTTCAATTCCAATTCTTGAGAGAAAGACGCTGATGTCAACGACTCGAGAGGCGAATTGCGTCGCTTCCTCCTCCAGATCGGTGCCCTTGAACAGGATGGGATAATCACGAAGCGTAGATCCGCAACCTGCAGCATTGGTGATGATGGCTTCGTAATCACCCCGGAACGCCTCCAGAATTTTTATTGCGAACTGCCTGCAGGTCTTACTGTCCCCTGCATGCAGCGCCAGTCCACCACAACAACCCTGGTTTTTCGGTACATGAACTTCGACTCCGTTATGTGCCAGAACGCGCAGGCTTGCCCAATTGATCTCTGGTTCGAGCACCTGCTGTACACAGCCGGCGAGAAGGGCAACTCGGGCGATTCTTTTCCTGTGTGCCGGATAAACCTCCGGCAGCGATATCGCAGAATGGACTTCGGCAGGCAGAAGCTCGAGCATGGCAGCAATTTGCTTCGGTAGCCTGTTTTTCATCGGTTTTGCCAGATTACCCAGGCGGGCCGCGGCTCGAAACCGGTGGGGGTGTGGAATCGTCTCATGGCTCAACGTCCGGACGAATCGATCAATTGGTGAGCGCTGCCGCCGCTCTTCTGCATAACTCTTGAACGGAATGACGATCTCATCGTAAGGCACTCCAGATGGGCAGGCTGTCACGCATCCCAGGCAGCCCAAACACCGGTCTATATAAGGAAGGGCATCCGTCAGCTCGATAGCTCCTTCGAGGACAGATTTCATCAAGACGATCCTTCCTCGAGGAGAATCCATCTCCTCTCTGAGGAGGTTGTAGGTTGGACAAGCCGGCAGGCAAAATCCGCAGTGCACACATTTGGTGACGGCGTTTGCCATTTCTTCAGCGAATGGTCCAATCCCCTCAACAGGGATAGCGTGTTTCATCAATTCACCTCCGCCCAACGGTGATCCGGGTCAAGGGCAGATTTCACACGCCGGTAAAACGTGAGAGCGCTCTGCGCGCCCAACTTTATCGGTCCCTGGCGGCCTATTATTCTCAGACCGGATAGATTCAGCTGGCATAATCTCTCATCCAGACCCTGGAGGTCGCCGGTCCAGGCTATCCAGGCAAGATTCGCTCCAGTCGTGTAGCGTCTCAGGGCGCCTGTTCCTCGAAATGTTGATTCAAACTCCAGCAAACGTCCAGGGGTGAGAGGCACCTTAACTAAGTAAAACCCTTGAGGGACCCAGTCAAAATTGCTCACTTTCCTCCAATAAAGCTCTTCGCTAGTCCCTGAAAGGACCTCAGAATCCAGGTTGATGAACCTCCTCAACCTTGCGATTCGTCCTTCCATTGGCTCGGGAGGTCCTCCGATTCGGACCGATATTGAATAAGCCTCCTCTGTGGTTTCGATATCCAGACAGTGGAGTTCAACCGGCGAAAGAGACAGCCGCGCAAGGATTTCGCGGACCTGGTTGATATCGTCTAATTTCGTGACCATTGTTCGATATGCTGCTGGCTTTGGGAACACTTTGAAAGTCAGCTCAAGAATGGCCCCAAACGCACCGAGGCTTCCCGTCATCAGCTTGGGCAGGTCGAACCCTGCTGCATTCTTCACCACTTTACCGCCGGATTTGATCACTCTCCCTCGCCCATCCATGAAAACGACGCCGAGAATGAAATCTCTAACCCCGCCATACCGATACCTCCCCGAGCCGCTTAACCCCGATGCCAGAACACCTCCCAGCGTCGCGCCTTTATCGATGAACGGAGGATCGAAAGGCAGGTATTGACCGTTCTCCGAGAGCAAGGCTTCGACTTCGGAGACCCGCGTGCCAGCTCTGGCTGTAAATGTATATTCACTGGGCTCGTACTCGAGCACGCCTGTGAAGCTAAGCATACTCAAAGTCTCCAGGTCGTCAACCGGCGTGAGACCCGGCTTGCTGCTTCCTGCTATCGGTATCAGGCGTGGGCGGTTCAGGATAGCTTCGCGCAAGTCTTCGATGGTGGATGGTTGGAGCACAGTTGCCTCCGTCTACCGTTCTGATTAAGCGAATAGTGATTAGTTCGGTCAGGTGATTGCGTGTAGGGATTGTGCTTCAAGAAACATTTTCCCGGGGTTGGAGAGCAGTTTGGGATCGAGTGCCAATCGAATTGCACGCATGGCATCCAGATCGTCTTGGTTAAACATTTCGGAGAGATATTTCTTTTTTTCTACTCCAATCCCGTGTTCTCCGGTGATCGATCCGCCCATCTTCAGGCAGAGGCGAAGGATCTCTCCAGCGAGATCCTCAGCTTTCTCGAGCATGTGAGGATCTCGCCCATCAAAGAGGATGAGGGGATGTAGATTGCCGTCTCCTGCATGAAACACGTTTGCTACCGGGATGCCATATCGTTCCCCCAGTTTCTGGATTTCTCTGAGTGTCTCACCAAGCTTGCTTCTGGGAACGACACCGTCCTGGACCAGGTAATCCGGGCTCAAACGACCAACAGCGGAGAAAGCGCTCTTGCGACCTTTCCAGATACGCATTCTGTCTGCCTCGTCCTGCGCGACGCGCAATTCATAAGGGCCAGATTCGTCGATCACCTCCAGAAGTGCGCTGAACTCATGTTCCACCACGCTGGCCTCGCCATCCAATTCGACAATGAGGAGACCTTCAGCATCCAAAGGGTAGCCAGCCTTCACTGCTGCCTCTGCAGCTTTGATCGCGAGATTGTCCATGATCTCGATCGCGCCGGGCAGCAGACCGGCGGCGACCACCGTTGCGACGGCGTTGCCAGCCGCCTCGAGGGACGAATAGGCAGCAAGAACTGTTTTATAGCGTTCCGGTTTCGGCAGCAGTCGGACAGTGATCTCCAGGGCGATCCCAAAAAGGCCTTCCGACCCTACGAACAGACCGACCAGGTCTGGCCCGGTCTGCTCGAGGCTTTCTCCGCCGATAGACACCACTTCGCCATCCGCCAACACTGCTTTTATCCCGAGGATATGGTTGCTAGTCATTCCATATTTGAGGCAGTGTGCTCCCCCTGAGTTGAAGGCAAGGTTCCCCCCTATGGTGCAGATCAACTGGCTGGAGGGATCGGGGGCAAAGTATAATCCGAATGGCGCTGCTGCTTTACTGATGTCCAGGTTGATCACCCCGCATTCGACAACAGCCAGCCTTTGTTCGGGATCGAGGCGGATGATGCGGTTGAGCCTGTTCAATGCGATGACGATCCCCTCGGCGACGGGGAGCGAACCCCCCGACAGGCTCGTGCCGCTCCCACGAGCGACAAAGGGGACTTCGTGTTCGTGGCACAGTCTTACAGTCTCGATGACTTCATCCTGGTCTTCGGGGATAACGACTGCCTTCGGACGCACCTGAAACGACGTCAGGGCATCTGATTCGTAAGGCGCCAGCTGGGCAGGGCTGGTCAACATCCGGTCTTCATGGTAAATCCTCAACAGTTCAGCAGAAAACTTAGAGTTGAACATTGCTGGCTCCACCGAGGGTATTCGTGTTCATTCCCAAAACGTACTTTCCGAGCAGTCTCTTATGGGATCTAGCGCCCGAGCTTGTGATTCGGCGAAATCCGATCATCTCAAGGTGTCAATCCTCGAGACTATATTCTAATTGATAACCTGAGTAGTTTTCCGAATCGATGCCAGGGTCAAGCGGGCGGTCCCATCCTATTGAATTGGCTAATTCACCGAGCGGAGCGAGGAGAAATCTCTTGCGGTAACTTTAATTAGGTAGATTTTATTGAAGTTAATTTAGAGCGAATTCGTTATAATAGAGGAACGACCTGTTCCCTTCTTATCGAGAAAAGCAAATCGGGAGGTCATCGAGGATCTTGCGATGTTTCTATTCGAGAGTCCGGATTACTGGTAGCTGGCTGAGATTCAGATCCCTGATAGTTGGGAGACCAACAAGGATTTCCACGATAAACCTTAGATTGGAGTGATGTTATGCCACCCCCAGTAATCCTCATCATTGACGATGAACCACAGGTATTAAACGCGGTCGAACGCGATTTGCGCCAGCATTATCGCAGCGACTACCGCCTGGTCAAAGCGAGTTCCGGTCGAGAGGGTCTCGATGCGGTGAAGAAGCTCAAACAGCGCAACGCAGCGCTGGCGTTGTTTCTTGTCGACCAGCGGATGCCCGAGATGACAGGAACCGAATTTCTATCCGAAGGGATGAAGTTTTATCCTCAGGCCAAAAAGGTCCTCCTGACCGCCTATGCAGACACACAGGCTGCCATTGCCAGCATCAACACAATTGGCCTGGATTATTACCTGATGAAGCCCTGGGACCCACCGGAACAGCATTTATATCCGGTATTAGATGATTTACTGAGCGATTGGGCCGCGACGGTCCCCCTGCCGTACGATGGGATCAGGGTCGCAGGGACGCTTTGGTCAGCGAAGAGCCACACGGTGAAAGATTTTCTCGCTCGAAACCAGATCCCATATCAGTGGATGGATATCGACGTGGATAGCGAGGCGCGTAACCTGGTCGAATCGGTCAGCGAGGGCACATTCCGAATCCCGGTCGTGTTCTTTCCGGACGGATCAACCCTCATAGATCCCGGATACAACGAGCTCGCGGCGAGGATCGGTCTCCAGACCAAAGCTGCAAAACCTTTCTATGACTTGATCATCGTAGGAGCAGGTCCTGCGGGGCTGGCAGCTGCCGTCTACGGTGGTTCGGAAGGCCTGCAAACCGTGATCATCGAAAAGGAAGCCACCGGAGGCCAGGCAGGAACGAGTTCAAAGATCGAGAACTACCTGGGTTTTCCGCAGGGGCTGACGGGAACAGATCTCGCCAGGCGGGCGACCTCACAGGCTCTGCGCTTTGGCGTCGAGATATTGAGGCCGCAGGAGGCAGTCAGTTTGCGTATTGAAGACCCTTACCGTTACATTCTTCTCTCGGATGGCACTGAAATCAGCGCTCACGCGGTCCTGATTGCGACAGGGGTTTCTGTCCGCCGCCTCGAAGTGCCTGGAGTTGATAAACTTACCGGAGCAGGGGTCTATTATGGTGCTGCACTGACTGAGGCGGCTTTCTACCGAGACCAGGAGGTTGTAGTGGTTGGGGGAGCGAACTCTGCCGGGCAGGGAGCCATGTTCTTCTCCAGATACGCCAAGAAAGTGACGATGCTCGTTCGTGGAAGTTCTTTAGAGGCAGGGATGTCCCAATACCTGGTCGACCAGATTAAGGGCACCCCAAATATTGATGTGGTCCTCCGGAGCGAAGTCGTCGAAGCCATCGGAGAGGATCGACTCGAAGTCGTAAAGGTGCTCAGGATAGACAAGGAAGAGGTTGAGACGATGCCCGCCGCAGCGCTGTTCATCTTTATTGGTGCTGTTCCACACACAGAGCTGGTTGCAAACGTCGTAGAACGGGATAGCGCCGGTTTTATTCTCACAGGGTCTGACCTTTTTAAAAATGGAAAGCGGCCGAAAGGGTGGAAAATCAACCGGGATCCTTATTACCTCGAGACGAATGTGCCGGGCATCTTCGCGGCGGGAGATGTCCGGCACCATTCCATAAAACGGATCGCTTCAGCGGTAGGGGAAGGCGCAGTTTCGGTCGCCTTGATTCACCAGTATCTGAAGACCGTGTAATCATGCACGATTTCTTGAAAAGAATCCCTCTATTCTCCGGGCTGGCTGAAGACGATCTGAACCGGTTGTGTGAAATGGTCGAAGAAGTCCAGTTGAAAGCTGGAGAAGTGTTGTTCGCCGAAGGCAGCCCTGGGGATTCTGCGTATGTGATTAAGGAAGGGGAAATAGAAATTCTCAAAGCGTCGGGGGGGCGCGATGTGTTACTGGCGGTACGGAAGCCGGGAGATGTGATCGGAGAAATGTCCATATTGGAGTCTGCTCCCCGGTTTGCGACTGTGAGAGCAAGGTCTGCCAGCCTGCTGCTGGCGATCGGGCACAGTCAGCTCCAGAGGCTGTTGGATACCAGTCCATCCGCAGTCCGGTCTTTATTGCACACGATCACATCCCGACTCCGCTCGACAGAGTTGATGCTCAGGCAGAGCGAGAAGATGGCGCAATTAGGCACAATGACCGCAGGAATTGCTCATGAATTGAACAACCCGGCAGCGGCTGCCCAACGGGGTGCGTCGCAATTGATTGCCGCCATCAACCAGCTGCAGGAAGCCAATCTCCGCCTGGGGAAACTCTCACTACCTCCCGATAAGTGGGAGCTCCTTTTGGACCTGGAGACTCTGGTCAGAGCGAGCGCAGCCAGCCCGGAAGCTGGAGATCCGCTCACGCGGAGCGATCGAGAATATCAAATGGAAACCTGGCTTGCCGATCAAAATATCAATAACGCCTGGGAACTTGCCCCCGTGTTGACCGACCTTGGAATTGGAGACGAGCAGCTAGAAGGCCTGGCCAGGAATTTTCCGAATGATCAACTGTCAGATGTCATCAACTGGCTTGGTGCAAGCTTCACTGTCTACAGCCTGCTCGCCGAGATCAGCCAGGGAGCGACTCGTATCTCCGAGATTGTGAAATCTCTCAAAACGTATGCATACCTCGACCAGGCCCCGATCCAGGCAGTGGACCTGCATGAGGGAATCGATCATACGTTAGTCTTGCTCCGCCATAAGCTCAAGCAGGGCGTCAATGTCAAACGAGAATATGGGGAAGGGATTCCGAAGATCCAGGCCTATGGAAGCGAGCTCAATCAGGTCTGGACGAACATTATCGATAACGCGATCGACGCGATGGATGGTGAAGGGGAAATCTGGATCAGAACCAGGAGAGATGGCGAATGGGTGATCGTTGAGATTGAAGATAACGGACCCGGGATCCCTGAAGACATTCAAGATAAGATCTTCAGCCCCTTTTTCACAACAAAGGCAGTTGGGAAGGGGACTGGATTAGGCCTGTACATCACGTATGATATCATTCAGAAGCACGCCGGTGAAATAAAACTATATTCGCGTCCAGGAAAAACCCGGTTCCAGATCTGCCTGCCGGTCGATTTCGAGAAGGTCCAAACCAACAATAACCCTGTTTCTGCGATGAACATAATCGATGACGAAAAACTGCTGAATATATTGAATTCTGTGAAGAACCTTGCAGTGGTCGGTATCTCGGATAACAAAGATCAACCGAATCACTCAGTCCCGGCTTATCTCCAGACAAAAGGCTACAAGATCCTCCCGGTAAACCCCAATTTGGAAGAGGTTCTTGGAGAAAAAGCTTACTCCAGCCTGTCCATGATTGTTGAGCCTGTAGATTTGGTCCTGGTATTCCGGAGAAGTGAATTCGTTCCCGAAATTGTAGATCAGGCGATCAAGATCGGGGCGAAAGTTGTCTGGATGCAGGAGGGGATCGTGAACGAGCTGGCTGCTGCAACAGCCAGGGAAGCGGGTCTGGACGTTGTTATGGATACCTGTATGCGGGCAACTCATAAGCGGTTGATCGGCGGCGCCTAGTTATGATTAATCAGCATCTTGCCCGGTAACCCAACTCGAGAATATCCAGAAGTGATCGGAGCAGAAATCAATGAAGAATCCAAAGCTGTCATTGTGGATCAGGCAAGTGGATGACAACACTTCAATCATCGATATTCAGGGGGAGATCACTTCGGAAGCGGAAGATATTTTCTTGAGAATATTTGATCAGCTCGTCTCGCATCCAATAGAGAACATCCTGCTGAACTTTTCGGGGATGAGCTTCATGAACAGCTCTGGAATCGGACTGCTGATCACGTTGCTCAGAAGGACAAAATCAAACGACAAGACCCTTTTAGCTTACGGGTTGAAGGATCATTTCCGTCAGGTATTCGAATTAACCCAGTTGATCAACGTGATCAGGATTTATCGAGATGAACAGGAGGCGCTGGCTGCTGTGCAGAATGCGTAAGCGGGAGTTAACTCGTGCTTCGTGAGAAATAATAGGGTTTGAGATGACTGTGTCGGGGGAACGTGGATATATCAAGTTATTTCGATCAGGGGAACTCGAGAAACGCGTCGCTGAGGCGTACAACCATCTTTCGGTCTGCGACGTCTGCGCGTTGGAATGCCCCGTCGATCGACGAGCGGGTGGTCTGGGTGCCTGTAAAACCGGCGAGCGCGCCAAAGTGAGCAGTTACGGACCCCACATGGGGGAGGAAGATCCACTCCGGGGATGGAGAGGTTCTGGAACGATCTTTTTCACACGCTGCAATCTGCGCTGTCAGTATTGTCAGAATCACGATATCAGCCAGGCGGATTCAGGTTACGAGGTTGAACCAGAAGAAATTGCACTCATGATGCTCGAGTTGCAAGACCATGGCTGCCACAACATCAACCTGGTCTCCCCCAGCCATGTTGTCCCGCAGATCATGGCTGCTGTGATGATCGCCGCGCGGGCGGGGCTGGACATCCCACTGGTCTACAATACCGGCGGTTATGATTCTCTGGCAATGCTTCATCTGCTGGACGGGATCATCGACATTTATATGCCTGACATGAAATACGCGGATCCGAAGATCGGGCACCGCTATTCGAAGATTCCAGATTATCCGCGGGTGAATCAGGCAGCGGTCAAAGAAATGCACCGCCAGACGGGAGATTTACAACTGGATGAGCGTGGTATTGCCACTCGCGGGCTCCTGGTCCGCCACCTGGTCCTGCCAAACAACCTGGCAGGGACTCAACACATTGTCCGTTTCCTCGCTGAGGAGATCTCGACAAACACCTATCTCAACCTGATGGATCAATACCGACCTGAATTTCGCGCTCACCACTATCCCGAACTCAGCCGCAGAATTACGAGCGAAGAATATTTTCAAGCAGTCCAGTGGGCGCGTGAAGCCGGGTTGAGGCGGCTCGACAGGCGGGAACCTGCCTTTTATAGCCGGTGAAGGAAGAAAACTGGAAGATAAAACAAAATTCCTGGGTGTATTTGTTCAACCCAGGAGTTCCATCCACGATGGCGGTCCCGACGGGATTCGAACCCGCGATCTCGGCCTTGACAGGGCCGCATGTTTGGCCGCTACACCACGGGACCGGGCGGGTGGTAGTGTACCATAGGGGTGAGGGCGAGTCAAGCCTGGCAGCTTTTTTTTATGATATACTCACTGCGGTCGATCGACTGCCAATGTATTTACCCAATCCCAACATGGAGTTATTGAACAATGGATATTTCGACGACGCAATATAAACGCTGCGATGTCGTTAAGATGAACGGAAGGGTAGACAGCAACACGGCTCCCATGCTGGAAGAAGTCCTGACATCGCTCACCCAGAATGGAAGGTATAAGATCGTCTTCGATATGACCGATGTGGATTTTATATCGAGTAAAGGGTGGTGGGTGCTCATTGAGACACAGAAGGTTTGCAGGCGGTATAACCGCGGTGAAGTGGTCCTTGCCTGTATTCAGGACAGAATTCGGGATTCGTTGAACCTGGTGGGTATGGGTTCGTACTTTAAAATTTTCAACGACGTCACCAGCGCGGTAGCCAGTTTCTAATTGAAAATCAATTTATGGTTACAGTGATTTTTCCTGGCCGCCTGGAAAGCCTGGCGGATATACGGGATTTCGTCGTACAGGCTGCGAAACGCGCTGGTTTTGATGAAAAAGATGTTTATGCTGTAGAACTGGCTGTTGATGAGGCATGTACCAATATCATCGAACATGCCTATGGCAACCAGGAATCAGGGGAGATTGAATGCACCTGTGATGTGCGTGAAGGCGAGATTGTCATCGTTCTCAGAGACCACGGAAAACCATTTGATCCTGATAAGATTCCGGAACCAAACTTCTCAGTCGGGTTGGCAGAGCTCAAGCCGCGCGGAGCAGGCCTTTTCATCATGAAGAAGATGATGGACGAGGTAAAGTTTACCTTCGATTCAAAGAAAGGCAACACGCTTCGAATGGTGAAGAGAAAGAAACCTGAAGATTATCCATAACCCGGCGTTATTTATCCCGGATCAGGACCATTAGCGTGATGTCATCAGTTTGGGAGGCATTTCCGACAAACTGTTGCAGGCTATCGAGGATTTCCGATTGGACTTCATGGGCGAGCCGTCCAATGTTCTCCTTGGCAACTTCGAGGATGGATTCGTCGTCGAAAAAGACGCCCTCTTCGTTTTGAGCATCCGGGATACCATCGGTGAACAATAACAGGATATCTCCAGGCTTGATCTGCACCGTTTCTTTCATCCAGGTTGTGTTTTCTTCGATCCCCATTGGAATCCCGGTTTTGGAAAGCGCTTCCACCTTCCCAGGCTGCTCGTATCTGATAAGGTAAGGCGGATTGTGACCTGCGTTGCAGTATGACAATTCCCCGGTCTCAAGATCCAGGATCCCATAGAATGCGGTGATGAACAGGTTTGCCCTGGCATCCTTCAACAAACGGTTATTGGCAGCGAAAAACACGACTTCTGGATCGGCCGCATATTCTTCTGCATAGGTCCGGATGAGTGTCCTGCTCAGAGCCATGTAGAGGGCAGAACCTATGCCTTTATCAGCGACATCAGCGATTAAAATCCCCAACTTGATCTTGCCCAGCTCAATAACGTCGAAGTAGTCCCCAGAGGTCTCTCTTGCTGGGAGGAGCGTGACTGCCAGCTGCCAGCCAGGCATGGATGGGAATTTGTTCGGCAGAAAGCTTGCCTGAATCCGGCCGGCGAGCTGGAGTTCTTGCGTCACCTGCTGGTATTCCAGAGATTGTTGGTAAACATTTGCCTGGTGAATCGCTGAGGCGATCTGATCCGCCAGGGCAAGTGTAGCAGGGAAAAGATTAGTCAGCGAGCGGCTGTCCCAGGGTTGAGCCAGCGTCCTTAGCTCCACACATATCCCACCGATTACGCTTCCCGATCCGCGTTCGTAGATGGGGACCGTGATCAATGCCATATGGTCTTTTAATTCTGGATCCCAGGGAAGCGAGTCCTTGACCCTGAATGCAGCGGGACCGTTTTGTTTGTTGACCCATTCTCTTATTTTTTCAGAGACGGTGGGCCAATCTTCTGGATAATCCAGAAGGAGTTCATCCGGTGAGATCCAGATCGATATGTGACCCGAAGGGAACATGTTTGGGATGTGTTCCCTCAGCAGGTCTGGCAGGGCCGAGAGATCTGGCAGGGATTCAAAGATTGCGCGACTGAGCTGCTCCAACTGTTCGAGCTGGCGGGTTTGTTGACGATTGCTCTCTGCCACCCAGCTCAACTGCCTGGCTATGTACGCGACCAGGAGCAGACCAATCAGAAGGAAAATGTAGACGGTGAGACCATTTTGGACATATAAGCCGGCGATCAGGATGGAAAATGGTTGGGCGAGAAAAGAAAGCCCGATGCTGAGAAAGAAGAACCTGACGATTGGACGGATCGTCCAATCCGCGGCGATCGCCTTCTGGACTTCAAGGTGGTAGAGGATGTAACCTGACCAGATCAGGGTGATCGAACCAAAATGGACCGCAAAAGCTACCATTCCCCGGATGATTATGGGGAGCGTGAGCCCTGAAATTGGGAGCGTTCCGCCGATCTGCCTGTAGACGAGGAGGGAAAGCAGGATCCCAAAAGTGTTGGCACAGATCGAGAAAGTAAAATTTCTTGCCAGGTTCCATCGAGCGGCGGTAGTGTTGGCCTGCCGGAACAGGTTGAAAAAAGTTACCCCAAGACTGATGACACTGAGCCAGAGTGCAGTTGGTCCCAGCAAAAATACTGCCGACCACAGGATCATCGTCGCCAGCGATTCCTCGGAACTCCCGTAACGGTCGGTCCGGATTTCTATGATGATGAAATAGCTGATTTTATTGAAGAGATAAATGAGTCCCAGGTTTGATAAGACAAAGACGGGATGTTCGAGAATGATGTTCAGGTCGGTCGAGAATACCAGCCACACCAGACCAGCAACTGCCAGTGGGGTGGTATAGAGGAAGCTGAGCACATCTCCAGCCCCCACCAGCTGCTTCTGATCAGGAAGATTTTCCAGCCCGGGCCAGAAGAATTTTACGATGTCTATCAGCCGGTCGAATTTTGGTCTGCCTTGAATGCCTGTGATCTCTCCCATAGTCTTCCAATGATTGATCGGCCCTGATTATATACTGATTATCGCGAATTCCCACCGTTTGATACAGGGATGTGATGATGCTGGTATACTATCGCCGAATGGGTTAGAAGATGAAGATCGAAAACCTGCTGGAATCTCTACCGGCCGACTATTCAAGCGCAGACCACGACCTCGTCATCCGGGCGTATAAGGTTGCCGAACGTGCGCACGCAGGGCAGGTGCGCGCTTCGGGTGAACCGTATATCAATCACTGTCTGGCTGTCGCCTCGATCCTGGCAGAGCTCCACGTACCTCCAGAAGTGGTTGCAGCCGGTCTGCTGCATGACACCGTCGAGGACACGGAGATCACGCTCGAGGATCTCCAGAGGGATTTCGGTGACGAGATCGCCCGCCTCGTAGATGGGGTGACCAAACTGACACAGCTCCCTCGCGTATCCCGCGGCGAGCAGCACACCAAGGAGGAAATCCAAGAAGAACTCGAAAGAGATCTGGCAAAACGGAAGGGAATGCCCGATCCTGAGACAGAAGCTGACCAGATCCTGAGAAGCAGGCGTTATGACGCGGTGTCAGAAACGCTCCGAAAGACCTTCCTGGCGATGGGTGAAGACGTTCGGGTGGTCCTGATCAAACTCGCAGACCGGCTGCACAATATGCGGACGCTGAGTCACCTCCCCGAGAATAAACGTCGGCGGATCGCGCAACAGACCATGGACATCTTTGCCCCTCTGGCGAACCGGTTAGGTATCTGGCAGATCAAATGGGAACTGGAAGACCTGGCTTTTCGCCATTTAGATCCCGATACCTATAAGGACATCGCAGAACATCTAGCGGAGCGCAGGGCGGACAGAGAGAAGGAGTTGAGCGGTATCACCGAGAAGCTGTCTGGAGTGCTGAAAAAAGAGGGCATCACTGCCGAAATTACCAGCAGACCCAAGCACATCTACTCGATTTACAGTAAGATGCTCCGCCGGGGCATCCCTTTCGACATGGTATTCGATGTACGTGGAGTCCGCATTATCGTTCCGAACATCCCGACCTGTTATTCGACCCTGGGCGTGATCCATACTCATTGGCGGCCGATCCCCTCGGAATTCGATGATTATATTGCTGCTCCGAAAGACAATTTTTACCAGTCGTTGCACACCGCCGTCATTTTCGATGACGCCAAGACCCTCGAAATCCAGATCAGGACCCCGGAGATGCACCAGAACGCCGAGTACGGTATCGCCGCACACTGGAGGTACAAAGAGGGAGTCAAGAAGGACGAAGATTATGAGCGGAGAATCATGTGGCTCCGGACCTTGATGGAGTGGCGTCAGGATGTCATCGATGCCAGTGAATTCGTCGATGGGCTTAAATCGGATGTATTCAAGGATCGCGTGTACGTATTCACACCGCGGGGAGACATCATAGATCTGCCTGCCGGCTCCACGCCAATCGACTTTGCTTATCACGTCCACACCGACGTCGGTCATCGCTGCCGCGGCAGCAAGGTAAATGGGAAGCTTGTGTCTCTGGATTACGAACTTAAGACCGGAGATAAGGTCGAGATATTGACTGCCAAGCGCGGGGGTCCCAGCCTGGACTGGCTGAACCCAAATTTGGGGCTGGTCAAGACCCAGCGTGCACGTTCAAAGATCCGAAGGTGGTTCAAGCGGCAAGCGCGCGAGCAAAATATCACCCAGGGGAAGATCTTGTTGGAAAAAGAATTACGGCGCCTGGGCTTGAGCCAGGTCAACCTTGAACGATTAGCCAGGGAATTCGAGTATCGGAACGTCGACGACCTTTTCGAAGCGATCGGGAATGGGGATATGGCGATCGGGAAGATCGTTAACCACCTGACGGTCCCTGAAGAACCCGATGAATTGATCGTTCCCTCTCGCCCTGTGCCGGAAGAAGTATCAAAAGCTGCGGACACTGTCGCTGTGCTCGGTTTAAAAGGGTTATTGACAGCGATGGCGCGGTGCTGTAATCCAGCCCCCGGGGATGCGATCGTAGGGTACATTACGCGCGGCAGAGGCGCGACGATTCACAGACAGGATTGTCCTAATATTCTGCGGATCCGCGACCGGGAGCGCCTGGTCAGGGTGACTTGGGGCGAAGCTCGCAGCACATACCCGGTACCCGTCAGGATCAAAGCGTACGACCGCAACGGGTTGATGCGGGATGTCTCCACCCTGATCACTGAAGAAGGGATCAACATGGCAAAGGTGAACGTGGATGTGAATAACAACCTGGCAATTTTCGATCTCGTCCTGGAGATTCGTGATCTTGCGCAATTGAGCAAAATCCTCGATCGATTGGAAAACTTGCCGAACGTCCTGGAAGCCCAACGCGTTCGTCCTGGTTGAAGGAGCCGTCAAGATATCCCATGTTGGAACAGAAAACAGATTTGCTCAAAGTATCAGAGGCACTTCAGCTGCTGCTGGATGGCTTTTCGCCTGTTGACACAGAGTCCATCTCGATAATCCAGGCTTACAGGCGCATCCTGGCGTCTGATATCCAAACCAACGTCGATCTCCCATATTTCTCCAATTCGAGCATGGATGGATTCGCTGTCCGAGCAGCAGATGTAAGAAGTGCGTCTCCGCAATCGCCGGTGAGATTGAGAGTGATTGCCGATATTTCCGCCGGGAGCGTCCCTCAGGTCGCAGTGGGAGAAAACCAGGCTGCGCGGATCATGACAGGGGCGCCGCTCCCGGGAGGGGCTGATTCGGTTGTGCCGGTGGAGTACACCAACTTGATGAGAGAGAGCAGTTCAGGGTACTCTCCGATGCAGGATGAAGTGCTCGTGTTTAAGCCAGTGGGGGAAGGGGATTTCCTCCGGAGAAAAGGCGAAGATATTCGAGCTGGGAGCACCGTATTGGAGAAGGGAACACGTCTTCGTCCCCAGGACATCGGACTGCTGGCGATGCTTGGGATCCCTCAGGTTTCAGTGTATCGGAAGCCTCGGGTTGCTTTGCTCTCGACCGGAGACGAACTGGTTCCGGTCGACAAGCCGCTCACCGCTGGCAAAATTCATGATTCAAATTTCTTTACATTATCTGCATTGTGCATGCGTGATGGCGCTGAGGCAACCTATCTCGGCATCGTTCCCGACAATGCAGATGCGGTTGAGAGGGCATTAGAAAAAGCCATCGCTCGAGGAGTCGACTTAATTCTTTCATCGGCGGGGGTGAGCGTTGGTGCGTTTGACTTTGTCAAGCTGGTTGTCGAAAAGCACGGAAAACTAGCTTTTTGGCGAGTGAATATGCGACCCGGAAAGCCGCTCGCATTTGGTCATTATCGCAACGCTCCGTTTATTGGACTGCCGGGCAATCCGGTTTCCGCCTTTGTCGGTTACGAGGTCTTTGTTCGCCCGGCTCTAATGAAGCTCGGCGGCCTCAAACAGTATCGAAGACCACGAACGGTTGTCAGATTGATAGAGAAGATCGAGTCCGATGGGCGGGAGAGTTATCTTCGGGCGGTCGTTCGAGAAGAAGACGGGGAATGGATAGCCACGCTTACCGGACACCAGGGCTCGGGGAATTTACTGTCCCTCGTACAGGCAAATGCTTTACTGATTATCCCATCTGGTGTAAAATCGCTGCCGTCTCGGGCGGAAGTCGAGGCCTGGATAATACAAGATTGATGAGCGTTTCTTTAGTTTAGTGTTAACTGACTTACCTATGGATAATAAAATTAAAATCGCCTCGATCGGGTTAGCTTTCGTTGGGTTTGTCGACAGTGTCTACCTCACCTATGTAAAATATACAGGGCAGTACTCTCTTTGCGGCACAATCGGGGATTGCGAATCTGTCAACTCCAGCAAATACTCTGAAATCGCCGGGATTCCGATCGCACTTTTAGGAGCGGGGGCATACCTCCTGATCGTCTTCTTGATTTTGATCGAATACCGAAGCAGTTTCTGGAAAGAATACACGCCGATCCTCGTGTTTGGTTTGAGCCTGTTGGGTGTTCTGTACTCGATTTATCTTACCTATCTGGAAATTGCTGTTCTGAAAGCCATTTGTCCTTATTGCGCATTGTCAGCTGTAATATTAGTGGTATTATTTGTGCTCTCAAGCGTCAGGCTGTGGCGAGGTTTTTCTGAACCCCTCGCGGCATCTTAAAGATTCAGGAGGTATTTATGCCTCGGATTCGCTGTCATTATATCGATTGCGTGTTCCTCGACGACGGTTATTGTGGGGCGGCTGCCGTTGAAATTGACCCGGATGTGGGTTGCATGACTTATTCACGAGCAGATGATCTGGTTGAAGAAGATTGGGAAGACGAGGAAGAGGAACTCGAGGAATGGGAGGATCTCGATCTCGAAGATGAAGAGGACGAGATTTGGTTGGATGATGACGAGTATTGACGATGTTGGGAACAAAGTGGGGGATTGAACCACCACTCTTTCGAGACTGAAGATCCGAAAATCATAACACTCACAACCTGTTCGTGAAGCCTGCGTACACCGTGTTGCTTAATCGTTCGCAGTGATTGCCATGTTCCCTAACGCCGACCAGGAAGCCAGGAACCTTTTGCGGCTGATGGTGTAGTAATTCGATCCGTTCAAATACGTCACCGAATCCGCACTGTAGCCCGTGACGATGACGGTGTGCTCATAGCGAGCGACGATGGTCAACAGTTTATCACTGGGCAGGTAGTAAATGGGGATCCCATTTGTCAAGGGGTTCGATCCTACAATCCACACGATGACCGGTCTGTTCGCAGCGATTTCTGCCCGCAGGCTGTCCCAGGTGAGCGGCCTGTGGGCAGTCGCCGAGAGCCCGTATTGGCGCAGCAGGTTCGCCACAGGTTCAGCATGCACGCCGTATGGGTTAGGAGGGATCTGCCCCCAGGACCCATACACGCTTCCTACGAATCCTGTGTCTGGGTTGTCTGTCTGAGGCAGCTTGTTGAAGAACTCCAACTCGCCAATATTAACCCCGAAATAGTTTGCCCAATCGACCGCTGAACGAGATTCGCAGTCCAGGGGGAGAGCCTGTCCCTGGCCTGTCACGCCGGGGATCAAGTGACTTTCCGGGAGGACGGGCGGTTCAGGGGGAGACGGGGGCAGAATCTGCTCTTCGGTCAAGGTCGCCGTCAGGCACCACTGATTCAATTTTCCTGAATCGCCAGCCGCATTGTCGGATATCGTAAGGCTCCAGCTGCCGGCGACGGATTCAGTTGCAAATGTCCTGAGAGGTTCGTCGGGCAGGAAGATCCCCGAGATCGCTGCTGGCGATGACGCGCATTCTCCCCTCGCATTCAACGATATATCATCATCAAGAATGGCTTCGATATCGTTTTCTCCACAACCCTCCGGCGAGCCTGGCAGTCCGGGGCGGTCTATTAAAGTGATCGATTTTCCGGTTTCTAGATGGGATAGACGCAAGACTAAATCTCCGATCCACGTATGGGAGACATCCAATCGCACTTCCAGGTCA
>Ga0073934_10000637_pt1 | contig 97624 bp, 98 predicted proteins | sample LarsenN4metaG_FD_76834 | JGI IMG/M metagenome (GOLD analysis project Ga0073934, IMG submission 76834) | Hot spring sediment bacterial and archeal communities from British Columbia, Canada, to study Microbial Dark Matter (Phase II) - Larsen... ...
AGAAGAGGGAATCAAACTGCTGCGTCCCGGCGAAATCGTCTTCTGCGTCTATGACCGCGAGAGCACCAACGAGCCGAATCGCCTGGTGGCGGCGTCGGTGGGCGTGGCGATTCCCGCCGATCAGGAGCAGCACGGCTACCTCTCCGAACACCATTCCTTCGGCGAGACCGAAGAAAAAGCCGGCGAATACGCCGAGGATCTCGCGGCCAGCATGTTGGCGACCACTCTGGGCATCGAATTCGATCCGGACACCGCCTGGGACGAGCGGGAAAATCTCTTCAAAATGTCCGGCAAAATCGTCCGCACCTCAAACATCACCCAATCCGCCATCGGCAATAAGGACGGACTCTGGACCACGGTTTTCGCCGCCTGCGCTTTCATCAACGAAGACAGTTAGAGATTGGCATATTGGAATACTGAAATGATGGGTTAGACCCAGTACTCCACCATTCCATCATTTCCCTGAAGTCACCTCCATCACTCCGTTTTTCCCATTCTGAGCCGCGCCACATAAGCGACGCCGATGCTCAGGGCGTAGATAAGAGCGAGCGGCACCATGAGCAACACCTGCGAGATCAGGTCGGGCGGCGTCAGGATGGCGGCGAACAGCGCAATCGCGACAACCGCATAGCGGCTGTGGCGAATAAGGAAGCGGTGATCGATGAGCCCCACCCGGGCGAGGAAAAAAGCCAGCACGGGCAGCTCGAACATGACGCCGATAGCGAGCACCAGGCGCGATACCAGCGAGAGATAGTCGCCCACCTGCAGCATCGGTTGGACGTTGATGACGGTGTAACGATGCAGCAGAAACGCCAGACTGTGTCGAATCACAATGCCGTAACAGAACAGCGCGCCGCCGATGAAAAAGATTGAACCGACGCAGACGAAGCTACGGCTGTAGCGCTTCTCGTGTTCGTAAAGTCCCGGCGCGATAAACTGCCAGGCCTGCCAGAGGAGCACTGGCGAAGCGACAGTGACCGCCGCGATGAAGGCGATTTTCATCTTGGTGAAAAACGCCTCGGTTACGGCGGTGCCGATGAGGGTGAGGCCTGGCACCTCCACAGCGCGCAGCGGCGCCGCCAAAATCGCGAAGATATCCTCGACGAAAGAAAAACAGGCGATGAAAGCGATGCCGACGGCGACGACGCACTTGATCAAACGATTGCGCAATTCGGCGAGATGAGCGGTAAAGGGCATCTGGACATCGGCCATCTGTCCATCGCCCTGCAGGCTGGTCACTTTTTTTCTGTGCCGGGTTGAGACTCCGCAGCGCTCGAATCGGCGGGTTTCTCCAGCGAAGGATCGTCGCTGAGCATGGCTGCAGTGGAGGCATCCTCGACTTCATGTTCCATCTTGCGGAACTCATCTTTCAGGTCCTCGGTGGCGCGGCGAAACTCGGCCAAGCCTTTGCCCAGAGTCTTGGCTAGCTCAGGCAGTTTCTTCGGCCCGAGAACAATCAGCGCGAGACCGAGAATCAAAAGCAATTCCGGCATGCCGATGCCAAACATAGCGTCAAACTATGCGATTTCTCCCGGCTTCGCAAGATTGCGAGACGGGCGATGCGTGCGCAGCCGCTTCGTTCGAGAAAGACGGCGTTGAGCTCTAACGAGTTTCGACAACTGGTGCGGAGCCGGTCGAGTGTTGTTCACCGACCGATTTCAGACTGACCGGTTCTCGGCTGGACGCTGGATCTGAAACTTTCGCACGAGAGGAAAGCGCAGCGTCACCAGAGCGACAATCGTCACCGTTGCCAGGCCGCCGGTAAGCGCGGCCAATTGGGCGCCGATCCAGCTGGCGACCAAGCCGGTCTCGAATTGGCCTAGGTGCGGGCCGCTGCTGGTAAAGATGCTGTTAATGGACGACATCCGGCCGCGCAAGGTATCGGGAGTACTCAGTTGATTGGCGGTGGCGCGCAGGATCGAACTGATGGTATCGCCGGCGCCGCACAATGCCAGCATCAAAACAGAAAACCAGAAAACCTCCGAGCCGGCGAACAACGCCGTGGCAGTGCCGTAAAGAGCGACCCCGATGAGGATCCAAAACCCGGTGCGGCGGACCGGCGGCAGCAAGCTGAGCACCGCCGCGGCGATCAAGGAGCCGACCGCGCGCGAGCTGTAGAGCAACCCCAGTCCTCGCGGGCCGACCTGCAAAATGTCCCGCGCAAAAATCGGAAATAGGCCGCGCACGTTGCCGAAAAAAGTCGCGCCAAAATCGAGCACCATGAGCGGCAGAATCACACCATGGCCGCGAACGAATCGGAACCCTTCATGGAGCGCATTGAAGGAGACTGCGCGCCAGCCGCCGCCTTCGGGTATTTTTGCGCGCAACGCCGCCAGGGCCCAGACCATCGCGAACCAGGAAAGGGCATCGACCCAGTAACAGAGGCCCGGACCGTAAAGTGCAAGCACGAGACCCGCCAGCGAAGGGCCGGCGATCACCGGGACGTAGCGCTGTGCGCCCTGAAGCGCCAGGGCTTGAGGCAAATGCTCCCTCGGCACCAGGGTGGGAAGCAGCGACTGGCGCGACGGTTGTTCCAGCGACGAGAAAAGCGCCATGAAAACCGTCGCGCCGTAGAGCAGGGAAGGAGAGGCCTTGCCCGCAAACGTCAAAATTCCCAATGCCGCGGAGACGCCGCAAAGACCGCTCTGCGTCAACATCATGAGCTTACGGCGGTTTACGGCATCGGCGAGCAGGCCGGCAACGAGCAGCAAAATCGTTTGCGGGATGGCGCGCGCCAGACCGATCATGCCGATCTGTAACGGCGAGTCGGTCAGCTCATAAATCTGCCACGCCATCGCAACGGTGGTGAACTGGCTGCCCATGCCGGAGAGCATCGAGCCCAACCAGAAGAGCCGAAAATCTCGATAACGAAACGGCGAAAAGTGTCTCGCTCGGGGCTGTTCACGTAGCGGTGTGCGGAAACGGAGATTACTCAGCTAGCCGTCGTATTCGAGAATTTCCAATCCGTCGAGCCGGTCGATGAGATAAATCAAGCCGTCGCCAGCGCGATAGACATCGTTGCTTTTGACTTTGCTCTGGCCGCGGCCCGGCTGCGGCACGTAATAACCGATTTCCCGCGGGCTGTAGGGGTTGGCGATATCGACCACGCGCAAACCGCCGCTAAACCAGGTGACGAACATCTTGTTATCGTAGACTTGCTCGGCAGGTTGATGGGCGCCGTACTGAAATCCCGGCGCTATCGAGAAGGCGTCTTGCGGATTGAAAGTCGATACCGACACCGGACGGGTTTCGTCGGTGATGTCCACCATCCACATGAACGCCGGCGGCGCCGGCGCGCGCTTGCCCGCTTCCTCATCGACCACCACCATCATGGCGCGCCCCATGAGCTGCCATGGAATCGGCAACGTGGTGTGAATCGGAGAAGGATAGGGCGGCGACCAGTTGAGGCCGCTGATAAATTTCGGACGGCGCATGTCGGCGATGTCGAGAATGACGAAACCGCCGTGCCAATAGCTGACATAAAGTCGATCGCCGTAACGAATCGGATGATGGCATTGATGCGCCGTGCCTTCCCAGCCCGGCGTCTCGCCGCCGCCGACCCACTGTCCGGGCATCCACCAACGGCCGACTTCAACCGGACGGGTCGGCTCTCGCAGATCCAAAATCATCGGGATGCGGCCCCGATAGGCTTCCAGATGGGCGGAGATGTAGGCATAACGGCCGTCGAAGGTGAAACGGTGCACGCCGCCGTTGGTCTCGAAAAAAGCGATCTCTTTCGGCCGGTCGCGCTTCGAAATATCGTAGATTTTCAGTCCGGTGGGCAATTTTTCTTTGCTCTGGTATCGCTCCAGATTCACCAACATGATGTCCCCGCTGACGCGCACTTTGTGCGAATGCACGCCCTTGGGAATTTCGATGTGCGCGACGAGCTGGGGATGTTTGGGATCTTTGACGTCAAGAATGCTCGTGCCATGGGGCGGGTCCATATGGCCGACGTAGGCGTAGCCATTTTCCACGACCACCTGGCCGCCGCCGGCGATATCGGTACGGCCGACGAGTTTGAAATTTTTGCTGATGCCGAATGGCGGCGCGTTTCCTTCACTCATGAGAGCTCCCCCGTTCTGGATAAGTTCTTGTACAAGCTGCAAGAGATGCGGTCAAACGCAATGGCCTGCCGCGCAGAGCGCGCGAATGATTGAGAATCGGATGACTCCAGCGAAAGGCAGCAAAGAGAGCAGAGAACGGATCGGAATCTCAGTTGTCATCGGCGCTCTCGACGGGGTTGGCGGAACTGATCGTAGTCGCCCCGGTCGGGTCGGAGAGGCTGGCAATGATTTCCGCCGGAATGACCTGTCCTTTGATGGCGCCGGGCCGCTCCGGGTGCGGCGCGGCCCACACCCGTTTTTCGTAGCCGTCGACGGCGAGCGCATCGTTTTTCAGAATACGGTGGCGCACGGTGAAGCTGCTGCGACCCCATTCGCTGACGGCGCTTTCGATGGTAATTTCGTCGTCGAAACGGCAGGGCATCAGGAAGCGCGCGCCGACATCGACGATGGGCAAGCCGACGATGCCGTAGCGCTGACGCATCGGCAGCGGCTTCAAGCCGGTGCGCTCGAACAACCAGCCGGTGCTGGCGTCGAACATGATCAGGTAGTGCGGGTAGAAAACGATCCCGGCGGGATCGCACTGGCCCCATTCAATGCGTAAAGTCCTGCGGTTGATCAGCAACGCGGTCTCCTTCCGAAGGTTGTTCGCCGACGCCGATTCCGAATAATCTACGAAAAAGGCGTATTGTCAATTTCCCGGCTGTAAGGCCGAGTTGCCGGCAGAGCGGCGCATCGAACCGGATCGCCGATTGACAGCCGCCGCGGCGGGTGTTAACAGGGCGAAGCGATGCCAAGGCAACTGCTAGCGCTCTTTGGCGCTGTTTTTCTGCTTGCACTGGCGCCGACAAGCGGCGCGCCGAGCGTGCGCGTCGGCTATCCCTCGCTCGCCACCGGTTTTGCGGCTTCATGGGTGACCGCGGACAAGGGGATTTGGAAGAAACACGGACTCGACGTTGAACTGATTTTCCTGCGCGGCGGCGGGCGCACGGTTGCCGCCATCGTCGGCGGCAGCGTCGATGTCATACTCGGCTCGGATCTGGGCGTCGTTACAGCTCTGGTGCAGGGCGCCAGCCTCACGCGTGTCGGCGTGACGACCAACACGCTCGGCTATGCCATCGTCGTTCAGCCGAGCATCAAAACCATTCGCGATCTCAAGGGCAAAATCATCGGTATCACGCCGGGGCGCGACGCCGCATACGCGCGCGTGGCTAAACTCCTGCGCGACAACGGCATGGATCCGGCCAAAGATGTGACCTATCTTTCGGTTGGTGACGGCGGCCCGGCGGCGCGCGTCGCGGCGCTCTCGACCGGCGTGATTCACGCGTCGATGTTTACGCCGCCTTCGGACATGATCGCCGAGAAGGCCGGCATGCGGGTTCTGTCCAAGCTGGATGTCGCCAACGTCGGCGGCGGCATCAATACGACGCCGCAATGGATCCAGAGAAACCGGCCTCTGGCATTGAGCTTTCTGCGCGGCTACATGGAAGGCATTCACTATTTGAAAGCGCACAAAGACGAGAGCCTGAAAATTTTCACCAAGTACGTGCGCAATCCGGATCTCGGCATCATGGCTTACCTTTACGATGAGATTTCGAGCCGGGCGGAAAGAGATCTGCGTCCGCGTTCGGATGCGGTGCGCGCGCTGCTCGATCTCGCCGCGCTGGATTTTCCGCAAGCGAGAAAATTTAGCGAAAAAGACAACTCGGATCTGAGCCTGATCGAGGAGATCCAGAGATCCGGTTTCCTCGATAGACTCTACAAATGAGCTTCGGATCAGTCGGCTCGAAATAATCTTCCGGTTCAGGCGTCCTCGGCGCGAGCAATCTTTGGATGGGAGACAGCTAGATGTTTCGTACGGTCGATCTTCCCGCTCATGTATCCGGGCGGTTGTTGCTGCACAGCATGCCGGGGCGCTTTGAGGCGATCGAAAGGGTTTGGCAGCAAGTGAGGAGTGAAACGGTCAGCGCGATTGTCTGCTTGACGGAAGAATTCGAAATTCGCTTGAAATCCGTGCAATACGCCGAGGCGCTGCAGGCTGGCGCGGTGCCGTGCGCGGTGCTGCCGTTTGAAATTCGCGAGGGCGGCGCGCCTGCGGATCGGGACCGCTTTTGGGAGCTTGCCAATGGAGTGGCGCAGCGATTACTGCAAGGCGAGGCCGTACTGATTCATTGCGCCGGCGGCGTGGGCCGAACGGCGATGCTTGCGATTTCGGTGCTGCTGGCGTTGGGCGAGGCGGCCGACGAGGCGGAAAGCATCGTCTCCAAAGCGGGGTCGACGGTGGAAACCTTGGCACAGATGGAAATGCTTTCCTGGTGCGCAGTCCGCGCCCTGGCGAGTTGCGCTCCGGAGCGATAAGAAAAATTCGCTCGGCGCCGCCGAAAGATTGCCGCGTGCTTGGCAAAGCGCTATTGTCCGACAAATCGTTAAGCGGAGGATCGATCATGGCCGAAACGAGACCCAATTATGCCACGCCCAGCGCGGTACGCGCGGTGACCTCCTATCCGGCGCGCCGGGGATTTAAACAAGGACCCGTCGATCCGTCGCTCGAGTACGTGATCGGTGTCAGGGATTCCATTGATATCCACTGTCATGCTCACGAGGGGCAGCAGGACGCCTTGGGCGTTGCCAAGCTGGCTTCGAAGAGCGGCATGCTCGGGATTCTCTACAAAACGATCGTCGGACGCAAAGATCCAGCCGGCACGGTCGCTGGCGTGCGCCGCGCGTTGGAATCCTGGTGTGCCGAGAAAAATTTGACTCCGGTACACCTGTGGCCCGGTAGCTCGGTGACGCAGGGCTTTCTGTCCAAGATTGAACCGGAGTGGTCATTGAAGAATCTCAAAGCCGGGGTCGTCGGTCTGTGGATGCCCAATAACACCTCGGCGAACACGCTCAACATCGTCGGCGGCAAGCCCAGCGCGTGGGACAAGAACGCCGATCCGAAGGCGCATACGGCGCCGCTCTCGTGGGAGGACTCGCTCCGATTCGGTCACTACTTGCTCGATGAGAAGGGACGGCTCCTGCCGGAGATCGAAGAGATTTTCCGTATGGCTCATGATTACAACGCCGCCGTTTTTTTCGGCCACCCCACTAAGCCGGAATTTCGTGCCATGGCCGAATACTGTCAGAAGATCGGCTTCAAACGCGGCGTCGTCGATCATCCTTTCAGTCCGTTCGTCAATTTGACGATCGCAGAGATGAAAGAGGCGGGCGACGCCGGGTTGTGGCTTAACTTCACTTACGATGAATTGTCGCCGCTCCTCGGCATCGATCCGGGCAACATGTACGAGGCGATTCGCACTGTCGGGCCGGCGCGCTGCACGCTATCGTCGGACGCCGGCGAGCCGCTGTTTCCGAACTCGGTCGAATCGCTCCGTTTGCTGCGCGGCCACATGAGCGCGTTCGGCTGCAGCGAGGACGAAATCTACACGATGTGCACGGCGAATCCGGCTTTCATCGTCGGTCTGGAGCTTTCGACGGCGCAGCGGGCGAGCGCCTAACGACCGAACAGGTTCAATTTGTTGCCTCGTTCAAAACGTTCAAGCCGTGGGGCCGAGTCGGTTCGAGCGGTTCCAAGGGTTTCATTGTTCCAGAGGTTGGGAAACATGGGCCAGAGCGAACGGTTTGAACGGGTATTGCTATGAACCTCGCCGATCGATTCGATCATATCGTGCTCACGGTCAAGGACATTGCAGTCACCGTCGAATTTTATGAGCGCGTGCTTGGGTTCGAGAAAGAAGTTTTTCAGGGGTCGGACGGAACCGTCCGCTATGCTTTGCGCTTCGGCAAGAGCAAGATCAACTTGCAGGACAAGAACACCGGTGTTGTTAACAAGGCCAAGGCGCCAACGTTCGGCTCGGCCGACTTCTGCCTGATCGCTTCGCTGCCTTTGGACCGAGTCATCGCGCACCTGCGGGGCGAAAACATCGAAATTGTCGGCCCGGTCGACCGGCGCGGCGCCATGGGCCCGATGCGCTCGGTTTATTGCCGCGATCCGGATGGCAACTTGATTGAAATTTCCGAATACCATCAAACAGCGACGTGAAGATGGCCGCTCAGAAAAAACAGAAATTGCAGCAACCCGAAGGACGATGGAACAAGGAGGTGCTCGTCGGCGCACTCTGCGCCATCGTTGTTCTGGCGCTCAATGCGGGCTTTTATGCAACGCCCGCCGATTCCGCAGAGATCGCTTGTCCCGCGCTGCTTGATCGCAAGTTGAGCACTTTGACGGAGGAGTCGATGTCGCTTTGCCAGTACCGCGGCAAAGTGGTGCTGGTCGTCAATACCGCGAGCCAATGCGGCTATACGCCGCAGTATGAAGGGCTAGAAAGATTGTACCAGCGCTACCAAGACAAAGGGTTGGTCGTTTTGGGTTTTCCGGCCAACGATTTCGGCGGGCAGGAGCCCGGCTCCAACCAGCAGATCGAGCAATTTTGCCGATTGAATTACGGCGTTACCTTCCCGATGTTCGCCAAGAGCACGGTCACCGGGCCCAAGGCCAATGCTCTTTACCGAGAGCTGGCGAAAAAAACCGGCCAACCGCCGCGGTGGAATTTCTATAAATATCTCATCGATCGAAAGGGGCAGGTTGCGGCGGTTTTCGAAAGCGCGGTTGAACCGGAGGACCGCCGCGTGACGACACAGATTGAAAAGCTTCTAGCAGCACATTAGCCGCGCGGGTAAAAAAAAGTTCGAACGGGTCACACGATGCCGCTGATGCCGAGCAGCGCTCCGGCGGTGAGGAGCCAAAGGGGATTCCACGGAGCGCGCAAGACCACTGCGGCGGTCAGTAGCGTAAGCAGGTAACCTCGCCAGTCGTTATTAACCGCGCGCATCAGCACGATGGAACCAGCGAACATCAAGCCAATCGTGATCGGCGTCAGGCCGCGGCGCAACGCGCGGAGAATCGGCGCGTTCGGATAGCGCGCGTTGAAATGGCCGACGAACAGGGTCAGCGTGGTCGCCGGGATCAGAATCGGGATCGTTGTCGCCGCAGCGCCGGCCCAGCCGGCCAAGTACCAGCCCATCAACGTGACGTACATGACGTTAGGCCCAGGGGCCGACTGGGCTAGGGTGTAAATCTCAGCGAACTCCCGGTTCGACAACAGTTGATTCGCTTCGACCATATAGCGATGAATGTCCGGCAAAATCGCCGACGGTCCCCCCACCGCAACGAACCAGAGAGCGAGAAAATGGAGAAATAATGAAAATAGGTCGATACGATCCATAAGAATTCTTCCCGCAAAGGCGCTAAGTTTGGATTGAATCTTTAGCGCGGGTCTGGGCGCCTTCGTGGGAAATAATCTCCTAATCCTTCGCTTTCCAGGCGAGAAATACCGCGCAGGGCGCGAGAACGGCGATTACCCACAAAAGCGGCCAGCGCATGACGCCGACGGCACCGAAGGCGAGCAGGCCAAAGAGCCAAGGACGAACTTGCGCGGGCAATACCAGCGCGAGCTTGATAACCGTGGCGAGCAGCAGCCCAGCCGCGACTTTCGACATGCCGCCGAGCGCTTGCTGGACTTGCGGCAAGGCGCCGTAGCTTTGATAGAGCACGCCCATACCGATGACAATTAAGAATGGCCAGCCAAGGTAACCGGCCACCGATGCTGCGGCGCCGCGCCAGCCGCCGAAGCGATAGCCGACCATCACCGTCAGGTTGAGTACATTGGGGCCAGGCAAGAGCTGGCCGAGAGTCAGCAATTCGACGAATTCGCGCTCGCTCAACCAGCGCCGTTGGTCCACCAGCCCGCGCCGCGCCCAGAAAAGGGCGCCGCCGAAGCTGGACAGGCTGATTTTCGAAAAAGCGAGAAAGAGAGCCCAGCTGTGGATATTCGATTTTTCCGGATTGTCCTGCTGCATGGCGCTGTTTGCCGGATCTGAACCGCTGCTGAACAACTTTACATTGATGCGGAGCGCGGCCTTGACTGGGCTACCGTTCGATCTCTCGGATAAGCGCGTCGGCGAATCTCTGGGTGCTCGCCGTGCCGCCGAGATCGCGGGTGACGCTGTCGCCGCGCGCCACGACCTTCTCTAATGCGGCCTGGATACGGTGGGCGGCGGCGCGCTCGTTCAAGTGGCGCAACATCATGACGGCGGCGGCGATCATGGCGGATGGGTTGGCGATCCCTTTGCCCTTGATATCCGGCGCGCTGCCATGAACCGGCTCGAATAGCGCGTGTTGATCGCCGAGGTTGGCGCCGGCGACCAAACCGAGTCCGCCAACCAGGCCAGCGGCCAAGTCGGAAACGATGTCGCCGTAGAGATTTTCCAGTAAAAGGACATCGAATTGCAGCGGATCGAGGACAAGCTGCATGCAGGCGTTATCGACGATGATGTCATTGAAGTCGATGCGCGGATATTTCCGCGCCATTTTTCGCGCGCAGGCCAGAAACAACCCATCGGTGAGCTTCATAATATTGGCCTTGTGTACCGCCGAAACCTTCTGCCGTCCATTCTTCTTGGCGTACTCGAAAGCGAATTTGGCGATGCGTGTCGAAGCCGCTTCGGTAATGATCTTGAGCGATTCCATGACCCCGGGCACGACTTCATGTTCGATGCCCGAATAAAGGCCCTCGGTATTTTCCCGCACCACGACCAGATCGACATTTTGATAGCGGGCTTTGACCCCGGGCAAGTTTTTGATAGGCCGGAGATTGGCGTAAAGGTCGAAGCTCTGGCGCAACTCGACATTGACGCTGCTGAAGCCCTCGCCCACCGGTGTTGTCACCGGTCCTTTGAGCGCGACTTTGTTCTTGGTGAAAGAATCCATCAGCCCCTTGGGGATAGTCGTGCCATGTTTTTTTAGAGCTTCGCTGCCGGCGAGGTGGGAGTCCCAATCGACCTTGACGCCGGCAGCCTTGATGACGTCGAGAGTCGGCTTGACCACTTCAGGGCCGATGCCGTCGCCGGGAATCAATGTAATTCTATGTCTCACGGCTTTACCTCTTTGGCCCGGATCATAGCAGGCTCTTGGCGACATAAAAACCAGCGCACGCTTATGCAGGTGGCTGACTTGATCGCCGGCGCACCTGTTCCCTTTGTCTCGACTCGAGCAGCGACATACGAGCATAGATCAATAAGAATCTGAGCGCCGATGCGCCGGTCTAAACAGTATTTTCGAATCGTCATACAATCAGTTAAATTGCGACAAAGGGACCGGCTGATGAAAGACGGAGACAGGCAAGGCGACGCCGCGGAGCTCGTGCGCGATGCGGTGCAGCAAATTTATCGGCGCGATTCGCGCTCCGTGCTTGCGACATTGATTCGCCTGCTAGGTGATTTCGATCTCGCCGAGGAGGCGCTGCAGGACGCCTTTAGGGCCGCATTGGAGCAATGGTCGCGCGACGGCGTGCCCAATAATCCGAAAGCCTGGTTGATTTCGACCGGGCGATTCAAAGCTATCGACGCGCTCCGGAAGCGGTCGCGATTGGAGCCACTGCCCGACGATCTAGAACAGCGGCTCGCAAGCACAAGCGGTGATCCCGCGGCCGATGACCATCCGAGCATAGAAGACGACCAGCTCAGGCTCATTTTCACCTGCTGTCATCCGGCGCTTTCGCCGGAGGCGCAAGTCGCCATGACCCTGCGCGAAGTCTGCGGCCTCACGACGGAAGAGGTGGGGCGAGCCTTTCTTGCCCCGCCGTCCACCGTGGCGCAGCGTATCGTGCGCGCAAAGGCGAAGATTCGCAATGCGCGCATTCCCTATGCTGTGCCGGCCAAGGCCGATTTGGCCGAGCGGCTCGATGCGGTCCTGCAAGTCATTTACCTGGTGTTCAATGAAGGCTACTCGGCTTCCGCCGGTGCTTCCTTGATCCGGCAGGATCTCTCGGGCGAGGCGATCCGGTTGGCGCGGCTCTTGACCGATTTGCTGCCCGAGCCCGAGGCGCTGGGGCTGCTTGCGCTGATGCTGCTGCAAGAATCACGGCGCGCGGCGCGGGTCTCATCGACGGGTGATATCGTGCTCTTGGAGGAGCAGGACCGATCGCAATGGGACCGCCGCCTGATCGCCGAAGGATCGGCCTTGGTGGAACGGTCTTTCGCCGCGCCTGAAATAGGACCCTACGCGATCCAGGCGGCGATCGCCGCGGTGCATGCCAACGCGCCCAGCGCTGCGGCGACCGATTGGCAAAAGATTGTCGGTCTCTATGATTTGCTGCTGCGAGCCAGTCCTTCGCCTGTGGTTGAACTCAATCGCGCCGTCGCGGTCGCGATGCGCGATGGCCCTGCAATCGGGCTCAGTCTCATCGACAGGCTTTTAGCGCGGGGCTATCTCACGAACTATCATCTCGCACATGCGGCCCGGGCGGACCTCTGCCGGCGCATGGGGCGCGCCGACGAAGCGCGGGCCTCTTACCGCCGTGCCCTTGAGCTGGTCCAGCAAGAGCCCGAAAGGCGTTTTCTCGAAAGGCGGCTACACCAGCTAAAGTAGGGCGCGTGCGACTGTCGATTTGGTTGCCTGCCGCACGACTATCAAGTGATGCGCCCGCGGGCCATTGCGCGCCGCGGGTCTGTAAAAAGCATCTTGAGTCGGCGCTATTGGCCGTATATCTTTTGCGCCATGAATATTGCGTTACTTCCCGCGTCGCCAGTGGAGGAACTGACCCTCAAGTACCGCGGCCTCTTCGAAGTCTCCCAGGCGATCGCTTCGCACCGCGAGCTCAACGAACTTTTCCAGGATCTATCCAAACGGCTCCGGCTCGTGCTGCCCTTCGACTACATGAGTCTTCGTCTCTTCGACCGAGAGCGGGGCCTCATGCGCCGCCATGTTCTGGTGAAGTCGTCGCCGGTGGAAGTGCCGTTCGCGGAGGAGCTGCCGGTGGAAAATTCGCTCAGCGGTTGGGTGTGGCGGCACCGGAAGGCTGTCTTTATCGATAGCATCGACGAAGAAAAGCGTTTTCCCCAAGCGATGCAGGCGTTGCGCGGAAACAACATCAAATCGTGCTGCTGTCTGCCGCTGGCCACGGCGCACCGCTGCCTCGGCGCGCTGGCGCTGGGCAGCGTTGGCGCGCAAACGTATGAGCAAAGCGATGTAAGTTTTTTGGAGCAGGTCGCCAGTCAAGTGGCGGTGGCGGTGGACAACGCGCTCAACTTCGAGCAGGCGCGGCTCGCCCAGGACCAGCTCAAGGCGGAGCGCGATCGCTTGAAGCTCCTGCTCGAGGTGAACAATTCGGTGGTCTCCGCGCTCGATCTGCGCCAATTGCTGGGCGCGGTGTCGGCATCGCTGCGGCGTCTGATGTCGCATGAATACGCGAGCCTTTCGCTCTACGACCCTGAAACGCGGCGCTTGCAGATTCACGCCTTGGACTTCCCCGTGAGCAAGGGTTTGCTCACCGAAGGGCTCTCGGTCCCGGTGGAAGGCAGCCCGACGGGACGGGCGCTCACTACGGGGCAGCCCGTATGGATTACTCGTCAAGACATCGAGCAATTCGGCTCCGACATCGCCCTGCGCATCCTCGCCGAAGGTCTCAAATGCGCCTATTGTTTGCCGCTCATCTCGCATGGCCGGCCTTTGGGCACGCTGGTGGTGGCGAGCCTGCGCGAGGAAACATTTCCGGAAAGGGATGCCGATCTGCTGCGGCAGGTGGCGAGTCAGATCGCCATCGGCGTGGAAAATGCGCTGACCTTCGGCAAGGTGGTCGCTCGGGCGAATCAATTGACGGAGGAAAAACTCTATCTGCAGGAAGAAATTCGCTCCGAATACAATTTTGAGGAGATCATTGGCGCTAGCTCGACGCTAAAACAGGTGTTGCAGCAGGTGCGGACTGTGGCGGCCACCGATTCGACCGTGCTCATTCAGGGCGAGACCGGCACGGGCAAGGAATTGATCGCGCGGGCGATTCACAATTTAAGCGCCCGCCGCGAGCGCACCCTGGTCAAAGTCAACTGCGCCGCTATCCCGACGGGGTTGCTCGAAAGCGAGCTGTTCGGCCACGAAAAAGGCGCTTTCACAGGAGCGATCACGCAGCGCCTCGGCCGCTTCGAGCTGGCGCACAAGGGTACCTTATTTCTCGACGAGGTCGGCGATATCCCGGTTGATCTCCAGCCCAAACTGTTGCGCGTGCTCCAAGAGCAGGAGTTCGAGCGCCTGGGCAGCACAAAAACCATTCGCGTGGACGTTCGCCTGGTGGCCGCCACCAATGCGAATCTCGCCGACAAAGTTGCCGAGAACCAATTCCGTAGCGACCTTTACTATCGCCTCAACGTTTTTCCCATCGTGATTCCGCCGCTGCGCGAGCGCAAAGAGGATATTCCGCTGCTAGTGCGATATTTCGCGCAAAAACACGCCCAGCGCATGAAAAAACCGATCGAATCGATTCCCGCCAAAGCGCTTGCGGCATTGACCGAGTACCACTGGCCGGGCAATGTGCGCGAGCTCGAGAATTTTGTCGAGCGCGCCGTCATTCTCTCGCGCGGTCCTGAGCTCGAGGTCCGCACCGGCGAGCTCAAGCAGGCCGCCAAACAAACCCCGATCGCTTCAGCAGGCACCCTGTCCACGTTGGAGCAGGCGGAGCGAGAGCATATTTTGCGCGCGCTCAAGGAAACTAATTGGGCTGTCGGCGGCCCCAACGGCTCGGCCGCAAAGCTCGGCATGAAGCGGACGACGCTGCAATCGCGCATGCGCAAGCTCGGCATTACTCGGCCCACCTGACGCCAATATTTCGGCTGGTGCCGATAAATCGGCACCCCTATCCTCGCTACGGCTCGTTTAATAATTGTACGGCACGGCGGTGGGAATGCGAACTCTTTTCATTCCCGATGGTTGCAATTTCATGTCGGTCTCATCCCGCCTGGCACGGCCGTTGCCTTAGGCGGAAAGAGTCGAGGTCATGATCAAACGGGTGTCGGAGCTTATGTCCGAGGACCGACGGTGCCGACGCCGGCTAGCGGTTGGAGAACGAGATCAACGTCGCGTGCTTTCAGGAAGCCATGTGGGGATCATTACTAAGAAGCAAGCCGGTTAACACACCAAAGACTGCTGCGGAACGCCTTGCTGAGCGAAACTTGGCAACTGCTGCTTCACCTCCCACGTGGAGTCCGTTGCGGCAATGGCTTTTTCGCTCGCTGTGGATCGCTTCCGTCACGTCGAACATCGGCACCTGGATGCATGAGGCGGCGGCCGGGTGGTTGATGGCGGCGCTAACGGCTTCGCCGGTGGCGGTTGCGTTGATGCAGACGGCGACGAGTCTACCGGCGCTGCTGCTGGTATTGCCCGCCGGCGCATTGGCCGACGTCGTCGATCGGCGCAAGATGCTACTGTACACCCAAACATGGATGCTTGTTAGCGCTGCCACTTTAGCGGGTCTCACTTTTTTGGGGCTGACGACCCCGGCGATATTGCTAACTCTCACAGTAGCGCTCGGCGCCGGCGCCGCGCTCAATTCGCCGGCTTGGCAAGCGACGACGCCTGAGATCGTGCCAAGATCCGAGCTTCCAGCCGCGGTCGCCTTGACCGGCTTGGGACTTAACCTGGGTCGGGCATTGGGTCCTGCGTTCGGCGGCATTTTGGTCGCTTGTGCCGGCGCCTGGGCCGTGTTTCTCGTCAACGCGCTGTCGTTTATCACCGTCATCGCCGTGCTTGCGCGTTGGCGAAAACCCCGCAGCGCGCGGCGCAGTCCGCGCGAAAGGGTTTCAACGGCGATTCGCGCGGGTATTCGCTACGCCCGTCACGCTCCCGCGTTGAAAGCGGTCCTGCTGCGAGCGGTGTTGTTGGTTCCGTTCGCGAGCTCCCTCTGGGCTTTGTTGCCGGTGCTGGCCCGCGACGAGCTGGGGTTGGATGCCATCGGTTATGGCATCCTCCTAGGATGCTTGGGCATCGGCGCGGTGGCGGGCGCGCTGCTCTTGCCGATTATGCGCCGGAAGTTGACGACGGATGTGTTGGTGTTGAGCGCATCTGTTCTATTTGCAGTTACCGCTCTGGTTCTGGCTGGTGTCCATCAGTTTGGCGTTGCGGTTTTCGTAATGATCGCGGCCGGCGCGGCGTGGATCGTTGCCGCCGCATCGTTGAATTTGGCGGTGCAGACGGCGGTGCCGTCCTGGGTGAGGGCACGGGCGATCGCTCTCTACCTGTTAGTTTTCCAGGGCGGCATGGCGATCGGCAGCCTGGTTTGGGGCGCGATCGCCGAACGATTCGGAGTCTGCGCAGCATTGTTTACCGCCGCGGGCGGGCTGACCGCGGGACTCGCCGCGAGCGTTCGCTTTCGGCTCGACGGCAGCGAAAGCCTAGACTTGACGCCGTCGGCGCATTGGCCGGAGCCGACCTTGTTGATCAAGCCGCGTCCAGACGATGGTCCCGTGTTGGTGACGATCGAGTATCGTATCGATCCAGGCCGGGCGCGGCAATTCGCTGCGGCGATGCAGCCGGTACGCCGGCAGCGTTTACGGGACGGAGCTTTCCGCGCGAGCCTTTATGCCGATCCGAGCGATCCGTCGCGCTACGTCGAAACTTTCGTCGTCGAGTCATGGGCGGAGCATCTGCGCCAGCATCAGCGCATGACCGTAAGCGATCGGTTAGCCGAAGAACAGGCGCGCGCCTATCATGTGGGCGAGATGCCGCCGGCCATGTCTCACTTTATCTCCGCGCAATCGGATTCGGCGCCCGTGTAGTCGATCGGAACCGGCTCTGGAGTTCGGTTGTAAGTTTGACAATGAAGGTGGCCTGGGTGGCTAGCCCTAATTATTCATGACGTAACGGCGATCGACGCGCGACCCTTCCGGAGCGCTGGCAATTCAGTTCAGCCTTGAAGCGGCGAACGAACGAATTGATCGCGCGGTTACGAGTAAAAAGTTCACCCATTCTGCCAAGGCGAACGACGCGCTGGAGCATTTGCGCTGGTGCCATCGCTCCTCCAGGGTCACACCTCGATCGATACAGTGTCAGCGGTTTCTCTCGTAGTGTGACCCATCGTGGCTAGGAGTCTGCGCCCCAGAAATCATTCTTGCGCCTCGGGAATTCCTCCCTCACCCATCGCCACGCATTGCCTCTCACCCTCACCCTCTCTTCCACGCGGACGTGGTGGAGAGGGCAAAATCTTGGAGACCCAGGCGTTCGACGGCGCAGCAACCGCGTCGCATTCCGCGCGACGCCGTCAGTTCGGCGCGTGCCGAGAGTTCGGCACTCGAGCTTCGTCACCGGGCGCGGCGAGATCCACCGCTTGACAGACAACTCGCTTAAATCGCAGCGGTTGCGTGCGCCAAGGCGCGCGCTCTCCGGGTGGCATGTGGCTTGCGCTAGCGATCCGGTAACAGATTCGAACACGAGGCATGATGTGAAAATCGAAATATCTTTTCTCGCAAATGTACTTCTTCAAGGCCACGACGTGTTGGCCCGCATGACCGTACAAGGAGTGGAGCCGGTCCTGATTTCCTTGGCGGTCGAGTACGGCGTCGCCGGACTTTTAGCAGTCAAGAGAATTTTGCGATCGTTCATCCCAAGTCCGTGCTGCTGACAATCAGAGAAAAAAGTAAGCGCTAAGAGGTGTGTCATGAAAACCAAACGAATGTTGCTCGCTTTGAGTCTGGCCTGGCAAGTCTCCGCTCTACCGAACGTCGGCGCCGACCCCGCGCCGCTGGGCGGTTCCCCGGGCGAGATCCTCGCGCCGTTGCCCATCAAGCAGTCCATGAGCGTTGTGGCGTCCCATCGGATCGCCGCCGGCGAAAGAATCATCGGCCAACTGCTGGTCTACGACGATCCAAAAACCAAAAGGCCGGCCGATTACATGGAGTTGGTGAGCAACTGGGGCAGCGTTATCGCCGCCGTCTGGTTCGATCAATTCGGCATCGAACGGATGGTTGTGGACCGCGGGCTGCTCGAAGACCAAGACCAGCTTGAAGGCGTGCTGGTGCCGGTATTGGCCGGAATCGCTGTCTGAAACGCTATGCTGAAGATCACCGCAGGATTCGACGGTACATGCTCAACGATCGAGCTCGCAGGAAGTTTGACCGGACCTTGGGTCGAGGAATTGGAAAAATGTTGGCGGGAGATTCCAGCCGGCCGTTCGCCGCGGGTTTTATTGGCGTCGGTGACTTACATCGATGAAGCGGGCAAAGAGCTGCTCGGCAGGATTCATGCCGCCGGCGGCGAGCTCAAAGCGAACGGCTGCTTGACGAAGTGCATCGTACAGGAAATCACACGAGGCATGCGAGAGAAATGACTTTTCGTGGAGGCAAGGATGGAATTGGAACCGTATAGGTCGAAACCTACGGCGGCGCGGCAAGACGCCAATTCGCGCGACGAAAAAGTCGCCGGGCTCTTAGAGCCGGATATTTTGCTTGCGGCGCAATTTTTGGCGAACCACCGGAGAAAGACGTTTCTCCAACCGGAAAAAACGCTCATGCTGGCGGTGCTGGACGATGCCGTTCAGTGTTTCAAAGATCACGCGGACGCCCAAAGCGGGCGCAGAAAAAAGTTGTTTGAGGACGCCGCCGAGTGGCTCACGGCGCAGGACGACGACGGGGTGTTTTCATTCGAGAACATCTGCGACGTGCTGGGTATGAACGCCGCATACCTGCGCCGGGGATTGCTGGACTGGAGGATCAACAGAGTTTCCAACGATGCGAGGAGGTTAGCCGGATATGATCGGCGCGGATTACGGACAGCGACTTCAAGATAGAATTGATTCAAGTCGAGGAGGATAGTTCCATGAGTCTATGGCAGCGCGTGTTTTTGCAAAGCAGAGTGAATGAGGGGGCCTACAACGGCGAGGCGCTTGTGCCGCAAATATGGGCCTGGCCGCGGGAAACGTGGTTCCAATCCAGATTGAAATCTTTAAGGGCGCAGAGATTGCGCGTGAAAGAAAGAAGAACGAAATAGCGCTTCGGCTTCTGCCAGAGTCAGGCGGCGTCGACGGGGCCGGTCAATCCATACAGGTCCGACTTTTGGGTGGCGGTGAGCGGCGATACCCCGACCGTTGCGGAGTTATTACCGGCCATGCTCGGTGAATTGCGGCCGTTGGAGTGAACGCGGGCAAGATTGGCGATTGGCGCCGCGGCCGGGTATTTTGACGATGCGCTCCCATGGCGGCAACATTTCACTCGAACAAGTTGGCGCACTGCGGGTCCGCTGGGATCATGTTCATTGGGCGCGAACCGGCCTGAGTGGCAAATCGTTTGTAGCGGCTCTAACCGGTACGGCTCGGCGAGAAACCTGATAGTAATAGAAGGAGATATTCCATGGCAATCATCCTCGATCACACGATCGTGCCGGCGAAGGATCGGAACGCTTCGGCCGAATTTTTCGCCGAAATTTTCGGCTTGACGGTGAAGCCGGGCCAGGGCCATTTTACGCAGGTGCAGGTAAACGACAGTCTGACGTTTGACTTCGACGAAGAACCCGATCCCCGCAGCCAGCACTACGCGTTTCATATCAGCGACGCGGAGTTCGACGCGATCCTTGGCAGGGTGCGGGCGAAGGGGGTTCTCTATGGCAGCGGACCGTTCAATCACTCTGACGGTCAGATTTATACGCGCCGGGGCGGGCGCGGCTTTTACTTCAAAGACCCGAACGGACACTTACTGGAAGTCATGACGGTGCGCGAGACGGGAAGCTAGCGGTCTTGTCGCGCGATTCGCTGATGCAATCAAGCTAATTTCGCGAGCGCGCGCCTCGGTACAGTGGCAAGTCCGGCCGGTGAAAGATATTCCAGGCTGCCCGATGTCTAGCGAAAGCGGATTCGCTTGCGCACTGTCGTTGGCCGAATAGAGCAGCCGACCCATGACGACACCCATCATCATCCTGGTCTTAATGATGGCGCCCTATGTGGCGGTGCGGTTGTTGGCTGCCTTCACGCACCGCAACCTGGATGCGCGCGCGGCGGCCGCCATCGGACTCGGAATTTTGTTCATGTTCACCGCCAGCGCGCACTTCGTGCAAACCCAGCCGATGGCGCAGATGCTGCCGCCGTGGGTGCCCGGACGGACGATATGGGTGTACGTCACGGGACTTCTGGAATTCGCCATCGCTGCCGGTTTCTTCGTTGCGCGGACGAGGCGATATACCGGGTGGGCTGCGGCTGCAATGCTGGTAATGTTCTTTCCTGTCAACGTTTACGCGGCGCTCAATCACATCCCGATGGGCGGTCATGCCTGGGGGCCGGTGTATATGATGATTCGGGGGCCGGTTCAGGTCATCATTTTGTTTTGGCTTTACTGGCATACGATCAGACAACCCAACGGCCCGGGCATTGTAACGGAACACACCGGCATGGCGCGCCGGTGAAATTTTCGCCATGATGTCGATTTTGCCCGTACCTGGACGACTAGTTGTTGGAGGCGCAAGAAAAGACCAGTGCCAAAAGGAGGAAAGCGTATGGCTATCGAACCTTATCTGTTCTTCAACGGTAATTGCGAAGAGGCGATCGATTTCTACAAAAAAGCGCTCGGCGCGGAGCTCGTCATGCTCATGCGCTATAGAGAAAGTCCGGAACCGCCGCCGCCGGGCATGGTGCCGGCGGGCTGGGACGACAAGGTCATGCACGCGAGCTTGCGCATCGGCAACGGTACGCTCATGGCGTCCGATGGCTGTAGCGAGGGACCTAGCTTCAAAGGGTTTTCTCTGTCGCTGAGCGCCGCAGACGAAGCGGAGGCCAAACGGATCTTTGGCGCGCTTTGCGAAGGGGGGCAGGTTCAGATGCCGCTCGGAAAGACTTTTTGGTCGCCCTGTTTCGGCATGGTCGCTGACCGCTTCGGGGTCGGCTGGATGGTCACGGTGGCGCCTTGAGGGCGCCGGCAAGTGCGTTCGAACGAACGAAGGAGCAAGTCGATGCAAAAAATCACGCCCTGCTTGTGGTTCGATCATAACGCCGAGGAGGCGGTGAGTTTTTACACGGCGATTTTCAAAAATGCCAAAGTCGGGAAGGTATCCCGCTACGGTGAAGCCGGACACGAGATTCACGGCAAGCCGGCCGGGACGGTGCTGACGATTGAATTCGAATTGAACGGCCAAACGTTTACCGCGCTCAACGGCGGTCCGGTCTTCCAGTTCAACGAGGCGGTATCGTTTCAGGTGGGCTGCGACTCTCAAGAAGAGGTCGACTATTATTGGGCGCGGCTTTCGGAGGGTGGCGATCCGAGCGCGCAACGGTGCGGCTGGCTGAAAGACAAATACGGCCTTTCCTGGCAGATCGTACCCACAATCTTGAGCCGGTGGTTGCAAGACCAAGACGCCAGAAAACGAGATCGTATGATGAAGGCGCTGCTGCAAATGCGCAAGATCGACATCAAGGCCCTGGAGAGGGCGGTTGAGGAAAATTAGCAGGGGGGACTTTATGAAATACTTGCTGCTCGTTTATCTCAATGAACAGTCATTGAGCGAATCCGAACGCCAGAGTTGCTACGCGGAGTCGCTGCAGCTGGTTCAGGAGATGCGCGCCAACGGCCAGTATCTCGGCGCCAATCCGCTCCAGCCGACTTCGATGGCGACCAGCGTGCGCGTGCGCGAAGGTAAACGGTTGGTGACCGACGGCCCGTTCGCCGAGACGCGCGAGCAACTCGGCGGCTATTTTCTGATTCAAGCGAAAGATCTCGATGAAGCGATCGCGCTGGCGGGCCGGATTCCGATGGCGCGCAAAGGGACGGTCGAAGTCAGGCCGGTCATCGAAATTCCGGAGTTAGCATAGAAAGGAAATTTTATGAGCGCTGTGAGAGTTTTGGTGGGCACGCGCAAGGGCGCGTTCATTCTCACCTCGGACGGCAAGCGGCAGAATTGGCACATCAGCGGGCCGCATTTCGCCGGCTGGGAGATCTATCACTTGAAGGGATCGCCGGTCGATCCCAATCGCATCTACGCGTCGCAGTCGAGCAGTTGGTTCGGGCAAATCATTCAGCGGTCGAGCGACGGCGGCAAAACCTGGGATATCCCTGGCGGCGAGAAAATACCCGAACCCACCGATCCGCCGGGCGGCGTGAGCAACAAGTTCATTTACGACGTTTCGCCGGAAACGGGTAAGCCGCTGACCACACACCAATGGTACGACGGCACGCCGCGTCCGTGGGAGTTCAAGCGCGTCTGGCATCTCGAGCCCTCGCTCACGGATCCGGATACTGTCTACGCCGGCGTTGAAGACGCGGCGTTGTTCCGCAGCAGCGACGGCGGCAAATCATGGCAGGAAATTGCCGGCCTGCGCGGCCACGGCACCGGCGCGCAGTGGCAGCCGGGCGCGGGCGGCATGTGCCTGCACACGATCATTCTCGATAAAACCAACCCCCAGCGGATCGTTGTAGCCATATCGGCCGCCGGCGCATTTCGCACCGACGACGGCGGTAAGAGCTGGCAGCCGATCAATCGCGGTCTGCACTCGCTCTATATTCCTAACCCAACCGCGGAGATCGGTCACTGCGTCCATCGTGTCGCGATGCATCCGGCGCAGCCGAAGACCTTGTTCATGCAAAAACACTGGGACGTCATGCGCAGCGACGACGGCGGCGACAACTGGCATGAGATCAGCGGCAATCTGCCGACCGACTTCGGCTTCGTCATCGACGTCCACGCGCACGAGCCGAATACGATATATGTCGTGCCGATCAAGAGCGATTCGGAACATTTTCCGCCGGACGGCAAACTGCGCGTCTACCGCAGCCGGTCCGGCGGCAACGACTGGGAGCCGCTAACGAAGGGATTGCCGCAGAACAACTGCTACGTCAACGTGCTGCGCGATGCGATGGCGGTGGACTCGCTCGACGAGTGTGGCGTGTACTTCGGCACCACCGGCGGGCAGGTCTATGCTTCGGCCGATGCCGGCGATAGCTGGACGGCGATCGTGCGCGATTTGCCGGCGGTCGTGTCCGTGGAAGTGCAGACGCTGCGATGATCCGCATCAGTCTGCCGCCGCATCTGCGCAAACTCGCAAACGTGGAAGGCGAGATCGCGCTCGATATTTCCGGCGCCGCGACACTGCGAAGCGCGCTCGACGCCCTGGAAGCCCGCCATCCAGCGTTGCGCGGCACGATCCGCGACCACGCGACGCAAAGGCGCCGTTCGTTCGTGCGCTTTTTTGCCTGCCAGGAGGATTGGTCGCACCAGTCCTTCGATGCGCCGCTTCCCGACGCGGTCGCCAAAGGGAACGAGCCATTGATGATCGTCGGCGCGATCGCCGGAGGTTAATGATGGCAGCGTCAAAGTTGGCGCGAATATCGCCGCTTCACGAGTCCACTTGCGGGGGAACGGGCAACCCGAAAAAATACCAGGCGAGCAGAACCGCCACGCCGAGAAATTCCGGCAGAGTCGGCGAAACTTGGATCAAGGCGCCGCCGAGCATGCCGCCCAGCGATGCACCGATAAAGCCGAAAAAATTATACATGCCGCTTGCGGCGCCGCGTCCCGCGGCGGGAACCTGCCGGGTCAAAAACGCCGGCAACATCGGCTGGTACATGCTATAGCCGAAAAAAAATGCCGCGCCGCTCAGATAGAGCAGGAGATCGATCTGGGCGCCGAAGAGGTACGCGACATAGCCCAGGGTCGCAGTCAGCCAGCCGATCATGATCGGGCGGTGAAAATGGCCCTCCCGTTCGGCGCGGCGCATGTAGGGAAAAACTAACAGAACGCTGGGGAGAAAAATGACGAGATAAACGCGCCAGAGCTGGGCCTTGTCGAAGCCGATTTCGGTCCAGCTCAGCGGATAAGTGAAGAAGAACAGGTTCAACGCAAACGACAGCACGAAAGTGGCGATGAAGATGGGCCGAAGGCCGGCGTGCATGAGGAGCGGTTTGAGCGCGGTCGGACTTTCGCGCCGATCGGCGCGGCGCTCGACGGGAAATGTCATTGCTGCGATCAGCAGCGAAACCAGACCGAGCAGCGCCAGCAGGTAGAACAGACCGTCGAGACCAAAATGCGCGGCAAGCAGCGGGCCGGCGAGAAGGCCGATCACGAAGGAGGCGCCGATGGCGATGCCGGTGACCGTATAGGCTTGGGCGCGTACGGTGGGACGGGTGAGATCGGCGAGCGCAGCAAAGGCCACGCCCCCGACCGCGCCGGTTCCCTGCAGCGCTCGCGCCAGAATCAAGCCGGCAATGGACTCCGCCAGCGCGCAACTGGCGCTGCCGACGCAGAATAAGGCGAGGCCGATGAGCAAGACCGGCTTTCGTCCCCAGCGATCGCTCGCCCAACCCAAAGGAATTTGTAAGATACACTGAACCAGAGCATAGATGCCGAAGGCGATACCGGCGAGCGCGGGCGACGCTCCGGGGTAGCGCAGCGCATAGGCGCTGAAGATCGGCAGCATGAGAAAGATTCCCAGCAAGCGGAGCGCGGAAATCAGGCTGACGAGGATGACCGGCGCGATTTCAGAGCGGGTAAATGAGTGGGAATATGCAGTCAATGTGCGACGGGGTCTCCGTTGTCATCGAAACTCGGCTAAAGTTACATGCTTTGGCGGAAATGGAAAGAGGGAGCGTGCGCCCACCGACGTCGCGCCGGCCGCGCAGTCGCAAAGCAGATCTAAATTTCCCTCACAACGCGGCGACGCAAAGATCCGGCGATTCGCCGCGCGACTTAGCGCGGGAAACTAGGGCGCTCAGCGTTGCGGCAGCGGGTCGGGGCCGGTGAGTTTTTTGAACAATTCCACGGCTTCACGGTCGCGCGGCATGTCCTTAATGGTTTGCTCCAACTCCTCCGGCATTTGCGGCTCGGCTTTCAGGCCGGTGAGTTTGGCATATTCTTTGTGAAACTCCGGGTCCCTGTAAGTCTTGCGCATCGCTTCCTGCAGGATCTGAACGCGGTCCCTGGGCGTGCCCGGAGGCAAGATATACGGGTTGCCGCTGCCGACAAAAGCACGGTACAGGGCAACGATCTTCCGGTCCATCTCCGAACCGGCAAAGGTCTCGACGTCGGGAAGCTTGGCTAAACGGGGATGGCTGTGTTTTCGCCCTTTGGGAATCTCGATGATGCCGTGGAAGTCGACGAGACCTTTTTCGACCCATTCGCGATTCTCGTGCAGCATCGAGTCGGCCACCGTCGAGCGCGCGTCCAGCTCACCCTGCTCGATGGCGATATCCAGCGCGCGCGCGTCGTATCCGGTGACGAATCTCGGTTGTTTCAAGCCGATCAGATAGCTGAACATGCGGCCCGAGATGTAAATCAAATGACCCACCGATTGAGCGCCGACTCTCACACCCGAGGCGGTTCGAAGCTTCTCCAGATTATCGAGGCCCGCCTCCCGGCGCGTTAGAAAAACATGATAGCCGCCGCTGTAGCTGGTACCGAGATAACTCACCTTATCGATGTCATAGAGAACTCCGCTCTCACCGAGGATCGGGTGCATGACAAACGGGGTTGACATACGGCCGATGGTCAAGCCGTCCGGGCGGACCGAGCGATAAAGATGGTTTGCCGCCTTGCGCCCGCCGCCGCCGTCCATGTACTGCATCACAATGGTCGGGTTGCCGGGAATATATTTCTGAAGAAAAGGCACGATCGCTTTGGTGCGCATGTCGCCGACGCCGCCCGGCCCGCTGCTTTGAATGATCGTGACGGTTTTTCCCTGAAAGAAAGACGTTTGCGACAAAGCGATGCCGTTTACGAGAGAAAGAAGCGACACCGTGAGAGAGATTTCGAGCAACGATCGTCGCTGGGATTTGCCTCGATTCATAGGGCACCTCCTCGAAATGATCTCAGCTATGTTTCGCTTGGCCCTGCCGGCAATCAGCGGTGGTTCGACAGCCCGATTAACACCTCTGAAAAGTGGTGTCAACGAGATAAACGCGGCTACCCAGAACTAGCCGGGCGGTGCAGTTCTTCTGTTCACCAGTCGCTAGGCTGTGCTCAAAAGCTCAAGAGGGAAGGTGCCAAGGGCACGGGGCGGGGAACCCCGTGCCTTTGACGTTTCGACCACGAATCAAAGTTTTTCGAAGACCCAGACCTGCGCGTTTCGGAAACCCGTAGACGTTTCAATTGTCCAGAGCACTTCTTCGTATTCATTGTCGAAGACATTGGACATGATTTTTGTAAAGCTGTTGCCTTTATTGAAGGTGTCAGTGTCGATTATACAGAGATCGTCCGCTCCTTCCTCAATAATTTCAGCGCAGGTCAAGGTAAGGCTGTCGGTTTTTTTGCCGACGATGCGAATCATGACATAAACGGAAAGTTTTTCGTTAACCAAGATTGAGGCGGTGCCATCATTGGTGCCGTCGCAATCGGTGATCTTGAAGTTTTGTGAGGCGGTGGGCTCAAGCTGCCAGAGGATGGTGCCGATAGAACCGGAATTTACGCGCTCGAAAAACACCCGATGACCCGAGTTGGTGCAAACCGTATCGCTGGGACTCCAGTTGTCCTGCGGTACCGCGAGAACGTTAAAATTATAAAGTTTACGGCCGACATCGTTGTCTCGCGACTGCCCGGGAGGGGCAGCGAGCAGGTTTGCAGCCGGAATCGTTAAAGCGAATGCAAGCGCTGTCAGAAGGCGAATTTTCATGAAATCTCCTCATTTTGTAGTAGTTTTAGTTCAACCCGCTACGAATGCTTAACTGACTAATGGACACGGGGGACTGTCTTGTCACTCCGAGTTTTCAGATCACTCGCGCGCAAGCGCGCGAAAAAAATAAAAAAATACTTTCCATAATGTTCAACCGAGGTGGATTTTGATCGCGTGACCTCCCTTCCCCGCACAGAAAGCGATCGTCAACGACGTCGGACTTGCAGCCGCTGCAAAGATCGACTGTAAACGCGCACCTGGAGATTGTTTCTTTTAGGTAACAGTAGGCAGTCCTAACAAGTTGCGTGCCCGAAACTGCCCTTCATAGGATTGTCAGAAAAATCAGAAATCGCTTCATAGGAAGATGAATCGCCGCATCCGTGCCGGACGAAAATGAAAACCAATCTTAAATTCTCCTGCAGTCAATGTCCTACGGGCGAAGGAAAGAGCGTACACGATCTATAAACACTGCTCGTGGGACTTCAATAAAAAACGTGCCACGCGGAAAAAATGGCGTTGTCCAACGCGGCAACTCTTTCGGCAAATTATCTTGCCAACGTGGATTCAGAAGGAATCAGGTGAACGGTAGTGGTATCGAAAAAGGCAGTGACCTCAATCCCTCGGTCAAGCCGCGGCGCGTTATCCACGCCCCGGGCTATTAGCGCAATCAGGAGAAAGGCGCGGCAATCGATCGTCAAACGCTGATGGGTCCTGCTGGGCACGAGCTCCGAAATGACGCCCCGGATGCGATTTTCGCGGCCCACCGTATGATTGGCGGTGTCTATGGCCACGCAGTCCGAACGGAGGCAAGCTACAACCGACGAGCCAATGAGCGCTTTGCCGGCGGCACGAAGGGTTGCGCCATTGATATCGATCAAAGAGTAATCTCCTTCGCAACCGCGCATGACCCCGTGCCAGCGGTTTTCAATGCCGACGATCTCGGCGACCTTTTCTGTGGCCGGGCGCGCGAAAACTTCATCGCGCGTTCCGATTTGCAGCAGCCTGCCGTCTTTCATGACCCCAACTCGGTCGGCGAGCCTGTATGCTTCTTCCCGATCGTGCGTGACGATGACGGTCGTGATTCTGCTCTCGCGGACGATTTTTTGAAAATCACGCAGCAAGACTTCGCGAGTCGTGGGGTCGAGCGCAGAGAACGGCTCATCGAGCAATAAAATTTCGGGCTCCAGTACGAGAGCACGAGCCAGGCTTGTTCTTTGTGCTTCGCCTCCGGAAAGAGTGCGGATGGCACGTCCAGCCAGTGACAGGATGCCGAGACGCTCAAGCCAGGGATTTACGCGGTGTTCGACCGCTCGTGTCTGAAGGCCGCGCAGTTTCAAGCCCAACGCGGCATTCTGGTAAACCGTGCCGTTCAATAACAAGGGGTCTTGAAAGACCATCGCCATGCGCCGCCTGGCTTCAAGGGAACCGCCACGGCTTATCGTAGAGCCGCGAAATCGAATCGCGCCCTCGGCCGCTTGGAGTAGCCCAATCACATTCAGCAGGGTGGTTTTGCCGGCGCCGTTCGGGCCGAGCAGGGATACGATTTCGCCCTTGCGGATTTCAAGCTCGGGTATGTTCAGGACCATCGTGTCGCCGTGACGGACGACGATGTCGCGCAGCGCTAGGAAGTCTTCGGCCATCGAATTCGCTCGCGCTGCTGGATGCGAGTGAGAATGAAATTGATGGCGAACGTCATCAACAGCAAAATGACGCTCAAGGCGATGGCGATGTCGAAGTTGCCTTTGCCGGTCTCGAGCACAGTGGCGGTCGTCAACACGCGCGTTTGGCCGCGAATATTGCCGCCTACCATCATCGATGCGCCGACTTCCGAAATCACGCCGCCGAAGCCGGCCATGACGGCGGCCAAAAGCGGCAATTTCGCTTCTTTGCAGAGCAGCCACAGCAGTTGCGGCTTGGAAGCACCGATGCCAAGGAGTTGCAAGCCCAATTTCGGATCGAGAGCTTGAAAGCTTGCCATCGTCAACCCGGCGACGATGGGAAAAGCGATGATCACCTGGGCGATGATCATCGCCGCGGGGGAGTAGATTAAGTCGAGAAAACCGAACGGGCCGCTGCGCCAAAGAAAAAGCGATACGAACAAGCCGACGACGACCGGCGGTAGGGCCATACCGGTGTTGACCGCGGCCACCACGACCGAACGGCCCGGGAAACCGCTAATGGCGAGTACGATGCCAAGCGGCATCCCGAGCAACAGCGAAATCAAAGTCGCGCTCCCGGAGATTTTCAGTGACAGCCAGGTGACGGACCAAACTTCGGCGTCCAAGCCAACTATCAGTTCGGCTGATTTCAGAATGCCCAGCCAAATCAGTTCCACCCTAGGCTCCGAGTTCTTCCTCTTTTTTACCGGCAACGGGGATGAAGAGGGGTTGCCCGAATTTCTCGATGCCAAAACTCCCGATGACTTTCTGCGTCTGTGGCGCAATCATGAAATCCGCGAAGCTTTTGCCTCCCGGCGCATTGATGCGCGTTCCATTGGCCGGATTGACTTCCATGACCGAATAAACGTTGAAGAGCGCCTTGTCGCCTTCGAGCAAGATCGGCAAAGTGATTTTTTTGCCGAACGCGAGATGAGTGCCACGATCGCTGATCGTATAGGCATTGCGCTCGTTGGCGATATTTAGAGTTGCGCCCATACCCTGGCCGGCCTCGATATACCAGGCGCCTTTAGGCTCGATGCGCGCCGACTGCCAGAGGCTCTTTTCCAGCAGGTGAGTTCCGGAGTTGTCGCCGCGCGAGACGAAATTAGACTTGGTCTGGGCGATCGCCTTGAGCGCGCCGCTCGCTGTTTTCGCCGTTCGAATTTTAGCCGGATCATTCCTCGGGCCGATCATGATGAAGTCGTTGTACATGACGAGTCGGCGATTGATCAGCTTACCTTCGGCGACGAGTTTCTTCTCGAGAGCGGGAGCGTGTACGAGCACGACGTCGGCATCTCCCTTGGCCGCCAGTGCGAGCGCCTGACCGGTGCCGACGGAGATCGTCTTCACCGAGTAGCCGCTCTGTTTCTCGAACAGCGGAATCAAGATGTCCAGCAATCCTGAATCCTGCGTGCTTGTGGTGGTCGAGAGAATCAGGGTGCGGCCGGGCGCGTCGGCACTCCGCACCACGGAGGCGCACGGGATGGCCCAACAGGCGAGCAACAATACCGAGCGATAAAAACTGGAGTGCATCGAGCGCGCCTATTGTTCTGGACTAAACCGGACGGATGAGCCGACCGGATTCGCTGACGTCATAGCCGCCCAAGGCATCCACCCGGTCGCGGAATTCGCGCGAAGCAACGATGCCGACCAGCGCTTGCATACCGTCGGAAAAAAATCGTTCGCGGGGAATCCAAAGGTCAAAGCGCTCGCGCGTCAGGGGAATAAAATCGAGTCCCAGTAGCGCAGCCGCGGTTCGCGTCGCTATGCCGACGTCGGCTTGACCTTTGAGAATCCGCAGTCCCACCTCGAGATGGGTGGAAACTTCGTTGGTGTAGCCGGACAATTTTTTTGAATTAACCCGCGCCAGGGCAAGCTGTTGATCCAAATAGATTCGAGTTCCCGAACCGAGCTGCCGGTTGATGAAGCGCAGCTCAGGGCGGCTGAGATCGCGAATCGAACCGAGTTTGCGAGGATTCCGCGGCGCGACCAGAAGTCCAAGCTCACGGTAGAAGAGCTGCACGATGACCGGGGGCTCCGAGCGGAAAAAATTTCCCGGCGGTTTCTTGTTCGATGCGCGGGCCGGTTGCGACAAGTGCGCCGTGGCGCAGTCGGCCACACCGTCACCTATAGCCGAGAGCCCTGCGCTGCTGCCGACGGTGGCGATGTAGAACGACGCCGGCCTAGTCTGTTTTTCGTAGAGATCGCGCAAGATGCCAAGACTCGGGTCGTCGCTGCCCGCCGCGAGCAGAAAAGAGCGGTCCGGCGCTGCGGGAGGCGTTCCTTGTTTGCTGCCCGCGCTGTGCTCGATCCACTGGTCGATCAGTCTTTTCGGAAAAGTCCACTTGCCGGTTACCCGAGTGGACGGAATCTGCCCCGCCTTGGCGAGAAAATAAATCTTCTTCTCGTTGATGCCGAGATAGCGAGCCACTTCGCCGACGTTCATGAACTCGCTGGAGCGCTGCCGGTGCACAGACCTGGCGCTATCAGATTTTGAGAAATAAAGCAATCATTCTTACAAATAGACTGAAATAATAACCAATCTTCTAGTATTAGCCGCACAGGCCTCGCTGTTTCGTTTCGTAAAACGACCCGTTCGCAACAACACGGCGGCGCGATTGACGAGCCTTTGGCTTAGCGATAGCGTGAGCGTCCGTGAAGTAAAATTTGATCCAGTGAGGACATCATCATGACGCAATCCGATCCCGTGCGCGTGGGCTTGATTGGCGCAGGCGGCCGATGGGGACCGCGGGCGCATGTTCCGGCACTGCAGGGACTCCCCGAAACCGCGCTCTTCGCGGTGTGCACGGCGCATGCCGAGACCGCCCAGGCGGCGGCGCAAAAATTCGCTGTGGAATGCGCCTATGGCAGCGACAAAGCGCTGAATGCCGACAAGCGTGTCGAAGCCGTGGCGGTGGCCGTGCGCGTGCCGGCGCACTTTGAGCTCAGCAAAAACGCCATCGAAGCGGGCAAGCACGTCTTCTGCGAATGGCCTCTCGGCGCGAATACCCAGGAAGCCGAACAACTCGCGGCGCTGGCACGGCAGAAAAACGTTCGCACGATCGTGGGCTTACAACGGCGCGCGTCGCCGGCTTATCTGTACATGTGCGAGCTTGTCCGGCAAGGCTATGTCGGACAGGTCGTGGCGGTGAACATGTTGTTGATGAACAGCGGTGTATTGACGCGAACGTCGGATCGCACCTGGCAGCGGGATGCGACCCTGGGGGCAAATCCATTGACCATCACTTTCGCGCATGTGTTTGACGCCATGTGTATGGTAGTCGGCGAACTGGCCGAACTCTCGGCTGTTGTCTCCACACAGGTGCGGCAGTGGCTCGAAATCGACACCAACAAGTACGTGGACGTTACCTCTCCCGATAACATTCTCGTGCAAGGGCGTTTGGAAAACGGCGCAGTCGTCAACGCCTACTGCGGCGTGCAGCCGTACCATGGCAGCGGGCACCGCCTGGAAATCTACGGCAAGGAAGGCACGCTGGCGATGATTGGCGGCGGCGAAGGAGGCGAGGAACGCAGGCGCAGGGTCATGGGAGGCCAGAAAAACGATAAGGCTCTAGAAGAGCTGCCGATTCCCGAGCGATTCACGTGGGTGCCGCAGGCGGTGCGCGAAGGGGGAGCCTCGTACGACGTGGGCCAGATGTGGGTCAAGTTCGCGGCAGCAATAAGGACCGGTTCGAATAGCGATGCCGATTTCCCCGACTTTGACCATGCGGTGCGCCGCCATAAAACGTTGGATGCCATCGTGCTCGCTTCACAGACCGGGCAGCGGCAGAAGATTGTATTTTAAAGGGAACCGTTCCAATGGTTTCAGGTCTGGGAGTTTCGCAAAACCCAGCGGAACTTTTCGAACGGAGCGCAGCGGTGACACTACAACCTTTCCCTCGAGTTGATGGCGATTGACGAGTTACGGGCTTAGCGATAGCCTCACGTAGAAAGGGGCGAAAGGAGAAAGGCCATGGCGCATCGAGCGCAAGAGATACACGACGGTTTGAAACACCCGGTGATTGACGGCGATGGCCATTGGTTGGAGCCGATTCTGATTTTTCTTGAATACTTGAGGGAAGTGGGCGGCGCCCGGGCGGTGGATCAGATGCGAACGCTTTGGCATGGACGAGACGCATGGTACCGGGCCACGCCGGCGGAACGGCAGCGCCAGCGCTTGCGCCGCACGATTTGGTGGGGCGTCACCAGCAATACTTACGACAAGGCTACGGCGCTGCTGCCGGCGCTTTTGAACGAACGGCTGCCCGAACTGGGCATCGACTTCGCATTGATTTATCCGAGCTTCGGCCTCAGCATCAACGGCATTGCCGAGACGGACCTGCACCGGGCTGCCGTGCGTGCATATAACATGATGACCGCGGATATGTTCGCACCGTATTCCGAACGGTTTGCGCCGGTGGCCATCATTCCCACGGAAACGCCCGAGGAAGCGCTTGAGGAGCTGGAATACGCGGTGGTGCAGCGGGCTTACAAAGCGATCATGCTGAAGGGCAACCAGGAAAGGCCGATCCCGAGCGCGGCGGAGGGCATCGATTCGAAAAAGGCGGCCTGGTATGTCGATACCATCGCGCTCGATAGTCCCTATGATTACGAGCCGCTCTGGCGCCGGTGCGTGGAAATGGGCGTCGCGGTGACGCAGCATTCCGGCAGCGGACGCTGGCATGATCGCGCCTCGATCAACAACTTCACGTATAACCACGTCGGCCATTTCGCCGAATCGAACCACGCATTCGCGCGCGGAGTTTTTCTTGGCGGGGTCGTGCGGCGTTACCCGACGCTGAACTTCGGTTTCATGGAAGGCGGCGTGAGCTGGGCCTGTCAAATGTGTCTCGATATGATCGAGCACTGGGAAAAGCGCCGCCGCGCCGGCCTTCAGTACCCGAGCGAAACGGACATCGCTCAGCTGCATCAGCTGATTCAGAAATATGGCGATCAAAGACTGAAAGCCAACGCCGTTGCGCTCACGAACAGCCTCGACGCGTTTCGCCCGGAGTGCAGCGTCGAAGAACTCAGCCGGCCGGAGTTCGTGTTCGACGACTTCGAGGCTGCGGGCGTCGATTCGAAAGAGGAGATCCGGGCGGTTTTCTCCGGCAACTTTTATTTTGGTTGTGAGGCGGATGATCGGGCGGCCATGTGGGCCTTTGACCCGCGTATGGGAGTGCGGCTCCGACCTGTGTTCAGCTCGGACTTCACGCATTTCGACGTGCCCGATTTCGAGGAAGTAATTCCGGAAGCGTTCGAGATGGTCGAGCGGGGTTTCATTACCGAGCAAGACTTCCGCGAGTTTACCTTTACCAATGCGGCGCGCTTGCACACGCGGAACAATCCAGGCTTTTTCAAAGGCACCGCCGTCGAGCAAGCGGTTGCCGATGAGTTGGGCCTGGAGATAGCTTTGCGGTCAGCAACCGCATGAGGGATCGATAAGATCAATAGGCGCTTACCCTCGATGGAGGTGTTCTATGCCGATCGTGCGACTGATCTATGTGTCGGTCAAGCAGGGTCAAGAAAAACAGGCGATTGATCTCTGGAAAAACCATTGCGCGCCGCTCATGATTCAGCAGCCAGGTTGTCTTTCGGAAAAGTTGTTGGAATGCATCGATGCTCCGGGCGAGTTCATCTCCTACTCCGAGTGGGACAGCCAGGCGAGTATCGATGCCTACCGCTCGAGCGCGGCTCACGCCGAGATTCAGAAGCACGCGCGCGGATTGCAGGGCGGCCAGGCGACCGTCAAGCGTTATGAGGTGAAATGAGGCTGCGGACGCGCAAGGCGCGTTGTAGAGTTTGGCTGGCCGGTTGACGCTTCGGGTTCGCGCACCTCGTCTTCTTGATCTGACTCTGAGGCAGCGAGGCTCAGCCGGTCAGGCGTTCCGCCCCGTTCGAAGTTTGTTTGATGGCTGGGGCCATCCACTGAATCAGTGGACCGGCAAGCACGGAAGTGGCGATCGCCGCGATCAGCAGCGCGACAAAAATCTTGTCGCTGATCAGGCCATATTGCAGCGCCAAAAAGGCCAAAATCATTCCCATGGCTCCCTGCGGCAGCAGCCCAAAGCCGATGGCCATGGCTTCGGTGCGCGGCTTGCCGGCAAGTACGGCGCCCAGGGTGGCGCCACCGATCTTGCCGATGCAGGCAAGGGCGACCGCGCTGGCGGCCAAGAACAGATCGAACTCGGCGATGAAATTGGCCCTCAGTCCCATCGAAGCGAAGAAGACCGGTGAAAACACATAAAATGCGAGATTGCGCAGGGTTTCGCGCGTCCGATTGATAATCTCCCCTGTCTCGCCGATCATCACGCCGGCGAGAAAGGCCCCGAAGATTGCGTGAATACCGATCCACTGCGTCACCGCTGCGCAAAAAAACGCCACCAGAACAGCCAGCCCCAAAATCCCTTCGGCAGGAAAACCGCGGCGACCGAAGGCAGCAAATAGCCGTTGGGTGAGCTGCTTGCCCGCCGTGAGCGTGACAAGACTGAAACCGAGGGTGAGGACAGCGACGCCCGCGGCGGAGACTTCTCCGCCGATACTTTCGGTCATCATCGTCAGGATGATGGCGAAAAAAATCCAGCCGAGGAGGTCGTTAATCACGGCGCAGCCGACAATGGTCTGCCCGGCGGCGGTCTTGAGCAAATTTAAATCCATCAGGATTTTCGCCACCAAAGGGATTGCGGAAATCGAAAGCACGGTGGCAATAAAAAAAGCAAAAATGAGTCTTTGTGAGGGCGCTCTCAGATAATCGTCGGGCAGAGCCATTGCAAAGCCAAAGCCCAATCCGAAGGGCACCAGGATACTGAAGAGGCTAGTCCAGAGAATCACTCGCCTCTCTCGGCGAATAGCAGCCAAGTCCACCTCGGTACCGGCAACCAGAAGCAGAAAAACGCTCCCGAGCCACGCCAAGGCGCCTAAAAGCTGCGTTTGAGAAGATGGGAACAAAGAGGCTGAAAGCGCCGGGGAAAGCGCCCCCAAAACCGAAGGGCCGAGCAAAATACCCGCCGTGACTTCGCCGATGACCTGTGCTTGCCCCAAGCGCCGAAACAGTTCGCCTAGAGTCAAAGCGGCCGACAGGATGATGAAAAGCTGAAACAGCAGTAGGCCGAAATCGTGTTCCGAGGGAAAGTTCATGGCAGCTTTGGGTCGATAAATCCCTCACGGCATCTGCGCTGCAGAAGCGCTACGAGGCAGCTTACATGCTCTACCAAGACAAGCGTGCCGCGCCAGAAACGCGGCGCGGCGAAAAATCAAGCTGCCGTCAGCGGTTCAGGGCAAGCGGTTTAGAGAGGAATGGGCTGGCGGTGCATCACGCTGCAACGCGGTCCTCGCTCTCGACGCTGTTTCTCACTGACGGCCGCCGCATCATCCGTTCGCGCCAAGCCGTGTACGCTTGGAGCTCGTTAACCGGCAGTCCGCTACGCGAGGCCCAACCGTAAAATACCAGCGCATAGCCGTCCACCACGGTGAATTCGGGACCCATCACCCAGCCGTTTGCCGCGATCATCGCATCGATCTCCTGAAGATTGGCCCAGAAAGATTTGCGGCCGTTTTCTTTGATCGAGGCATGAGCAACTTCGCTGTCGGCGAAGCGCTCGGGCCGGTGCAAGCGCTGATAGGACGGGTGGACGATGCTGGAAAACCAGCACATGGTGCCGATGCAGCGCGCATCCTCTAAAGGGTCGGCGGGCAGCAATTTTTTCTCGGGGAACCGCCTGGCAAGGTACGTGAGAATCGCTGTATTCTCGACCAGGATTTTGCCGTCCGCGGCGAATGCCGGCACTTTGCCGCGCGGGTTGATCTTTAGATACTCCTCGGTGCGCTGCTGTCCCTTGGCCAAAAGAATCGGCTTTAGCTCGTAAGGGGCGCCGGTTTCTTCAAGACCGATGTGCGAGGCAAGAGAACAGGCGCCAGGGCTGAAATAGAGCGTCATCATGGTACACCTCCATAAATTATCGACTGGCTCGGCGCGCGACGGCGGCAAAGCCGCTCTAACGACGGAGCGCCGTGAGAATATGCGCTGATCTGCGCTCTGTCAATTGAGCCGGCCTTCTCGTGCGGCGATTTTTTTTCACTCTCTTAAGAAAACCTCGGCTTTGGTATACTGTGAGGTCACGGGACAATTTATCTCTGATTCTGTGGAGCGCATTTATGCATGATGGGAAAATTCGCATCGGCATTATGGGCTTGGGCCAGATCGGGCGCCATCTCTACCGCCTGGCCTCGGAGAGCGATGATCTGGAGATCGTCGCGGCGGCCGATATCGCCAAGCCGGAGATTCTTCACTATCTGCTCAAGAGCGAGAATCTTGACGGCGCGGGCCCGGCGCTCGAGGGCAACTATCTGGTCAATGACAAGTTCCGCACCCGCATGCTGCAAATTGCCCGACCGGGAGATGTGCCATGGGACGTTTTGGGAGTGGACTGTGTCGTCGACGCAACGGGTCGTTACCGCCGCCGCGAATACCTGGAAACTCACCTCCGCACCGGCGCGCGGCGGGTTGTTCTGGCGTCGCTACCGGCCGATCCGATCGACCGCATCGTGATCCCCGGGCTGAACGAAGCGAGTGCGTCGAGAGAAGACCGGCTGGTCTCCGCGGGATCGGCAACCACCAATGCGCTGGCGCTGGTCTTGAGCACCTTGGACCAAGCTTTCGGGGTCGATTGGGCATCGATGACGACCGTGCATGCTTACAGCAGCGATCAGTCGCTGCAGGATTACGCGCAGGAGGATTTTCGCCGCAGCCGCTCGGCCGCCCAGAACATCATCCCCAACAGCAACGAATCGGCGCGCTGGGTCGAGACGCTCTTGCCGAGATTCGCCGGCAAGCTAAGCGGCTACGCTCTCAATGTGCCCGTCCAGCGAGGCTCGCTGCTGGATTTAAATTGCGTGATGCGCGAGGCGGGCACGACCGTCGAGCAGGTCAACGGCGCCATGCGCAAGGCCGCCGACGCCCATCCCGCTCTGATCGCCTTCACGGCTGACCCGGTGGTCTCTTCCGACGTCATCGGCTGCCGGCAGTCGCTGCTTTTCGACTCACAGGCCACGCTCAAAGCCGGCAAGAACATCATTAAGATCTTGGCCTGGTATGAAACCCTGGGCCATGCTTGTCGCGTCCTCGACGTGGTGCGTCTGTACGAGAGCCGCGAGGAAGGAGGTTCTCAATGAGAGTCGCGATTAACGGTTTCGGCCGCATCGGCCGCACGGTCTTCAGGATCTTGGATCAGCGCGGCGACATCGAGGTGGTTGCCATCAACGATCTTTTCGACATCCGCGCGCTGCGCTACCTGCTCAACTACGACACGGTCATGGGGCCCTTCGAGGGGACTTTGCAGCTCGACGGAGATTATCTGGTGACCTCCCGCGGCCGCACGCGGATGATTTGCGAGCGCGATCCCCTGAAGCTTCCGTGGGGCGAACTCGGCATCGACGCCGTGGTCGAATCGACGGGAATTTTTACGGCGCGCGAACAACTGGCCAATCACCTGCGCGCCGGGGCTAAGCGCGTGGTGCTCACGGTGCCGGCGAAGGATGAGATCGACTATACCGTGGTGCTCGGCGTCAACGATGAGGGGCTCGACCCGAAGCACAAGCTCATTTCCAACGCCAGCTGCACGACTAACTGTCTGGCGCCTCTGGCCAAGGTCATCCATGACAAATTCGGCATCGTTGAAGGCGTGATCAACACCGTGCACGCGTACACCAACGATCAGCGGCTCGCCGATGTGCCCCACTCGGATTGGCGGCGCAGCCGCGCGGCGGCGGAAAACATCATTCCGACTTCCACCGGCGCGGCCAAGGCGGTCGGCATGGTACTGCCAGAGTTGAAAGGGCGGCTCGACGGAATCGCCGCCCGCGTTCCGGTGCCGGACGGTTCGGTGGTGGATCTTTTCGCCGAGTTGAACAAGGGCGCGACGGTCGAAGATGTTCATGGCGAAATCCGCGCCGCCGCCGACTCGGAAAGACTGCGCGGCATATTGCAGTTCGTGGACGTGCCGGTGGTATCCTCGGACATTATCGGCAATGCCCATTCCTCGATCTTCGATGCGGGCTTCACAAGCGTGACCGGCGGCAGGTTTCTAAAATGCCTCAGTTGGTATGACAACGAGTGGGGATACTCCAATCGGGTGTGCGATCTGCTGGGTTTGATGGCCAAGTGGCAATGAACCTGGCGCAGATCGGAGGGGAATTAACCGCAAAGGGCACAAAGGCCACAAGGTTTCAGAGTTTCTTCGACGCTGTTCTGCTCGCGGGAGTGCACTAACCCGCTGACAAGTTCACTTCGTTCTTGAAAATCCTCGGTGCGCCCAGTACTGTCGAGGTTCCGTTCTTGCGCCGCATGAACCTGCGCGAAAAATTTCCCATCATCCTAAGGAGATCCATGGATACTTCGACGGTCGTCATGGCGGCGGCGGCGCTACTGGCGCTGATTGTCGTTTACTGGAAATCGCCGGCCGCGGCTCAACGCGGGCTTGACGCCACCGGTTCTTTGCTGTTGGAAATTACCCCGCGCATGATCGCGGCATTTACACTGGCTGGTCTATTTCAAGCCGTGGTGCCGCAGGAATTGATCGTGCGCTGGATGGGCCACGGTTCGGGACTGCGCGGCCTGTTGATCGGCATGTCGCTCGGCGGCGTCACGCCCGGCGGCCCGATGACTCACTTCCCGGTGATCGCATCGCTTTACAAGCTAGGCGTCGGCATCGGTCCATTGGTCGCCTACCTGAGCGCGTGGTCGCTTTTTGGACTGCAGCGGGTCATAATGTGGGAAATTCCGTTTTTGGGTCCTAAAGTGGTTGCGATTCGGATCGTCGTCAGTTTGCTGTTTCCGTTGCTGGCCGGTTGGCTTTGTGAATTGATCTGGCACAAATTGAGCGTCTAACTCACAATGAACCGGCGCGTGTTTCTTAAGGGTTTAGGCGGGGCTGGACTGGCATTGCCCGGTTGGCTTGCGGCTTCAGGCTGCGGCGTCAGGCCGCTGCGGAGCGATGAGAGGACCGGACTGTCGCTTGGTTATGTCGCGGGAGACGTCACTGATCGAAGCGCCCTGATTTGGCTCCGCGCCGAGCCCGGTAGCCGCGTGTCGCTACAGTTCGCCGACACGCCTGATCTCAGCCGGGCAGAATCGACTGCGGCCGTCGCGGTTGAACCCACGGCCGACCATTGCGCGACGTTCGCGCTCACGCGGCTGCGCCCGAAGACGCGGTATTATTATCGCGCCCGGGTCGCCGGCAAGTTGCCGGGTCCGCCGGCGAGTTTTGTGACCGCTCCCGCCGCCGACGAGAATGCCAGAGTGGTTTTCTGTTTCAGCGGCGACAGCCGCGAGAGCTATCAGCCTTTCACCGTGATGCGCGCGGTACAGGCACGGCAGCCGGACTTCTTTTTGTTGCTGGGCGATACGATCTACGCGGATCGCGGCGGCGCCGCGCGCACGCTCGAGGAGTTCTGGCAAAAATATCGCTCCAACCGCAGCGACCTATTCAGCCAATACTGCTTCGCCAGCACCAGCGTTTATGCGCTGTGGGACGATCATGAAGTGGCGAATAACTATCTGCCAAGCCATCCCCTGGCGCCGATCGGCCGCAAGGCCTTTCTCGACTATTGGCCGACCGGGCGCACGCCGGCCGAGCCGGAACGAATCTATCGCTCGGTTCGGTGGGGCCAAGCGGCCGAACTGTTTCTCCTCGATGCCCGGCAGTATCGAGATCCGAAGAATGAGACTCTGCTCGGCGCGCGCCAGCGCGAATGGCTGCTCGAAGGCTTGGCGCATTCGAGCGCCACGTTCAAATTCATCGCGACACCCGTGCCGATGGCCGGCGGCGGCGCGGATCGCTGGGATGGCTATCCGAAGGAGAGAAGCGCCATCATCCGCTTTATTCGTGAAAGAAAATTGTCGGGTGTGATTTTCTTGAGCGCCGACCTGCACTATGCCGCGGTCACGCGGATTCCCAAGAGCGGCGGCCTGATCGATATCACCGCGGGACCGCTGGCGGCGCCGTTAAACCGCGTGACCAACGGCACGCACCGGCGCTATGAATTCTTTTTGGCCGAAAACTTTAATTTCGTCAGAATCACCGTGGATCCGAGAGTGAGCGCCAACCAAGCCGCGATCGAATTCATCGACCAGGATAATCGGGTGTTTCACACCAAGGTCATTCGCGCGTAAGCGCGGCCCCTCGGCAAAAAGATTTGCCCGCCGAGGCGACGGACCAAACCTTCGCCCGCTCTGCAGCAAAGCGAGCGGTTAGCTTCGCGCCGATCTCTGCCGGTGCTGCAAGGCCTCCGGGTTGAGCGCGCGAGTGAGCGTGCCATTCAGGTAGTCGAGGATGTTGGCGACGGCGTTGTCGGCAAAACCGGCAAAGCCGGAATCCGTCGGCCAGCCCAAGTGAGGGGTGAGAACGACATTATCGAGTCGCGTAATCGGATGATCTTTCGGCAAGGGCTCTTCGACGAAGACATCGAGCGCCGCGCCGGCGATGGCTTTTTCCTGGAGAATCCGCACCAGGGCGATTTCATCGACGATCGCCCCGCGGGCGGTGTTGACCAGATACGCTGATCGCTTCATGAGACGCAACCGCGTTTCATTCAGGAGGCTTCTGCTTTGATCCGACAACGCCAGGTGAATGCTCACCACATCGGCGTGGCGCAGTACGTCTTCGAGCGGCAGGAAAACCGCCTGGGACCTCGCGGCGCGCTCTTGGGTAAGCGTCGGTCCCCAGGCGATGACATTCATGCCGAAAGCCCGCGCGATGGCGGCAACTTCGGTGCCGATTTTCCCCAGGCCGAGAATACCCAAAATCTTGCCCTTGAGCACATAACCCAAGACCAGCGGCCACTCGCCGCGCCGCACCGCCTCATCGCTCCGGGATATTTTGCGCATGACGTCGAGCATCAAGCCGAAAGTCAATTCGGTGGTGCTATTGCCGCCCGGCGCCAAGCTGACGACGATACCGCGTTCGGTCGCGGCCTTGAGATCGATGTGATAGGCGTGATTGCCCGTCTGCGAGATCAGCTCCAAATCCAGTAACCTATTGAGCAGCGCGGCGGAAAATTTCGTTCGCTCCCGGATCGGAATAATCGCTTGCGATCCGGCGAGCGCTTCGATGAGCTCGGCCTCGCTCTGAAACCGGTCGCAAAAAATCTGAACTTCTGCGTGCTTGCGCAGGCGCGCAATCGCTGCTGTGGGCGCGATGGCGTGCTGGAAGTCGTCAAGAACCGTGACTTTCATCGAATGTGGAGCGATGATGGAGCGGGTATTGAATTCGAGCCGTACGTCAGCAGGTACCCCGCACGCGCTCTTAAAACCGTCCGCACGACCTCAGATCACCGCGATGCCGGCGATTTCGATCAAATAGTCCGGATGGGCGAGACCGCTCACGATCACGAGAGTGCTGGTCGGGGGAGTCTTCTTGTATTGCCCGGTACGAACCTTGTTGTAGCCCTCGCGGTATTCCCGGCCCGTGATGTAGGTCGTCGTCATGACGAGGTTATCCAGTGTCCCCCCGGCCGCCTTCAAGACGGCGCGCAAATTGTCGAACACCTGCCGCGTCTGCGCTTCGATATCGCCCTTACCGACGACGTTGCCGTCTTTGTCGGAAGCGGTTTGGCCGGCGATGAAGAGCAGTTTGCCGCCGCTGTTTAAAATCCCCTGGCTATAGCGAGGGCGAGGGTCGTTCAGAACCTTGGGTTGGATTACCTTGCGTGGCATCGTCGAACTCCTTTCAATGCAAGGAGTAATGGAGTCTTGGAGTCGTGGAGTGATGGGTTCCGGATAAACCCAATTCTCCATCGCTCCAATACTCCATCACTCCGGTTCTCTACTTCGTCGGGTAGCGTTTGGCCATTTCAGTGAAAAAACCTTCCTTTTCTAACTCCTGGAGAAAGCTCAAGTCAACGAATTGCTCCGGCCTGAAATTCTTGGCCTGGGGCAAAGTCGGTGCGAGCACATCGAGCATGAACTGGATGCCTTTCAGGGTCGGGTAAGGTTTCTTCGGTATGGTCTTGATATAGCCGTTGTAGGAGTCTTCCAGTACTTCGGGATTGTTGGTGCGCATGTATTTGGCAAAGACTTTTTGCGCCGCCGGCTTGTTGGCGTACACGAAATGAATCGCCTCGACGAAGCCTTTAATAGCGCTTTTGACCACGTCGCGGTTGCTCGCAATATAGGCGCGCGAGGTGGCAAATCCGTTGCCCTGGACTTCGACGCCGAGGTCGCCCACCGAGACGATCTCTGTCAGGCCCGCTTTACGCGCGAGCGGCGCGGCGGAAGTGGCGACGTAAGTTGCGTCCAAAACGCCAGTGGTGACGCTGGCGATGCGCTCGGTATCGAGGCCGGCCGGCACCAGCGTGAATTCCTTGAGGTCGGCGCCGATGTGCCGAGCGACGATAATCGATGCGTAATGGGTCGCCGAATTGAAACCGGTGATGCCGATCTTCTTGCCTCTGAGCTGCTCGAGCTGAGTGATGCCGGGCCGGGTGAAAACGATCAAGTCATACTTGTTTTCGACCGCCGCAGTAAGCACCAGGTTGTGCCCTTGAATAGTGGCCTGGACGACCGTGCCGATGTTGACAATCGGTGGATCGCCGCTGACCAGCGCCTGCGTTGCAACCTGGCCGCCGCGGAATAGTATCGGCTCGACCTCTAAACCGTACTTGTTGAACAAGCCCATCTCGCGCGCCACCCACACGTTGCTCTGGCGAAAGCTTAGCGAAGGATAACCGATCTTGATGCGCTTGAGCGGCTGGGCCTCGACCGTAATGGCTAAGGACAGAATCGAAAGAACATACAGGGTGGACAATGGTCTCATGCTGAGTCGCGTACATCGCTAGAGCGATGCTCCTTCCTCCATTCTCGTTGTGTCTAGCGGTAAAGCTCGGGATCGGCGCCGGCGTCGCCGCCGGTGCGCACTTTCGGATAAAGGGATATGCCGCCGGGCCGGCCCTGAATCATGAAATCGACCGGAATGAATCCTTCGAGCAATGGAATCGGCATCTGAACGCCGGCGAAGGGGCTCTTGTGGTCGCCGCCGATGGCAAGCTGGCTGCCCGAAAGTCCCGCCGGCAGCCCGCCAGCCAAGCTAAACCGGCTTGCCGAGATGCTGCCCGACATCGGCGGCAGCCGGTATTTGCTGTTGGGATCGCGTTCGTTTTCGCTAAGCATCTGCGCATCCAGGACTCGCGGGTAATCGCCGCGGGCGCCGGCCTCGCGGATCAGGGTAAAGGTCGTATCGTCGGATTCGCCGCGCGGGATGCTCGTGCCGCCAGGCCGCCGTTCGTTTTCAGCCCGTAAAATCGCGCCGGGAAGATTTTTGATGCCGCCGACACTATCCTTGGCGCGCTGATTGACGTCGGCCAGCGCAACCTGCAGGTTTTTTTCCCGCAGCGCGACGAAAAAACGCTCGCTGACGGTTCTTGTCAAAGGATAGGTTTGACTGCGCACGCCCCAGGGCGTCTGGTAGTAAACCAGCATTTCGCGGTCGTTGACCAGGTTAATGCCGCGCTCGTCGATCTCCATGTTTTGCGGCTTACCGTCGAATAGGCTGTCCTTTAATCCCAAACCTCGCGGCCCGCGCAGCTCCGGATGCTCGAGCAGAAATTTCTTGCTCATGCGCAGCCCCTGGCTTTCTTCGCGCACCAGTTGGGCGAGCCTTTTGGTCGCTTCCGCGGCGGCCGGTGAATTGGGATGCCTGTCGATGACGCTGGTCAAGTAGTATTCCCGCGCGCCGCGGGCGCCGCTATTGGAGGCCGCGTTGAGCAGCGCTCTGGCGGATTTCTCTTCGACGGCGGCGATGCGTTCCGTTGGCGATCCGGCAAGCTGATGGTAATGGATCGCCCTTTCGAACAAGCCGCGCTCTTCGTACGCTTCCGCCAGCACTTTGTAGACCTCGGCGGCATTCTCGCTGTTCGGGTGATTGCGCACGTAAGCGATACCTGCGTCGATAACCGGTTGGGCTGAGACCGGGTTGTCGGTCATGACCTGATAGATATTGGTGCTGAGCATGATCGCATTCGCCATGCCCAGGGTAGCCACCGCTCCCGGTCCCGCGGCGGCGACAGCGCCGGCGGCGAACAGGAGGTTTTTGCGCAAGAAATTTTCCCCCAGCAGGACATACTTGGCGGATTCCAAACGGCGCTCGCCGCGCGCGTCGTGAAACTTGCTGAGAAGATTATACTCAGCGCTTTGCAACAAGGCGGCGGCGCGCTGTTTGTTCTCCTGGGTAACGGAGGATCGGGCGAGCTCGGCGACCGCCTTTTTGGCCGCCTCATGCCAGCCTTTGATTTCCAAGCCGACCGCTTCTGCGTCGCGCGCTGCGTCGGCGAGCGCTTGACCGCGGTATTTTCGGTCGAGCTCGACGGCGACCCGCTGGATCTGGTCACTGTCGCGCAACGACAAGGCTTCGAGCAGCCTGGCGACATCTTCTTGTTTCTCGGCGCCGGTGTTCGTTTCTGCGACGGCTTGGAGGGATGATTGGCGCGCCGCCTCCAGTTGTCGGTTAGCGGTTTGCGCTTGCGCGCGAATGCTTTCCGCGTCTTTGGACCCGCCGTCGATGAGCAGCGCCATTTCGGCATAAAACGACGCTCCGTCGAAATCTTGCTTGGTCAGAGCTTGCTTCGCGCGGTCCAGCTGCTTGCGCACGAGAGCGTTTTTTTTCTTGCGCTCGAGGGAATCGATTTGCTTAATAGTGGCGGCGTTGCGGGGGTCGTCGGGAAAGCGCTTCAAATGATCGAGATTGCGCGCGAGAGCGCGTCTTTCCTGCGGCGCCATGTCGCGATCCAACAAAGCGTAGAGTTGGCTCACGGTGGTTTCGGCCGCGGCGCCGATGAAATTGCCTGAAGCCACGCCGACCAGATCGACCGAACTCAATACCCGATTGGCCAGCCCGCCCCAAAAATTGGTTGCGCTCTGCCGCATCAACTGATCCGATTGGTGCAGGTCGTCGCGATTGATGACCGCTTCAAGATATTTTTTTCGCTCCGGCGCGCTCGCCTGCTTGAGGGCCTGTCGCTGGGCCGCCAAATAGCGCTCCCGATCCTTGATCGTGTTGTTGAGCAGATCCTCGGCGTGGTCGGCAAGTCCGGTTACGGTCCCATGTTGCTCGCGCAGGCGATTGTCTTCCGACCTGAGCTCTTTGAGATGTTCCGGCAAAGCGGCTTGATCGTCAATCAAAGCATCGATCATCAGCTCGCGCACGCGCTTGTCGACCGCGTCGGGAAAATATTGCGGCGCGCTCGCGGCCTTTTCGAAGGGATCGTAATCCGGCGCCGGATTGAGAATCTTTTCCAGCGGCAGCGACCGTTCCTGCGCTTTGAGAAGAGCGGGAGCGGCCGCCCAGAAACCAACCAGCGCGAAAAAAGTGACGCCGAGAAATCGCTTGATCATCGGTTGAGCCGAGTCAGTTTTTCAAGAAAGCCGCGGGTCGCTTCGATCTTGCCCTGAGCTTCGAGTTTCTCCACGACGCCGTCCTGCTGCGCGACTTCGGAATAAAGCTTGAGAGCCGATTTAACAAACTGATCGAATATCTTGAAATCGAAGGCTAATCCCTCGGGATCGTACTGGGATGCGTAATCTTTTGCAAGGCGCACGTAGAAGTCGCCGAAATCGAGCAAATAGCGCTGGATATTCTTACTCGACCGATGTTTGGTGATCAACTGGCTGTAGCCGACGAGCACGAGTTGATCTCCTTCCTTCAAGCGGGCGCGGTTGGCCTCGACGAAGGCGACTTTGGCCCTGTCGATGCGCTCCTCCTCGACGCGCGCCAAAAATTCGTAGGGCGTGCCCTGGTGTTTTTGGATCAAGCCGTTCCAGGCGGCGACTTTTTCATCCAGCCCGGCGATGTACTTAAACGGATCGTCGCCTGGGATCGTCCGTTCGAAGATGCGCAAAAAATTATCGAGGATCTCGGCATTCTTGGCCGCCTCGCGGCCGAGCCGGCCGTCGCCCTCGGCGACCTTGCGATAGAGCTCGGCCGCCTGCTCATACTCGCGCAAGCGCTCCAGCGCCAGCGCTCGATTATACTGAACGATGTCGGTGAATTGGCCGCGATTCTTGCGCTCGTAGTCGTCGAGCCGCACCAGGGTAGCTTTCATGATATTGACGCCGGTAATGTCTTTCGGAATCGGGAAGCGATAGGTATCTTCCTTGGCCAGGCGCTGAAAGTCCTTGACAATATCGAGCAGGTCGCCGGCCGGCGCGTAGCGCTGTTCGGCCGGCGGCGTGCGGGATGAACAAGCGGAAAGGCTAACCAGAAATATTGAAGCGATCAGCGTTTGGGCCCAGAACCAGCGTATGAAGGGAAAGAAGCTCAAGATCGACTTCGAAGCGAATTATTTTCATCCGTAGGCATGCTGAAACCTGGCAGTATTGTCCGACAAAACGCCGCCAAGTCAAGGGAGGTGATCGCCGTTGGGCGTCGTCAATCGGTGACAAGCCGGGGAAGCCCGGCGGATAATTCTTCCGACCCTTGGATCAAAACCCAAAACGGCTGTTGGCGCTCGCGCCAGTGAGCCGCGACGCTGGCAAAGACATCGATGGCGGCGCGGAAATCTTCCTCATGGGCAGAGTTGAACTTGGTTGCGCCGCCGATGATCAGAAGCCATCCCTTCTGGTTCAGCCACTCGAGATCGCTCAAACAGTCATTGAGCGCGTCCCAATTGTTGCCGAAATGGGGCGGAAAGCGCAGGCTCTTGGCGATCCGATCGAGCAGGTCGCTCTTGCCGCGCGCGCTGCTCAGATTGATCCTGAAAACCTCGAGACCGGCAGTTCTGGCGGCAGCCGCAATTTCCGCGCTGTCGAGGTCGGTTTGATAAACGCCGGCGCGATCGATATCGGCAAAGAGCTGGAGCAACGAGGGCATTGAAGTCATTCCAGGATTCGGCGAAAACTCGGGTAGTGATCGTCGGTGTAGTAAAACTCGTTGCCCGCGCCCGCGACGATTCGGCGCGCGCCACGGCCGCGGGTTCCAGGCGTCGGCACGGTGTATTCTTTGTAATAGCCCCGCTCGCGGACCGGCAAGCGGCGCTCAAAGTTATTGAAAGTCGCTCCGTCACGATCATACGCGAAAGGCCCGCTTTTTTTAATCAGGGCGAGCGTCGCGCGCGCTTCCTGCGGCAACTCCGCGATCCTGACGGTATCCATTCTCGGCGCTTGAGGATCGCGCCCCGCTAAAGAGGCGGCGCCAAGCTGAAGCGCGCACGAGGTAAACAGGAGAAAGCAAAGTTTTTTCATCAGCCGCGGACCTGTACCTTTCGCGCGAGTTCGAGGCGCGATTTTGTGAGGCGATGGATTGCCTGCAAAAAGAAACCCCGCCGGGTTTTGCCGGCGGGGCTGTTCGACGCCTGTGTCGATGAATGCGGTCTCGGGCTTTGCGGTTTACTGTCCGGTTTTCTTGGTCTCGGCCTTCTTCTCCATCTTGCCTTCAGCCTTCTTTTCGCCGGCCTGCGGCTTTTCGTCGGCCTTGGATTTGATCGCTACTTGCTGTTTGGCCTTTTCCGCCTTCATGGCGTCGCCCTTGGATTTGGTCGCGGCGGGCGTGGTCTTGGCGGCCTTCTGGGGCTTGTCGACGGTCGTTTTGCCTGACACCGCGATTTGCGAGCGGATCTGCTTCATGGTGCCCGGACCGATGCCTTCGACTTTTTCCAGGTCATCAACGCTTTTGAAATCGCCATGCTTCTTGCGGTAATCGATGATCGCTTGAGCCTTTTGCTCGCCGATACCCTTGAGCGTCATCAGCTCCTCTTTGCTCGCGGTATTGATGTTCACGGCAGCCAGCACGGCGCCTGCAAACGCCAGCCACAATGCCAATACCAGCAATGACTTCCTCATGAGGGCCTCCTTCTTTTGGTTTGACGCCGCCCGCTTGGTCAGTGACACGAACCGTTCGACTGTTCTGCAACAATCGGCGGCGATTCGATTCGACCTGGGTCATAGCGAACTCGGGCGCGAATTGTCAAGTCGCACCGAGGCAGCGATGGAACCGCGGCGGTTCGCGTTCGTGATTTAAATTCTTGTGCCGATCGCTTAAAGTCGACAAGTCGGTCACCAGAGATCTTGAAATTTCATTTGCGGGAACGATTTGGCGCAGGGGCGAAAAATCTATTATAGTGCCGGTCTCGCCTATTTGGCCTTCGTGGTTTACGGCAGCCTGGTGCCGTTGGATTTCCGTGCGCGACCTTTCGATTCCGCGCTCAGGGATTTTTTCAGCATGCCCTATTTCGAGCTCGACGCGTCGTCGCGCGCGGATTGGGTGGCGAACATCCTGCTCTACATTCCGCTTGCTTACTTGTGGCTCGGTGCCCTGACACGCGAGCGCCGAAGGTTTCGCCAGGCTTTTTTCTCGCTCCTCGTTTTTGCTTTCTGTGCGACGCTCATTGTGGCGATCGAGTTCACGCAGCAGTTTTTTCCGCCGCGTACGGTGTCCCTGAACGATCTTATCGCGGAAACCATCGGCACCGTTCTCGGCATCATACTCTGGTGGACGAGCGGACAGGGATTGCGGCGCTTGTTCGAGATCGCGACCTCGCAGGAGCGCAACGCGGCGTACGCCGGGTTGATTCTTTACAGCAGCGCGTATCTGGTTTTCAGTTTGTTTCCGTTTGATTTTCTGATCTCGGCGCAGGAAATCGAGCGGAAATGGGCCGGCAATTATTTTTCCTTCTTAGCCTCGCCGGCACGGTGCGGCGAGGGATTGCGCTGTGGAGTCAAAATGGCGGCAGAGGCGGCGGCGGCTGCGCCGTTAGGTTTGTTGCTCAGCTTCATTTTGCGTCGGCGCGGCTGGAAGCTGATCCAAGCGGGAGCCTGTATCGGTCTGTGGCTCGGTTTTGCGATCGAGAGCCTGCAATTTTTTCTGGCGTCGGGGGTCACGCTCGGTGCTTCGGTTTTGACCCGGATGGCCGGCATCGCCGCTGGCGCCGCGTTAGGGGCGTGGCTCCAACAGAGCAAGCCATGGCCGCTGCTCTACTTGTGGGCTCCCTGGATGCCTTTCGCGGCAGCGCTTTACGTCGGCTTGCTGTTGACCGTCGCGCTGCAGGGCAGAGGACCCATGCTCAGCGCGGAGCGGGGTCTTGAGCGCTTGAGCGAAATCTACTTCATGCCATTTTATTACCACTACTATACGAGCGAGGCGGAGGCGATGACGAGTCTGCTCGGCGTGGCGAGCATGTTTTTTCCTGTCGGTATCATGTACTGGATTTGGCGTATCGTGCGGATGCGCGAATTTATCGGCCGCGGCGCGATCCAGGCAGCGCTTCTAAGCGGGTTGATCGGCGCCGCCTTGGAAACCATTAAGCTATTTTTTCGCGGCGCTCGCCCCGACCCCACGAATGTGCTGATCGCGAGCGCCGCCGCCGCCATCTCGTTCCTCGCCGTTTCGCTATGCACCCACGCGACTTTAAATAACCCTGCACCGCTGGATGACCGCTCGGCGCGTGAAGCAGGCTGATACCGATCGATGACACCCCGGCTTGGAATGTGACAAATTTATTGGCCGAGCTGTTCGGTTATCTGTCGATACGCCGCGCATGGCATTGATCTATTTTCTCGTCGCGCTAATCTGTTGGCACGGGTTGAGTGCGCCGCTCGTGCGCCGCCGAGCGACGCACTGGCGAATAAATCGAAGGGTGGCAGCGGAAGTCAAGCACCAGTTTGACGGTGAAGAAATTCTCATCCGCTGCGTTGTTTACCTGGTCGGTGCCGCGAAAGCAGGATTCGGGTCTAGCATGAAGTCAGCGCAACCATGAACACCGTCCAGGACCGCGCCCGCGCGCTGATTACTCAGTGGGTTCAGAGTCATCCCCAAGCCGCGCTGTACGATGAGGCGAACGGGACGATTCTCGACGTCCCATCCGGCAAGGCGGTGCGCCCGGCGTGGCGCGATTTGACTGCGCTCGAGGAAAAAATTCATCCTGAAACCAAGGAAAATTATCTGGTCTTTCTCTTCGAAGACGGCACGCAGATCGCATTGGTCGATCCCGGCGGCATCGCGTTTGCGCCGTCCACCGAAAACTCCGGGCCGGTGGAAAACTTGCCGCCGGTGGTTTGCTTGCGCGATTTTCTGACGCTGAAACAAAGGATCGATCATTATCTCTACCAACACGGCGGCGAAGCGCCGCCGCGCGAGTGCCTGGATCTGATCCTGATCTGCATCGCCACGCTCGATGGAGCGCGGGCTGTCGGGTTCGATATCGGAGATTTGGAAGGGGAGCTGGAGCAATCCCTCAGCGAGCTCGAGCGCAGGCAGGGATGAACGCCAAGAGGAGCCGAGTACGGCGGCGGCGAAGTTCCGGGATAAAGGGAATCTGTTGCGCCGTGCGAGAATCGACTCAATCCGTCACACCTTGAAGCCGTGCTCGCGGTACCACCTCTCGGCGCCGGGATGAAGCGGCACGTCGCGCGGCGTGGCCTCGGTGTTTTCTCCTAGCTGGCCGATGCCCTTATACGAGTCTTCCCAGAACATATGCTCTTTGCGCGCGTCCAACGCGGCGCAGATTGTATACGCGTCATCGTCGGGCAAAGAGGCGCGGGTATAGAGAGGCCAGCCGCTGTAATCGATGCAGCTGTATTCCTGATCGAGACCTTTGAAGCGGCCGGGTTTGATCGTATAGCGGCGCCAACCCAGATCATCGACCAGGTATTTGAAGGCGGCGTCCTCGAGCGTAATCGGTTTCATTCCCGCGGCCAGGGCAGTTTCAAACCAGAGCGGTAGGCCTTCATCGAAGATCGCGTCGATGGTTTCATCGGCAATCGCTTTCATGCGCCTGGCGTCGCCCGGGCCGCCATTCAATTGCAGGCTGCCGCCCCAGGTTTCGATGTCTTTGAGCGTCATGCCGTAAGCGGCGAGGGTCTGGTCCACGAGCACGCGGGTGGAGTGCGTCGGGTCTTCGCGGATCGAGAGGCGGAGCGGGTACCTTTTCGCTTTCAGCTCCGCCAAAGATTTGAGGCCGGTGCGCGGGTGAATCATGTACACGAAGTGATCGAGTGAAGGATAGACGGCGATGATGCGGACCGGCAGCGGTTGCGGAAAGAGCCCGGTGCCTCGATAAGCCTGAGTCAGCAAGCCCGAGGGATTGATCATCGCGACTTCCAAGTCGCCGCGGCAGATGCCGTGAGCGAGGATCGGTGAGCCGGTCGACATCCGCAGCCACGGTTTGATGTTTTCATTGGAGCCGCTGCCAACGGTGATGCACATGTCGCGCGGACCGTAATAAGGGGTGTTTGGATTCCCGGCGATATGCAGGCCGATTTCCCAGAGCATGAGCGCGCGTTGAAAGTTGGCGCCGCGCGGTAGCGGTTCCATCGATGACCTCCCGGCAATTCGATATGGCCCGTTACCTTAGTGACAGGGGACAGCTTGTGTCAATAGCGAGCGGATTTGCCTTTCATTGGCAATGCCGAGCCGATCGCGCCGGCGAGACAGCGTAACCCAGTCGGCTGAGCGCCGATTGATCCGGCTAAGAATTCCCATTAGCGTTGAACTATCCGGTGCGCCGGAAATCAGACCGGGAGCGGAGGCGCTATGGCGCAAAACGATTTTCGCGTTGAGACCGATTCCATGGGCGAGGTTCGGGTGCCCGCCGATGCCTACTACGGCGCCCAGACCCAGCGTGCCGCAGAGAATTTCCCCATCAGCGGTTTACGCTTCCCGACCAGCTTTATTCGCGCTTTGGGTATGGTCAAGTATGCCGCGGCATTGAGCAATCGGGAGCTGCAGCTGCTCGACGATGAACGAGCCGACAAGATTCAAAGCGCCGCACGCGAAGTCATGGACGGCAAACTCGACAGGGAGTTCGTCGTCGACATTTTTCAAACCGGGTCCGGCACCTCGACCAATATGAATGCCAACGAGGTGATCGCCAACCGCGCCCTGGAGCTTGCGGGGCGGGCCCGCGGCGACAAACGGATCCATCCCAACGATCATGTCAACTTGGGGCAATCGAGCAACGACGTCATACCGACGGCCATGCACATCGCGGCGCTTACGGCGCTCCGCAACGGTTTGTCGCCGGCTTTGAAGGATCTGGAGCTGGCGCTCGCGGCCAAGGCCGACGCTTTCGACCACATTATCAAGCTCGGCCGCACCCATCTGGCAGATGCAACGCCGATCCGACTCGGCCAAGAATTTTCCGGCTACGCACGGCAGATCGAGCTGAGCCAGAGGCGGATCGAGAGCGCCGCGGCGGGTCTAGAAGAATTGCCGCTCGGCGGTACGGCCGTCGGAACCGGCATCAATACGCACCCGCGTTTCGCCGCGATGACGATTCAAAAAATCGCCGCCTTGACCGGGCTGCCGTTTCGCGAGGCGGCCAATCACTTCGAGGCGCAAGCGAGCAAGGATGCGGTGGTTTTCGTCAGCGGCGCGCTCAAGGCGCTGGCCGTGAGCTTGACGAAGATCGCCAACGATCTCCGCTGGCTAGCCTCGGGGCCGCGCGGCGCCATCGGCGAAATTCATTTACCGGAGACCCAGCCGGGCTCTTCCATCATGCCGGGAAAGGTCAATCCGGTCATGTGCGAAGCGGTGCTGCAAGTGGCGGCGCATGTGATCGGCTGCGACGCGACCATCACCGTGTGCGGACAAGCGGGGAATTTCGAGCTCAACGTCATGATGCCCGTGATGGCGCTCAGGCTGCTCGAAGCGATCGAATTCAGCGCTGCGGCGACGCGCGCGTTCACCGACAAGTGCGTCCGCGGCATTGCAGTGGACGAAACGCGCTGTGCCGAATTAGTGGAAAAAAGCGCGGCGATGGCGACCGCTCTCGCGCCGGTGATCGGCTACGACGCTGCGGCAAAGATCGCCAAAGAAGCGTACGTTTCGAACAAGACCGTGCGGGAAGTCTGCCGCGCGCGCGGCATCCTTCCGGAAGAAAGATTGAACCAGCTCCTCGATCCGCGGCGCATGACCGAAGCGGGAGCGGCGGTGTGAGAAGCCCGCCGCGAGCCGAGTTTCAACCCGGCTCGGCATAAACGCGTTCAATCTGGCGTTTCGGCGCCGGCACTACCCGGGCCATGCGCTTGTCCCCATCGGCACATCGCTTCGACGACCGGTTCAAGGCTCGCGCCCAGTTCGGTGAGAGAATACCGCCAAAGTCGGCAGACTGGCGCGATTCTTGGAAAGCTCGCCACCTTGATATACAGTCGGGCGAGTTACGGCGAGGAGAAGTCGATGGAAGTCAAGTCGGTCAAGGAGCGGCATAGCGAGCTGGCGATGCACAGCGTCAAGTTCGCCAAGGAGGAGCAGCGGCGGCGCAAGGGGCAGGAGATCCTGTTCAAATGGCCCGATATCGAAAAGCAGTTGGGCGAACACAAGCATATTTATGTCGTCGATGCCCGGCTCGGCTCCAACAATCACACGCACCGGCTCTGGTACGATGTCATCCCGCCGCACACCGAAGAAGGTCAGGAATGGCGCACGCTCGGCCACCGTCATACGGTGGAAGCGATCATTTATTTTCTCAAAGGCCATGGCCACAGCATCATTGACGGAGTGCGCTACGATTGGGGGCCTGGCGATCTGCTGAGCGTGCCGATGTTTTCCTGGCACCGCCATATCAACGACGGCGACGAACCGGTCCTGCGCATCGCTTCGACGACGGGCCCGCTGTCGCTCGCCTTGGGCCAGGCGGTCTATGAGGACGAGCGCTATCCGGAGTTTTGGGTGTACGCGCAGGAGGGCGAGGAAGCGCGCAAGACGCTCATCCCGGGCGGCGGCTCGGCCGAGAGCGCCCGTGTGGGCAATAACCGAAGCGCCGAACTCTACGCGGAACAGGTTGCGTTCGCCATGCACGAAGAACAACTCAGGCGCAAGAGCAAGGTGCTGGTCAAGCAGAAGGATCTGGTTTTCGAGCCTACTGCCATGGGCCAGCTCGCTTACGTCGTCGATCCGCGCATCGGCTTTCACAGCAAAGCGCTCGGCGTGGTGATGGCGGAGATTCCGCCGGGCAAACGCTCCGGCGCGCACCGCCACCTTTACGATGAAATCGATCTGATCGTCGGCGGCGCGGGCAGGGTGATCGTCGAGGACAAGAGTTTCGACTTCGAAACACTGGACGTGCTCTCAATCCCGGTGTTCCAATGGCATCAGTACTTCAATACCGGCAGCGAGCCGCTCCGGATACTTGCCGTCAACACGCGGCTGGCGATGGACAACCTCGGCCTGTCGCTCACCCATCAAGGGGAGAAGGCGGATTACGTTTAGATTTCATTCGTGCCAATCGTTTTAACGTTCAAATCATTTTCGGATGAGAGAGTGAATCATGGAAGTTAAGTTTGGACTGTTCAGCTGCGATTCCCACGCGCAGCTCGACCGCGACGCGTGGACGCAGCGAATGTCGAAGGAGAAGTGGGGCGATCGAATTCCGCAAATCGTCGAAGTCGAGGAGGACGGCAAGACAGTCGATCGCTGGATCGTGAACGGCAAGGTGCGCACGGAATGGGTGTGCAACTGTCCGGCGGCCATGGAAGGCGGCGTGGCGCGCGGCTATTATCCGCGGCGCTGGCACGAAGTGCCGAAGATCGTTTACGACCCGGCGGAGCGGCTGAAGGCGCTCGATGAGGACCGCGTCGACGGCGAAGTGCTCTATCCCAATGGACCCGTGTCGAACTTCGCCTTTCTGCAAGCCGATGCCGAGTTCGAACTCGCCTGCGTGCAGGCGTACAACGACGCGTTGGCCGAATGGCGCGAGGTGAGCGACCGCTACGTGCCGCTGGCGATCATTCCTTACATGAACGAGATCGATGTCGTGGTGGCTGAAGTCGAACGGGCGGTAAAACGCGGCCATCGAGGCGTGGTCATGCTCGCCGAGCCTGCTTTCACTAAAAAGGGCTTAAGGCGCATGAACGATCCCTACTGGGAGCCGCTCTGGGCTTGTTGCCAGGCCCTTGGCGTTCCCATGCACTGGCATGGCTCTTCGGGCCTGGTGCAGCAGCTGTCGTTACCGAAGTGGGACGGCTTTACCAAGAAGGAGCTGCACACGGTTTCCACTTCGCGGCTCTGCGCGACGCCGGCGCAGTTGATTCCGAACCTGATTTTTTCCGGCATTCTCGATCGCTACCCGCGCTTGAAGTGGGGCTGCGCCGAGACCGGCTTCGGCTGGGTGAGCTACGTGCTCGAAGCGAGCGATCACGAATGGGAGCAGCGCCGCTTATGGAAGGAAGGCGTAACGACCCGACCGAGCGAGGTGTTTCGCCGGCAAATTTACGTCGATTTCTGGTATGAAAAAGCCGGCATCGAACTGCGCGAGATCGTCGGCGTGGACAATATCATGTGGGAGTCCGACTACCCGCACATCGCGGCGACCTATCCGCGCTCGTGGAGTTTCGTTGAAGACTCGCTCGTGGGCGTGCCGGAGGACGAGCGCAAGAAATTATGTTACGGCAACGCGCTGCGGTTGTATGGGTTAGAGCGATGATCGACAAAGCCGGATCGGGTGCCGGCAAACGGCGTGCCCCTCTGTTCCGTGCCGCCGAGAACGGAAAATCAACCTCTGCTATTGACTGGACCCGAATAGCCTATGACAGAAAATAGATTCATTAGCGCCGACGAACATGTCCAGGAGACGCCCGACCTCTGGACCAAACGGTTATCCAAAGCAAAATGGGGCGATCGTATTCCGCATATTGCTAGCGCTGCGGATGGCACGGAACGATGGTTGGTTGACGGGTATGAGATCGACTTAGCCGGCGTCGCGGATTGCGGCGCGGCAATGGCGGAGCGGACGGCTCGGCCGCAGCGCTGGGCCGACGTGCCGCCGACGGTCTATGACCCGCAGCAAAGATTGCGGCAAATGGATCGGGCCGGCATCGAGTACGCGGTGCTGTATCCCACCGTCGCCGGTGTCGGCGGGCAGTCTTTCGGGCGCGTCGCGGACGGCGAGCTGGAACTGGCGTGCGTGCAAGCGTACAACGACTGGCTGCTCGAGCACTGGTGCGGCGCGAGCCCACGCTTCGTGCCGCAATGCATCACGCCGCTTCACCCGATCGAGGCGGTGGTTCAGGAGATTCGCCGTTGTGTGGCCAACGGCCACAAGGGCGTGATCTATCCTTCGATTCCGATGGAGCTGCGCGACGTGCCGCATATCAACGACGCGGTCTACGATCCGATCTGGTCGGCCTGCCAGGAGCTTGGGGTGCCGGTCTGTTTCCACGCCGGCGCTTCAAGCAAGATCCAGATCCCGGCCTATGAAGGCTACTCGCCGGCGCTGCAGGCGGCCGTGCAGTCGATTACCCGCCCGGCGAGCACGGTGTCGGTTTTGGTGAATCTGTTGATTTCGAAGATTCTCATGCGCTTCCCGAAACTGAAGGTTGTCTTCGCGGAGAGCGGCCTTGGTTGGGGCGCCTATCTATTGGAGTACACCGACTTTCAAGCGACCGGCGACCAGTTGCCGCAAAACGGCTACGACCTGATGCCTTCGGAGCTGTTCAAACGGCAGTGTTATCTGGTCGGCTGGTACGACAAAGCGAGCTTGCGCGTGCGGCGCTACATCGGCAGCGAGAATATTCTCTGGTCGAGCCAATTTCCCCTTGCGACATCAACCTGGCCCAAGACGCAGCAAGCGCTGGCGGACAGCTTCGAGGGTGTCGACGAGGCCGACAGGCGGAAGATACTTTGGGATAACGCGGCGAAGTTGTATAAAGTCGGCATGCAGTGAAACAATACGCACCACAGAGTAATTCATGTACCTGTCGGTGCAACACCGCGCATGAAAATCCCCCTTTCATCCCTCTTGGCAAAGCGGGAAAGAGGGGGATTTGTTGTAGCGGTTCTGTCGAATATTAAGTAAGAATCTATTTTCATAAGAGGCACAGAGGTCACAGAGATCGGAGGTTTTTGATCGATGACTGTTTACTCCGCGGCCTCCGCGCCTCCGCGTTGTCATTTCCGAGGTGTTGAAGATGTCCCATTGGCCTAAAATACGACCGCAAATCGACGAAATGGTGAATCGGCAATTCGATACGCCGGAGTTCAAAAAACTCTTCGCCGTCAAGCTCACGCCCGGGCGCATCGAAGTGTATCAGAACCACATGACTTTTTACGCCAACAATCGGCGCGACTGCTGGGCGTTTGTCGCCGGCAAGGCGCCGCTCGACGTCAAGCGGGCGATTTGGGCGCACGAGAAAGACGAGTTGATTCATGACGAACGCATGGGGCGGGCCCATGTTACGGAAGATGACTTGCAGGCGGGCGACGAATCTTTGCTGGCGCCGGGCGCCAAGGCGGCCTATTACGCTTGGCTTTACTGCGCGCGCGAGAAGCCGTGGTTGGAAGGATTGGTCTACTCGCATATACTCGAACGGCGCAATAACAACGCGATCGTCAAAGGCGGCGGGTTGGTTGAGCGCTGGCGGCGCAAGCAGCGCGCCGAATTGGGCGCGCAGACCGCCGAGCGCGACTTCCAAACCGAGGTGCATGCCGTTGCCGACGAGGACCACTCGGACATCTTCGAGCCGATTTTCACGCGTTACGTGAGTAGCGAAGCGGCCGCCGAGGCGGTGCTTGCCGCGACCCGGGACGGCCTGTTGATCGACCGCGCGCTCCGCGGCGCGCTGGCGGACGCGATGTCGGCAGTGGAGTGACGAAAGCGCCCCAATCGATCAAGGAGTTCGTAGTATGTGGACCGGCAGAGGTCAGGGGCGACTCGTTCCAGGCGCGGGCAATGGTTCTCTGCCTTGCAGGCCGCCGCCCGACCCACGCCAGTGGCTTTTATTTCGGAAGTGCGGGGGCCCGACCTAGGCTATCGGAGAGGCTCGTGAGGTCCACTAACCACGAAGCCGCAGCAACTCTCCGCCGTCGCGAGAGAGAATGCGGATGGAACGCAGAGATGAGAACGAAAGTCAGCAAACGTTAACGATGAAATAGGAGGTCATTGATCATGGCAGGAACACCGGTCACGGCAGAGGACGAAGTCAGAGAAAGGGTGGCGTACAAATCGCCCTACGAGCAGTGGAAGGAGTCGGAAGGGTTGCCGACCTATCGCGGTCTGGCGATCCAGAATTTATACAATCTCGAACTGGCGCCATGGAAATCCAGCGGCGACGGTCACGCCGCTTTCTTGAATTTGGAAGGCACCGGCGGGTTCAACGATTCCTACGTCGCGGAAATACCTCCCGGCAAGTCGCTCAGGGCGCACCGGCATCTGTTCGAAGAGACGATTTACATTCTGAAAGGCCAGGGCGCGACTTCGGTCTGGATCGATCCGAACCGAAAAGAAACCTTCGAATGGCAGGAGGGCAGTTACTTTTCGATCCCGATGAACGCCTGGCACGAACACCATAACGCTTCCGGCTTGGAGTCGGCGCGCTATATCGCGATGACCAGCGCGCCGCGGGTGATCGATACCTTCAACAATTACGAGTTCGTGTTCGAGAACCCGTTTATCTTCAAAGACCGCTACAACGCCGAGGAAGGCTATTTCAAGCAGAAAGCGCCGGCGCAGCAATGGGCCACCAACTTCGTCGCCGATGTGCGCGTCTGCCAAACCTATTCGGGCGGCTTCGACCGCGGCGGCGGCGCCAAGAGCACGGTGTTCCGCATGGTCAATCAGACCGTCAAGTCGCATGTCTCCCTGTGGGGCGTTGGAGCTTACAAAAAAGCGCACCGCCACGGGCCGGGGATTCACGTGCTGATCATTCGCGGCCACGGTTACTCGCTGATGTGGAAAGAGGGCACGTCGATGGAGCGCATCGATTGGCAGCCGGGCAGCGTCTTTGTGCCGCCGGAGATGTGGTTTCACCAGCATTTCAACGGCAGCGCGGAGCCGGTCTTTTTTCTCGCCATCGGCTGGGGCAGCGACAAGCCGAAAGCTGGCGGCAAGGCGTACGTTTATAAGAGCGTCAAAGAAGGCGGCGATCAGATCGAATACGAAGACGAAGATCCCAAGATCCACGCCGAGTTCGAAGTGGCGATGAGAAATGCAGGAGCGCGCTGCAAAATGGATTATCATCCGTATTGCACGATGAAGTAAGCCAGCTCGAGGATCGCAGATGGAGGATTGAAGATGGCGCTGAGAAGTGTCGTTCTGTTAGCTGGCATGCTGGCGTTCTTCACCCTTGGAGTTCCGTCATCCGCGATGTCCGCCTCCGTCGACGCGCTCTACAGCGAGATCAACAAACTCGCGCCGGCCGAGCGCCAGAAGCGCCTCGAAGACGGAGCGCGCAAAGAGGGAGCGTTCAAGTTTTACGGTGTCTCCAACGCGGCGCTGCTCGGCGCCTACACCGCCGGTTTCATGAAGCGCTATCCGTTCATCAAGGCGGAGTTCTGGCGCGGCAGCGGCAACAAGCTCGTGTTCCGCACGTTGACGGAGCACCGCACCGGGCAGTTGGATACCGACGCCGTGCTCGTCGGCAGCGAGAACGTCATGAGCTTGAAACGCGCCGGCCTGTGGGCGCGCTACCATTCGCCGGAGTCGGAAAACTTCGGCAAGCAGTACACCGACAGAGAAGGTTACTGGCACGCCGACAGTCTCGGCATCGCCACGATTGCTTACAACACGAAGCTGGTCAAACGAGAGGAGGCGCCGAAAGGCTACGGCGATCTCTTTGCTGACCGGTTCAAGGGCAGTCTCTCCATCGACATGGAGCCGGAGCGCGCGCTCTCGGGGTGGCTGACCGCTTGGGGCGAGCAAAAGACACGAGCGTTTGTCGAGGCACTGATCAAGCACGGCACGATCGTGCGCCGCGGCCATACCTTGCAGGCGCAGCTCCTGTGCGCCGGCGAGTTCAAAGTCGCGGTGGAAATCTATCCCGACGCGATCCTGCGCATGAAGCAGGACGGCTGTCCGGCGACCATTGTCTTTCCCAACCCGACGCCGGGACACTTCGGCGGAGCGATCGGTATTTACGCCAAAACGCCGCGGCCGCACGCGGCCGCGCTGTTCGTCGATTTCATGAAGTCGGCTGAGGGCGCCAAGATACTCGCCTCGACGGGGCGTATCTCCGGGCGCAAGGGCGTCAAGTCGATTTACGAAGAGCTGACCAACCTCGAGGAGCGCGGCATCCCGCTGGTGATCGTCAGCCCGGAACAGTCCGAGCAGGTGGCCAAGCCGATGGAAAAGATCATGAAAGAGGTTCTGGTACCTTAGAAACGGTAAGGAGTCAGGGGTAAGGCGATTTTGCGGAACCCCTCACCGCTGACCATTTACCCCTTACCAGATATTGATGTACCGTTATTTTTCCGCCGATAGCCACTTCGAAAGGCTGCCCGAAACCTGGACGCATCGGGTGCCGGCGAAGTATCGCGACCGCGCGCCGCGCCGGATCAAACTGGCCGACGGGCGCGACGCGATCGTCGAGGAAGGCCAACCGCTGGAATACCGCGGCACCAATTTGTTCGCCGGCAAGGCAGCGGAAAATTTCGATCCGACGCATCTCGATTTCGAAAACGCGGTGGGCGCCGGATCGCCTGAGCAAAGATTGCAGGAACAAGACGCCGACGGCATTGACGGCGAGCTGCTTTTCGCCACCGAGGCGCGCAACACCAAAATCAAGGACCGTGAAGCTTTCCTAGCGATTATCCGGGCCTTCAACGATTACTTCATTGAAGAATACTGCGCGCTCGCTCCCGACCGGCTGCTCGGCGTGGCGGTAATGCCGGACAGCGGCGCCGAGGAAAACGTCGCCGAGATGAAGCGCTGCAAAGAAAAAGGCTTCAAAGCTATTCGCTTGCATACCTTTCCCAGCGGCAAGAGCTTTCCGACGCCGGAAGACGATCGATTCTGGGCCGCGGCGATCGATCTCGACATGCCGGTGGCGATCCATACATCGTTTCCCCGGCGCACGGATGAGCGGGACGTATATTTAATGAGGTATCCCAAAGACCCTCAGGGCGAAGACCGGCCCTTCGACTTTCTCCAGCGCCTGGCGCGCCAGGGCATTTATCATTGCGGCGCAGTCGAAGCGACCCAGTTGATTTTTAGCGGGGTCTTCGATCGTTTTCCCAAGCTGCAAATTTTTTGGGCCGAAAACAATATCGGCTGGATTCCATACTTTTATCAGCAGATGGACCAGACCTATAAAGTGAACTGCCATTGGGCCGAAAAGCTGCTCGGCCTTCCACGGCTCAAGAAACTGCCGAGCGAGTACCTGCGCGAACACGCCCACTGGGGCATTTTCGACGACCCCATCGGCATCCAGCTCCGCCACCTCATCGGCGTCGACCGCATCATGTGGTCCACCGACTTCCCCCACATCGTCACCCGCTGGCCCAAATCCCTCGACCTAGCGGAAGAACAATTCGCCGGCGTGCCGGAAACCGAAAAACACGCCATGCTCGCCGGGAATGCGGTGAAATTCTTTCATTTGAACGCGTCGTGAGCGTCGCTAGGGTTTTGGCGATAGGATAGACGCGCTAATTCGCTGGTCAAAACAGTATAATCGTAAATGCTTTTCGCGTGAGATTTTTCTTCAGCGCCGAGGCGGCTTGTGTTAAACTGGCGGCCATGCTGGCGCTTAACATTCTATTGATCGGTATTCTTCTCGCGTTGTCGGGCTGCTCGACAGGGCAGGTCAGCCGCGGCGGTACGCTCCTATACGGCTTCAACCAATATCAAAGCGATTTGCAGCGCGCCGGCAATATGCCGTCCAACTGGCCGGCGCGCCAGCAGGCGGCGGGCGAGTTCAAAACCCTGGTCAACGCCCTGCTCGGCGCTTCGCCGGAACTTTCCCGGCTGGTGGATCTTGATCTGCGCAAGCGCGAGTTCTTGATCACCCTGCGCGAAACCAATGTGCGGCCGGAGCGGGTCAAAGAAATGCAGGAGGAACTGGCTCAGATGGATGAAGAGATCGCCGCTCTGAAGCCAGTGATCAAAACCCAACTTTCGGCGTATCGGCTCAGCGAAGATCCCGACGCGGTGGACGGCGTCGCCACCTTGGGCCTGCTCGGGATAGCCCTGGACGGTTTCTCGGCCGGGAGAAGCCGCGGCGGCGACTCGCCTTCGACAAAGGTCGGCCAGTACGTGGTCACCGATTTGGGCGGCTTCGCTACCGTGCGCACGGGGACCGGCTATTTTTTCCGCTGCAACATGTTCGGTAATCTCGACGATGGCGCGGGCTTGCGTTGCGAGCCGGGGAAATAATTTTCGTTGCAGCGCTTCCAGCCGGGTCGCCCGCTCGGGGACGCGAGTAAAGATCTTCGCCCGATTTTTTCCTTCCCAGGAGTCTTTCGGGCTGGTTGTCGCGCGGCGTTTCAAGGGAAACGCTAGCCACTAGACTCTAGACGTCTAGTGCGTCTTCGCGGGCCCGTTACAGCACGCGGAAGGAGCGGGTCTTGATGATGAGAAAGACTTCGGCGCCTTCCTTGAGGCCGAGCCGCAGGACGGCAGCCGCGGTCAGGCTGACAAGAAATTCCACTCCCGCTGCGACATTCAGCAATGCTTCGCCAGCGGCACACTCGATCCGCGCGATAGTTCCCTTGATAATGTTGCCGGCGGAGATGCCGTGCGGCATCTCGGTGGCGATGAGGATGTCGTCGGCGCTGACGCGAATTTGCAGCTGTGTGTTCTCGTTGACCGCGGTGTAGGGGATGATCAGCTCGCTGCCCGAATTCAGTCGCACGCGGCTGGTGCCGGCGTCGCGATTCGATTCGATCAGGGTGGCCGGAAAGACGTTTTCATATTGCTCGTCAGTCAGCAGCCGGAGAGCGCTCACCGAATGCAGGACATCCTTCGGGAAGCCTTGGGCGAGCAACTTGCCATCGCGGATCAGCAACACCCAATCGGCGAGGATCATCACTTCGGCTAGATTGTGCGTGACATAAATCATCGGTATGGCGAACTCGTCCCGTACGCGAGCAAGGTACGGGAGAATCTTTTCTTTTAGGCCGACATCGAGCGCCGCTAGGGGTTCGTCAAGCAATAGCAGCCTGGGACTCGATACGATGGCCCGCGCCAGCGCCACCCGCTGCGCTTCGCCGCCGGAGAGAGTCGCCACTCTGCGCGGCAGCAAGCCGGCGATGTCCAAAACTTCGGAAACATGTTCGGCGCTCATGCTATGGACCCGAGCGGGCGCATGGCGCGGCGCGCCGAAGAGAATATTTTGGCGCACCGAAAGATGCGGAAACAGCGCGCCTTCCTGCGGCACGTAACCGATGCCGCGTTGGCGCGGCGGCAGGTTGATCTTCTGCGCGGACGAAAAGAGCGTCCGCCCCGCGATGTGAATCTCCCCCTCGGCGATGGGCCGCAATCCGGCGATGGCGTCGAGCAGCGTCGTTTTACCGGCGCCGGAAGGGCCGAAAAAAGACGTTATTCGCGCGTCGAAGTCAGCATCGATGTCGAGCTCGAAATTGGCCAGCGGGATGCGGCAGCGCAGCTTCATCTCAGAAGTTTCTTCCGGTGCGCAGGAGCCACTCCGAAGACCAGACGAAGATGAAGGCCAATGCCACCGTAATGGCGAGCAGGGCATAGGCTTCGGTGTCCTTGCCCGATTGCACAAAGCTGTAGATCGCCAAAGAGAGCGTCTGGGTTTGACCGGGAATGTTCCCGGCCAGCAGGATGGTTGCGCCGAATTCACCAAGCGCGCGCGAGAACGCGAGCAGAGCGCCGGCAACGATCCCCTTGTAGGCGAGCGGCAGGGTGACCACGAAAAAAATTTTCACGGCCGAAGCCCCGAGGGTGGCGGCGATCTGTTCGAGACGCACATTGACTTCGGCAAACGAAATGCGCGCAGAGCGCACCAGCAGGGGAAACGACATGACCGCCATGGCAACGAGGACGCCCTTCCAGTTGAAGACAACTTCAACGCCCCGGTCGTAAAGCCACTGGCCGAGGGGGCTGCGACGGCCGAAGATTTTGAGAAGTATCAATCCCGTCGATACCGGCGGCAAGACCAGCGGCAACATGACGACCGTTTCGATGATGCTTTTGAGCGGCCACTCCTTGCGCGCGAACAGCCATGCCAGCACAATCCCGAAAGGCAGGATCAGCACTGTGCTGGCAAGGCCGACGGAAAGCGAAAAGAGAGTGATTTGCCAAGTCTCGAACGAGAGAAGCACCAATGAGCCGGTTCCTCGTGCCTTAGCCTAATACGACAAAGCCGAATTTCTTGAAAGTATCCTTTGCGCCGGAGCTCTGAATATAGTTGATGAAATCGCGTGCGGCATCCTTGCGCCTGGACTCTCTCATGATTGCGACCGGATAGATGATCTTCGGCCCCTTGGTGACCGGCACATCGTAGACGATCTTGACTTTCTTGGACAGAGCCGCGTCGGTTTTGTAGACGAAGCCGGCGTCGACGTTGCCCGACTCAACCGCAGCCAAGGTCGCGCGCACGTCCTGTACCGGTACAACCTTGGGTTTGATCCGATCCCACAATCCCTCATCCGTGAGGTACTTGCTCGTGTAAACTCCCACCGGTACGGAGCCGGGCTCGGCCAGAGCGATCCGGTGGACGGTGCCCGCCAGCAGGTCGCTCGGCGACGCAATGACGAGTCTAGAATCAGATGGCACGATCAGCACCAACTGGTTCGACAGAAGGTGCTTCCGCGTGCCGGGCTCGAGCCGGCCTTTCTTGTCGAGAGTGTCCATTTGCGCGAGGTCGGCGGAAAAGAAGATGTCCACGGGCGCCCCCTCGTCGATCTGGCGCGCCAAGCTGCTCGATGGGCCGAAGTTGAATTTTACCCTGTGCTTCGATTGGGCTTCATAGGCGAAGCCGATCTTTCTCAACGCATCATTGAGACTCGCTGCCGCCGAAACCAAGATCGCACGGGCGTAAGCGGCTGTAGGCATGGCGGTTGCCAGGAGCGCCCCGATCAATACGACGATAACGCCGGAGTGAAAGCGCGTATTCACTTCGAGAGTGTAGGGGTAACCCAGCGGTCGACTAGGCTCGGGTGGCGTTGACGCCGCCCGGTCTCTTGAATCGGCGCGAGTGTCTTGACCAGTCGCAGCGGCACGTTTTGCAATACCATTCGCTCATGCCTTCCCACTCTTCGCGATCGGCGGCGACCGCCTCGCCGGCGTCAATGAGACGCTGCCGGCGCGCCGTGATCATGCCGTGCACGACCGGGATGACCGCGCGGGATCCGCACTCCGGACAGGCGGGCGGCAAATTCCGCGGCGTTTTTCCAGGAGCTTTCGGCGCCATCGTTGCAACCGATCAGAGCGTCCTGCGCACTTCTTTGGCGACGTCGACCAGCAGTTTTGCCTTGGCGTTCGCCAACTCGCGCGAGATCGTCATGAGGCCGCAGTCGGGCGCGAGCCAGAGGTTTTCCGGAGCGACATATTTCAAGGCGCTGCGCACGCGATCGACGACCTGCGGGAAAGGCGGCACGGGCGTATCGCTCGGATCGACGCAGCCGAACATGACGATGCGTCCTTTCGCGATCCCCAGCACCGCAGGATCGTAGCCGCTGCGGGCGAACTCGACGCCGAAGCCGCCGATCTTGGTCTTCATCAGCTCTTCGAGGAGTTCTGGATACTCGTATTCGTGCTGATGGCCGGCGCCGCCGGGGTAGCCGTAGCAGAGATGAACCACGGTGGGGACCGTAATGCCTTCCAAACAGCGGTCCAACGCCCTGGCGCCGTAGGCGAAAACTTTTTCGTGGTAGCGCGTCATCGCCGGCTCGTCGAGCTCGAGCACGTCGCAGCCCGCGGCTTGCAGATCGCGCAGCTCTTCGTTCAGCGCCGCCGCCACATCCATCGCCATGGCGGCTTCGTCGTTGTAAAACTCGTCGACCGTGCTGTCGACGACGGTCATCGGTCCGGGCAGATCCATTTTGATCGGCTTGTCGGTGTGCGCCTTGGCGAAGCGCAAATCTTCGATGATGGCCGGCGAGCGGCGTTTGATTTTGCCGACGACACGAGGCACCGAGCGAGGCTGTTGGCGGCGCCGATAGATGGTCTTGACCGCTTCATGGGTGAGATCGACGCCGTCGAAGCCGGCGAGGATGTGATTGATGAATCCGGTGCGGCGCTGCTCGCCGTCAGAGAGGAGATCGAGGCCGATGCGCTCCTGAGTATGAATGCTGAGCGCGGTGGCATCGTCTTGGGCTTCTTTTAGAGTTTGGCCTTCGAGCCGAAAAATCACGCGCGCGCGGTCCGGCTGGGCGAGCCAGCTGGGCCGGGGAAAACTGCCGATGGTGGTAGCCGCGATCGGCGGAAGTTGCATGGATAACCTCGGTAGCAGATATGTCTCTGGCTATATATGGGGCATCGATGAAAGACAAGATAAGGGCGTCTAAGAAGTAAAGAATGAGCGGGATCTACCGGGATATACGGCTGGTAAGGCAGATTTCTACCTTGACATGGAGGGGACCCACCGCTAGCTTCTTGAGCGGATCATCGTCCGATCGCGCGGTTCGCCAACGGCTCTGCTTTGGAAAGGAGAGATTTATGTGGACCAAGCTCTTGACGCTTCTCATGGTTATCTGGGTAAGTGCAAGTCAGGCCCAAGCTCAGTCATCTTTCTATCAAGGAAAGGTCATTAACGTCGTGGTGGGAACCACGGCGGGGAGCGCTTATGATGTCTATGCGCGGCTTATCGCCCAGCACATCAGCAAGCACATCCCGGGCAATCCGACCCTAGTCGCGCAAAACATGCCGGGCGGCGGTTCCATCGTCGCGGCGAATTATGTCTACGGCGTGGCGAAGCCCGACGGTTTGACCATCGCATCAATCAACCCCGCGCTCTATTTCAACCAGCTTGCCGGCCGCAAAGAGGTGAAATTCGACTGGGCCAAGTTCAACTGGCTCGGCAGTCCGGACCGCTCGGAGCATCTCATCTACATGCGGTCGGATGCTCCCTACAAGACCATGCACGACGTGCGCACGGCCGCGACTCCGCCAAAATGCGGCGCCACCGGAACCGGCACCACGGGCCATTACATGCCAAGGCTCCTCGAAGAAACCCTTGGAACAAAGTTCAATCTGGTCCTGGGATATCCCGGCGGCCCGGAAATCGATCTGGCGGCCGAGCGCGGCGAGATTCATTGCCGCGCTTTTACGATCACCGGCTGGTTTGGCGGAGAGCTTTACGCCAACTGGCGCAAGACGGGATTCGCCAGAGTCATCATTCAGACCGGGCGCAAACGGGACCCGCGACTACCCGACGTGCCGACCATCTACGAACTCATGGACCAGTATAAAACGCCCGAAACCGAACGCCGCTTGGCCGCTGTCGTTTTGGGCTCCAATGCCTTTGGCCGTCCCTTTGTCGTTGCCCCCGGCACTCCGGCGGAACTGGTCAAAATATTGCGCGACGCCTTCGAAAAAACGATCAATGACCGCGAGTACATCGCCGAGGCCGAGAAGCGAAAACTCGAGATCGAACTGACCAAGGGCGATGAGCTGGAGAAGTTGGCTAAGGAGATCGTCGTCCAACCTCCGATCGTGGTTGAAAAGATGAAGGCGCTCTTGGGGCAGTAAGGGCGCAGAGGCTGCACGCGTTCCGCAGCAAACTATACCGGCGCTAAGGACGCAAATTGCGTTCTTGGCGCGAGACGCTGTTCTCTATTCTCGCTTTCCCAGCAAGCGATAAAAAAGCGCAGTGGTAATAACCAGCGATGCGGCGGCGGTGAGGGCGAGACCGAGCGGCGCGCCGAAAAGGGTTGCCGCCGCTCCCAAGACGACAGAGCCGATGGAGCGCATGCCCTGATCGAGGTTGAACACGCTCATCACTCGGCCCATCAGATTGCGCGGCGCTTCGATTTGGATGATCACACGGCTGAGGGTGCGAAAACTGACCTGGCCGGCGCCGACCAAGGCCAGCAGGATTACCGAAAGCCAAAAAATCGGCGAGACGCAAAAGAGGATCAGAAAAATCGGCGTTGTGGTGGTCATGACCCAGAGCAGCATGGCGCGGTTCCAGCGTTCGCCAACCGAGGCGAGAAACGTCAAGGAGGCGATGCCGCCCAGGCCCGGCGCTGCCATGAGGATGCCCAGCCCTTCGGGTCCGACTCGCAGAACCTCTTTGGCGAACACCGGGAGAAAGCTCTGGTAGGTGACGATCAACACGGCGAAAGTGTAAGCGGCGGCGATGCTGCTCAAGATGAGCGGCTCGCGCCAGACGTATTGAAATCCTTCCTTGAACTCGCGAAAAAAGTTTTCTTCCCGCTTCGGCGCCGGTTCCTTTCGAGTGCGCATGAACAGCATGCCGATTCCGGCGAGCACCAGACTGATCGCGAAGACCGCGTAGCAACCGCCCACGCCGATCCAGATAATGGCCACACCGCCGAGGGAGGGCCCGGCGATGCGGGCGATGTTAAAGCCGACGGTGTAGAGCGATACCGCGTTCATCAGCTCATCGCGCGGCACCAGTTCGGCAAGAATTGACTGGGCTGCGGACGGGTTGATCGCGCGGATCGCCCCGGAGAGGATCTCGAGCACGAGCAGATGCCAGAAGGCGAGCGTGCCGAAGTAGTAAATCGGGAGAAAAATGACAATGGGAACGGCGGAAGCGAAATTGACCAGGATCAACAAGAGCTTGCGGTCGTAGCGGTCGACGAAGACGCCGCTCAGCGCGCCGAGGAGCAGGCGCGGCAGGGCGCTGCACAAGCCTAGGATGCCGAGAGCCATGGCCGAATGGGTGATCTCGTAGGTGATCCAGAAGAGCGCCACCTCCTGAACGAAGTGGCCGATCGAACCGAGCAAATCGGTGCTCCAAAAAAGCAAATAGTCGCGGTAGCGAAGCGAGTGAAAGATGCGAATGTGTGCGAACTCCTCTCGGATGGGTCTCCCGCAAAGGCGCTGAGTTAGAGAAAGAAAAGATAGTTCCCCAAGAGATTCTTTTTATAGCCTGTTCCCTACCAATAGAAAAGAAAGCCGTAACAGCGTGCCGGCGATCAGTTCCTTAATCGAAAATTAGCAAAAATGTGAAATCGGTTGACAGGCGCGCGGTTTCGGATTACGCGGGGAAAATCACTGGTTAAAAGGAGCGGCTGAATTGTGGCGTACGACGACCGCAGCGTGAAACCGATGAGTGCCAGTTTGATGCGCGCGCGCATCGCGACCAAGATTCTTGCCGGGCTTTACGAGGACGCGCCGACCCTGTTGACCAGCGCGATTCGACTGGCCGTCGAATTGCCCGGCAGCAAAGGCCGCAAGGGGCCGCCCTACCCGTTTACGATCGGGGTCAGTCCGGCGTGGTGCAGCGGCCTGAATGGCGCCAAGCTGGTCGGCGGCGGCAAGCTCGATCTGGTCTGGTTGAATCCGTCGATCATTCCTTCCATGGCGGTGCGCGGCGTCGGCCCGTTTGAGAAGAAACTCCCATTGCGCGCTCTGGCCGTCTTCCCATCGTGGGACCGCCTTGTGATCGCCGTGTCGCCGCGTCTGGGCGTGAACTCGATGGAGGAGTTGATTGCCAGGAAGCCCAAAATGCGCGTGTCGATCGCGGTCAACGACTGCGTAGATTTCGCCATCAAGTTCTTGCTCAAGGCGCACGGCATCTCACGCAATCATTTCATTCGATGGGGCGGTCAAGTCTTTGAAGTGGTGCGGCCGAGCAATCCGCAGCGGCGCGCCGGCATCGTGTCCGGCAAGCTCGACATGGTGATTGACGAGGGGATGGACTCGTGGGGCGATGTGGCGGTGGAGCACGGCATGAAATTCTTGTCCTACTCCGAACCGGTGTTGCAGAAACTAGAGAAATACGGCTTTCGCCGCGCGCGGCTCGATCACGGCCGCATCGCCGGCATCGACGAACCGACCACCGTGGTAGATTTCAGCGGCTGGCCCGTCGTCGTGCACAAAAATTTTCCCGACGATCTCGCCTACCACATCGCCGCCGTGCTGGAAAAAATTCGCGCCGAAATCCCTTATGACGCAACCGAAACGCCGTCGATGCGGCAATTGTGCTCGAACACGGAAGCCGGCCCGCTCGATTTTCCCCTCCACCCGGGAGCGGAGCGCTACTATCGGGAGAAGGGGTATTTGTGAAAGAGTTACGGGTTTCGGGTTACGAGTAGACCGACGCTAAAGCTGAACTCGAAACCCGGAACGTTATGGCTTTTTTTGCAGCGCGGCCAAAACGCGCTTGGGGGTAAATGGGCCCTCGCGGAGCCGGGCGCCGACTGCGTCGAAAATCGCATTGGCAATGGCAGCCGCGGGCGGAATCGTTGCGCCTTCGCCGGCGCCGAGCGGGTTCATCTCGGGTCGGTTGATCAGAACGATTTCCAATTCGGGCAGATCGGGAAAGCGGAGAATGGGATAGCTCGCCCAATCCAGGCTCGTGACCGCGCCGTTGGCATCGAATAGTACTTCTTCATATATGGCGCGGCTGACACCCTGGAGGACATTGCCTTCCACCTGGTTTCTAACCCCGTCGGGGTTGACGATCAAACCGCAGTCATGGGAGCAGAAGAGTTTTTTCACCGCTGCCTGGCCGGTGGTCTTGTTCACTTCGACTTCCGCGATAATGGCGACATAGGTGCCGGCGCGTTGAGTCATCGCCACGCCGCGGCCTCTGGCGATGTTGCTGCTAGTGGCAGGCGATGGCGACGATCGTCTTTGCCAGCCGGCTTTGCTGGCGGCCGCTTCAAGGCATTCGATGCCCCGTTTGTTGCCGGTCAAATTGCGCAAGCGAAACTCTACCGGATCGGCTTTCAAGTCGGCGGCGATCTCGTCGATGAAACCCTCGCTGGCGAAGCAACGAGCGACATCGCCGGGCGCGCGCAGATTGCTGGTGCGCAGAGGAATGGGCTCGGGAAAATGCCAGTTGATATGGTGGATATTGATCAGGTGATTGGCGATCGTGTAGAACTCGCCGCTGCTCTGCACGCCGTTGGAACCGCCGGGGTTGGTCGGCCGCAGACCGACTTGCAGTGAGGCGAGGAGCGGCGTCGAACCGGAAGCGGTCCAGGGCTGCCCGTAATCGGCGAATTCCCAGGCATGGAGCTTGCCATTCGGATCGACGGCGGCTTTGATCTCGTCGACCTGCGCCGGTCCCTTCGGCTCCCAACCGTGCTCATCCTGGCGCGACCATTGAACGCGCACGGGCGCGCCAACGGCGCGCGACAAAAGCGCCGCGTCCTCGGCTCCATTGTCGGTGCTCATGCGACCGTAGGAACCCGAGGCTTCGTGGTAGATAATCCGCACGTCCTGCTCTTTGATGCCGAGCAATGCCGCGACGGTCGAGCGGGTGCGGAAAGGACCTTGCGGTCCGGACCAAATGGTGGCCTTGCCGTCTTTGACGTCGGCCACCGCGCAAGAGGGACCGATCATCCCATGCATCTGAAACGGCCAGCGGTAGCTCGCCTGATAGACTTTCTTGCTTTGCGCCAGGGCGTTTGCGGCGTTGCCTTTGTCGACCGGTTTGAGCGAGCGCGCGGGTTTGGTACTGCGCAAATAAGCGAACAATTCGTCGGGTGTCGCCGGCAGCTTACTGGTCGGCTTAGACCAGGTCACTTTCAGCGTCTGCGCCGCTTTGATCGCCGCCCATTCCGTTTTGGCCACGACGCCGACGAATTTTCCCTCGCGGACGATCATGACAACGCCAGAAATGCCCCTGATCGATTCCTGATCGATGCTGACCGGCTCGGTGTTGATGACCGGCGGACGCACTACTCGACCATGCAGCATGCCCGGCACGCGCACGTCGTGGACGTAGTCGTGCTCGCCCGTCACCTTGCGCGGCACTTCGATGCGCGGCACAGACTTGCCGACAACTTTGTAGTCCTTCGGGTCTTTTGCTTTTACTTCCGGCGCGACGACCATGTCCCAGCCGGTTCCCTTGGCGGTGATTTTGGTGTTGAATTTCTTGCCGCCGATTAACTGACCATAGGTCACGCGCTTGGAGGGATCGCCGACGACGCTGACGACACCGTCGGTGACCGTGAGTTTTTCTCCCGGCACGCCGAGCTGAGCACTGGCGAGTTTCAATAGCTCGTGGCGCGCCGCGGCGGCGGCCTGGCGAATCTGCGGCCCGGCGCGCTCGATCGAGCGGCTTCCCACCGTCGAGCCTTGCTCGATGGTTTTCGTGGTGTCGCCGGAATCCATTTTGATCTTTTCGAACGGCACATCCAACTCTTCAGCGACGAACTGCGCCAGCGCGGTAATCGTGCCGGTGCCGATCTCGACTTTGCTGGTGTAAAAGGTCACATAGCCGTCGGGCGTGATCGCCAGCCAGGAATCAAGCGAGGTTGGATCAATGTCGCCCGACGGCAACTTGGCGAATTGCGCAAAAACTTTGCCGGCCGGCGGCAGCAGGTTGAAGCTGACGACCAGCGCGCCGGTGGAGCGAATGAATTGCCTGCGCGTCATGTTCGCGGTTTTCATCATGGCTACTCCTGCCTATGCCAACTGTCCAGAGGCGCGTTTCACCGCGCGCAAAATTCTTATATGCGTGCCGCAGCGGCAGAGGTTTCCAGCGAGCGCTTCCTTGATTTGAGTATCGGTGGGCTTCGGATTTTTGTCGAGCAACGCCTTAGTGGTCATGATCATGCCGTTGATGCAGTAGCCGCATTGCACAGCCTGCTCATCCACGAACGCCTGCTGGATCTTGTGCATCTTCTTGGTCGAGCCCAAGCCTTCGAGAGTGGTCACCGCCTTGTTTTGTGCCGAGCCCACCGGCGTCACGCACGAACGGATCGCATTGCCCTCCATGATCACGGTACAGGCGCCGCATTGAGCCAGGCCGCAACCGAACTTGGGACCGTTGAGTTGCAAGTCATTCCGCAAAGCATAAAGCAGCGGCATTTCCGGTTCGACATCGACAACGCGCGTTCTGCCGTTGACGCGGAGAGATAATTTCGCCATGGCTCGCTCCGATGGGAAAGGTGGAGGTGCTTATATCACAGACGCTGCCGGAGTGGAATCTCTCGTTCGGTGGCTCGCCAAGATGCCGGCCTTAGACGCGTGGAAGCTTGGGATCTTCCTTGACGAATTTCAACAAGACCATGCCGGCGATGTAGGTTATGGCGGCGATGTAAAAAGCCGGCGTGAAGCCGTGATGTTCCATGACATAGCCGATGATCAGTGTCCAGACTGGTCCGGAAATAAAGCCAACGAAGTAGTAAATCGAAAAGGCCGCATCGGTCAGTTCCGGTGTGGCGTAGTCGCCAATCATGGTTTGGGTCAATGAGCCGCGGGCCTGAACCACGGCACCGTAAAGAATGAGATTGAGATAAAAAAAGAAGCTCAGCGACGGATGCTGCACCAGCCAGACGGTCATCAGAGCGGACAGTAACAACGTCAGCTGTGTGATGCCCCGCCGGCGGCCGGTGCGGTCCGAGTACCACGCGATGGCCAGCGGCCCGACCAGTCCGGCAGCTTGCATCAGCGTCAGGATCAATCCGCCGGCCGAAGCGCTGACGCCGAATTTCTGCATGAAAAACGGCACCAGATAGGTCATGTTGACGCCGGTGCCGCGACCCGCGGCGCCCACCATCAGCACCAGCGACGTGAGGACAATATTGCGGTTCTTGAGGCACTGGAGGTAAGCGTCGAAGCCGGCTTGCGCTTTGCTCCTGGCGCCGAATTTTTCATCGGCGGCACCGGCATGGTCTTTGATCGCAAAAAGCGTGAGTCCCATGAAGAGACTCAGGATGCCGAATATCACGAAAGCGGTCTGCCAACTGAAGTAAAACAACGCGAGCGATGCTGCGGCGGGGCCGATGAAGGAACCGAAACTTCCGGCCGAGTGATGGAAGGTTAACGCCCAGCCGCGCGATTGGGGGTAGTAGCGCGAGAGAATGCTCGAACCGAGCGGATGCTGCGGGCTTGACCCGGCATCGATGGCCACGCGTGCAGCGACCAGTTGAGGATAACTGCTGACGAAGAACTGCGACATCGCGGTAACTCCGACGACGCAGTTTCCCACTGCAAGCATGGTGGTGCGTTTAAAAAAACTTGACAAGAAGCCATAGATCACTTGCAGGCCCTGGCCGACGAAGCTTGAGAGCGCGGAGATAAAGCCCAAACCGACCAGGCCGAACCCCAACTCCTTCATCATCACGGGAAAAATCACCGATGTGATGCTGTACTGTAAATGGTTAAGGACATGACAGCCGCTGATCAGACCGAGCGCCAGGCGCTTTTGTCTTAGCGTGGCTTCGAGAGTGATCGGCTCGCCGGACGGCAAGGCGACGCCGGCAACGGTGGATCGGTCCTTCATTCCGAATAGGTCCTCGATATCATGAGTGTTGAAGTGCTTTATCGATTTATAGGGTTGCGGGGACCACTGTCAAACGCAGCCGACAAAACAGTGCGACTGGCTTGATTGTTACTTTTGGACTAGATATCGTGGAAAATGATACTTTTGGTCGAAGATGACGCCATAAGCCGGACTCATTTCGCCGAGACGCTGCGAGCGTACGGCTATCAAGTTCTGGAAGCCGGCGATGGCGTCGAAGCCCTCTCTCTACTGGAAAAACACCGCGCGGAGATCAATCTCGTCATTGCCGACATGGTTCTGCCGAGACTCAACGGTCTTGTCCTAGTTACCAACATTCAGACCAGATGGCCCAAAGTGCCGATTATCATGCTTTCCGCCTACCTGTCCAAAGAGGGCGGCGACAAGATATTCGGGAGAAAAATCGATTTTCTCGAAAAACCGGTCAGACCGTCGGCTCTGATGGCGCTCGTCGGGCGTGTCCTGCCGCGTCCCCTCAATTGATAAGGGGCCGGTCAGGGCAAACCCAGGATGAACCCTCCTAATCAATCCACTTCGGCGCTGCCTCGCACCCCAGGGATCCCGACTCGGCGGCTAGCTTCGCGCCACATTTGATGGCCGCGGCGTCGTTGCCGGCGTGTAATTGGCCAGGGCAAAAGCGGCAGCGACGCCGATCAGCATTAGCAGCAAGCCGGTTAAAAATGCATACCATAACGCATCGTGCAAGCTCGCGATCAAGCGCGGCAACAACTCGAGGGAAATTTGGCTGCGGGTCGCCGGCTCCAAAAGATTCTGCGGATTGGCGAGTTTCTCCCATAAGGCGGGATCGAGGGTCACGTTGGCGGCGCGCAGCCCGACTAATGCTTTTTGCATCTGGCCGAGCATCACCGTCCCCATCAGACTGACGGCAAAGGCGGCGCCGAAAGTGCGAAATAGCATCACGGTGGAGGTAGCAACACCGATGCGTTGTTGGAGGACGGCGGATTGCGCCGCCACCAAGGTGGTGAGATTCGCCATGCCCATGCCGACGCCGATGGCGCTCGCGCTCAGAACCACGGCGGCAATGGCGAGAGTTGCTGGCGGCACGACGAAAACGGCGTAGCCTATCGCGAGCAGCGACATGCCGGCCGCGGCGATCAGCCGATAGCCGACCCGATTGATACCCTGTCCGGCGATCAGGCTGCCGGCGGTCCAGCCCATGCTGAGCGCAAGGATAACCAGGCCCGTGCTGGTGGCGCTCAGGCCTACCACGCCCTGCAAGTACAGCGGCATATAGCTGATGGCGCCGAAGACACCCATCGCCGAAAGCGTCGCCACGACGATGGATGCTCGATAAAGACCGATGTGAAACAAGTTGAGCGGAATGATCGGCTCGGCCGCGCGTCTTTCAACAAAGTAAAAAACCACCAGTAAGGCGCAGCCGAGGGCGAGCAGGCCGGCGCTGGCGGCGTTTAGCGGATGACGCTCATGGGCGCTCCGGGCGAGGGCGTAGAAAATCAGCAGCAGACTCGCCAGGAGCGTCATTGCGCCGCCGAGATCGAGGTCGTGCGCGCGCCGCTCGACGCGCTCTTCCTTCAGACCGATGATGATCAAAAGCGTAGCGATGGCGACGAGCGGCAGATTGACAAAAAAATCCAGCGCCAGCTCGCGTATTCGACGATTAAGCCTCCGGCCAGCGGTCCGAGCACCGAAGCGATGCCCCAAATGCCGCTGATGATCCCCTGGATTCGGGCGCGCTGGTCGGCGGGAAACAGCACGCCGACAACGATAAACGAAAGCGCATAGATCGCGCCACCGCCAAGTCCCTGCACGGCGCGAAACGCGATCATCGCTTCCATGCTGTTGGCGGCCCCGCAAAGCATCGAGCCGAGCAGAAAAATGCCGATGCCGATCAGCATCAAGCGCCGTTTGCTGAATAAATCGGCGAGTTTGCCGAAGATCGGCGTGGTGAGCGCCGAGGTGAGCATGTAAATCGAGAAGACCCAGCTGTAGAGCTCGAGGCCGCCGAGCTTGCCGACAATGGTCGGCATCGACGTGCTGACGATGGTGGCATCGATGGCGAAGAGAAATATCACCACCATGACGCCCAAGGCGGCGAGATTGCGTTTCGAGCCGATAGCGTCGGCGCCGGGGAGCGATGGCATCTTTTTGAGTTGTCCCAGAACGATGCCGGAGTCAAGCGCCTCTCGCGTGATCAGCGCTCAATCTCGACTGGTTCGCGATGGAACCCGTGGCATTGCAGCGGAGGAGAGAAATGGGGACAGGATCGAAAAAATTGTAACAGCACCCGATCGTGCGGCGCGCTTCATAGTAATTGACGCCGGCCATCGATGGCGCTAAAACAAGCTCTTCCGAGAGAGGGGTCAATCATGTCGCGAAAAGCGCGGATTGTGCAGTTTTGCTGTCTCTGTTGGCTGTTGCCGAGCTTGGCGGCGGCGCAGATCGCGCCGGAAGTGGTCGAGGCGGGCAAGAAGGAAGGCGAGGTGATGCTTTACGGCGCGATCAACGTGAATTTAGCGAAGGCGATCGGCGATGCTTTCGAAAAAAAGTATGGCATTAAGCTGCGCCATTGGCGCGGCGATGCCACCGAGTTGATCAACCGCAGTCTGACTGAGGCGAGGGCGGGCAAGCCGGGATTCGATCTCACATTGGGCAACGAAGTCGTGATGTCCGCCCTCGGAGAAAGGAACCTGTTCGCCGTTTTCGAGCCGCCGGCCGCCAGAGGTTACCCGAAACAATTCCTCGATCCGGACAAGAAGATGACGCCTTGGCGCGTGTTGCCGTACGGCATCAACTACAATTATCAAGCCGTGAAGACCGACGAAGCGCCCAAAAGCTTCGAAGAATTGCTGCTGCCGAGGTGGAAAGGCAGGTTCGGCATAGCCAATCCCGGCATCCACGTGACCACGCTTCAGTTTGTTCTGAACCTCGACAAGATCCTCGGTCCGAAGTGGCTCAAGGTCGTCGAAGCTTGGGCGCACCATGAACCGCGGATCGGCCGTAGCCTGGCGGACAACATTCAGCCGTTGACATCGGGCGAAATCCAGGTGGCGATCGGCTATATCAAGGATAAATTTCAGTATCCCGGACCGATCGAGTACGTACGCATGAGCAAGTATCTGGCGTCTTTGAGCTTTGTCGCAATCAATCGGCAGGCGCCTCATCCCAATGCAGCGCGCTTGTTCGGCGATTTTTTTGTCGGCGCCGAGGCGCAACGCATCTTCGGCGATTTCGGCGAGCATGTGTTTCATCCGGAAGTCGAGCATAAGTTTAAAAAGGATGTGAAAACCGAGCAGATTATAGTCATGCGGCTCCCGACCAACGAGGAGCTGGAAAGCTGGAGCAAGAAATTTAGGGAAATGTTTCGCTGAAGTGGGGAATGGAATATGGGAACGTTGGAATCGTGGCTACAATTCTAGATTTTCGAGATTTTCGATTTTGATTTTCGATTGACCGGAGCCGAGCCATTCCCAGCGCTCCAGTATTCCACTATTCCATCAGTCCAATCTTTTGGGAGTTGTTCTTGCAGGAACTTGCCAAAATTCCTTTTCCCGAGGTTGCTCGACTGGCGGAGTCGGGCAGAGCGTTGACGATTCTGCCCGTCGGCGTGGTGGAGGAGCATGGCGCGCATCTGCCGCTCGGGCTCGATTCGTTTGCGGCTGAGCTGTACGCTCTGTCGGCGGCGCCGCATCTGGAAGAAGCGGGTTACGAGGTCGTCGTCGCGCCTACGATCAACTACGGGGTGGCGCGCGCAGCGATCGAGTTCCCCGGCACATTGTCCTTGGAGCCCGCGACTTTGCGAGCGATGGTTGTCGAGATTGGCCGCTCGCTGGCGCGTCACGGCTTGAACCGGCTGGTGATTCTCAACGGTCATCGCGACCTACAGCATATGAAGGCGCTCGACGACGCCAGCGTGGCTCTGGGTGAAGATAAAAACATCCGGGTGCTGTGCGTCGGCTTTGCCAGCGATCCGGAGATGACCGCGGCGTGCTATCGAGCGGGCGTGCGGGAATTTTATCGAAGTCCGCGGCCCGATCGCGAAGGGCATGGCGGCGAGTCGGAGACCTCGCTGGCGTTGCACAGTTTTCCGCAGTGGGTCAAGCGAGAGACGATCGAACATCTCGAGCCGAACTTCGAGTACGACGTCGAGGCGTTTCGCAACGAAACCAAAGACTACTGGACGATCAGCGACGGGCGCGGCTATTTTGGCTCGCCGCGCGCGGCCAGCGCCGAAACGGGAAAAAAGCTGGTGGACAGGCGCGGGCTCAACATCGCCAGCGTGATTTTACAACGATGGGGCCGCATGACGAACCAAAAATCAAACGAGAAAGGCGGGAACGGGTCATGAAAATCATGTTTTTGAACAAGGCGCCAAAGGCGGTTTACGACGTTACCGAAATAGAAAAGCAGCTGAACAGCTACGCTTCTCCGGGAACCAAGGTGGAGGTGAAATTTCCTGATAACTTCGAAGGCTCCAAGGTTGAGGAAGCGCTCGGAAGCCAGATGATGCTCAACGGGCTCGATCACATCATGGAAGCGCCGGCCATCATCCGCAAAATCGTTTGGGCGGCGGAAAATGGCTATGACGCGGTCATCCAGAGCAATACTTTCGACCCCGGTGTGGACGGGGCGCGGTTATGCGTTTCCATTCCCGTTATCGGCCCGTTTCGCACCACCCTACACGCAGTCGCCACTCTCGTGGATCGGATCGGTCTGATCGTGCCGCTCGCTTCTCACGTTCCTTATACGTGGCGGCTGCTGCGCACGATGGGCATGGACGGCTTCGTCACCGGAATCAAGCCGTTGCAGGTCTACGGACCGAATCTCAAGCAGCGCCGTCAGGAGATTACCGGGCTCGCTGCGAATTTAGCGCGCGCGCTCGTTGATGAAACAGGGGCTCAAGCCGTGTTGCCTTTAGGCGGCGCCCTCATACCCTACGTTGTCGACCCGGCCGAAGTGCAGCAGATGACCGGGATACAAATGTTCAACACCAAAGCGATTTCGATCCGGTTCGCCGAGATGTGCGTTTCGCTCGGGCTAACGCAGAGCCCGCTCACGTATCCACGCGGCAAGCTCAGCTATCAGGATTTCGTCTCGAAGGTGTGAGGCGCTCCGAACAATCAAATTAGGCAAGGAGGCTCTTATGGCTTTTCGCATCAATCACCTGCATCTCAAGACGCCCGATCCCCAAAAGACCGCCGACTTCTACGTCAAGTACACCGGCGCGAAGGTGGTTAAGGAAGCGACGCGTCCCGATGGCAGCAAGAACTATCGGCTCGACCTGCACGGCGTCGAACTGAACGTGACGGAGTTTCTGCAGGAACAGAAGTTGGGCCAGTTTTACGGTCTCGAACACGTCGCCATCGACACAAACAATTTCGACGGCGAAGTAAGCAAAATCAAAGCCGCCGGCGTAAAAATCCTCGAAGAGCGAAATCTGCCGGACGGCCGAAGGGTCTGCTTCTTCGAGGGGCCGGAGGGCGTGCGGTTGGAATTTCTCGAATGGAAGTAAAAAAGTGGATGAAATGTTGGAATACTCGGGCCCGCCACTCCAGCACTTCAGTATTCCATCATTCAGTTATCTATTTTCTCTCAGCACTTTCTCGAGCGGTCCGTTTTCGCGGAACGGTTCGGGGCGGTCGATATATTCTTTGAAGTCGGGGCGGGCCTTGATCAGATCGAGGACGACGTTGTTAATGCCTTTGTCGGGGACGACCGGCGCTGTTTTGAACAATCTGGCATAGGCTTGAACCGTCTTTTTGGTGATCGCCGGATCTTTCTCGCGCATCCATTTAGCGAACGATTTTTCGGCGATGTGAATGTTTTTCTTGATCAGGTGAATGCCCGCGACGTAAGCGCGAAGAAAGTCCTCCGTCACTTTGGGTTCGCTCCGGATGAAGGCGCGGCTGCTGGCGACGCACGACGCGGGATATACCAGATCGGTATTGCTCAGATCGACCAGCACCGGCCATCCGCGCTGCAAAAACGGAATCGCGTATCGGGTGGTCAGCGCCGCGGCGGCGATGCGTCCGACGTCGAGCGCGGCCACGATCTCGGGGCCTGCGCCGAGCTGCAAAACAACCATGTCTTTGTCCGGATTTAGGCCGACGTGGCGGAGCGCGGCGCGCAAATAAAAATGCGTGGTCGAGCCATAGCGGGTGACCGCTGTCCCTTGGCCCTTCAAGTCGGCGACGGATTTGATCTCCGGGCGAGCGATCAAATACACCGGGTCGGTATCCACGGGACAGGCGAGCAGAATGACATCGCCGCCGGCGGCGCGGGCGGCGACGATCGATTCGGCTCCCGCTCCCGAAAAGGGGAGATCTCCGGTAATGATCGCGAGGGTAATTAACGACCCGCCGCGGATCTGCACCGGCTCGACGTTCAGTCCCGCTTTTTCGAATAAGCCGGCATCCTTGGCGACCCAGACGGGCAAGTGCGACGGAGACGCCGTCGTGCCGTAGAGAATGCGGCGGAGTTCCTCGGCTCGGCTCGGCGCAGAGCCGAGGGACGCTAAGGCCAACAGCAGACAAATCTTGCACAGACACAGAGACCAATCGCGCGGCACCACGAACCTCTACTTGCCGAAGCCGAAGTATTTCGCTTCAGCGGCCGCTTGATCGTAGGGCACGAACTGGTTGACGCCGGGCCCGCGGATTTGCGGCTTTTCGCCGTCATCGAACAGCGCGTTGGCATTGTCGCCGGCGCGGCCGCCGATCAGGCCGGGAGCATGGGCTTCGGCCACGGTGCAGTCCTTGTCGGAGCGGTTGTAGGCCCAATGCACCGTGTTCGCCGGAATGCGATGAAAGTCGCCTTTTTTGCAGAGAAAGCCCTCGTCCTTAACAAAAAACCAGATCTCGCCGTCCAGGACGTAATTGATCTGCTCGGATTCGTGCTGGTGCGGCTTGGTGTGATACCCCGGCCGGCGGGTGGCGATCATCAGGCTGCACTCGTTCCCGTACCCCTTTTTGACAATCATCTGACCGGTTCCGGCTTCGCCGGATTGATCGCGCTGGTACTGTTTCATTTCGCTGTCTTTGACGTGTAACGGCATAACTCCCTCCAGGATCCTAAGGCTGTTGAATTGGTACGCCAACTCCGCCCATGCGTCAAGGCTACGGAACGCCGCTTCGCCTTCGGCTTGGGCGCGGCGATGCGCTGCACGATGGCGCGGTCTCTCGCGTTCATTCAACGCTGGTTGAAAAGACCTGCCCGATCGGTTAATGGATGCTGATTGTTTACCGTTCGAGGAGAGTTTCACTGTATGCCGTATATGGATTTGCATCAGCATCTCAGGAATCTTGAGGAGCACGGCCTGTTGCGGAGGATCAGCAAGCTGATCAATAAGGATACCGAACTCCATCCACTGGTGCGCTGGCAATACCGGGGCTTGCCGGAAGAGGATCGCCGTGCGTGGTTTTTCGAAAACGTCACCGATAGCAAGGGGAAGAAATACTCCATGCCGGTGGTGGTCGGCGCGTTGGCCGGCAAGCCGGAGATTTATTACCTCGGCATGGGCTGCAACAGCGCCGAAGAAATGGATGCGCGCTGGAAAAAGGCTTTGGCAGAGCCGATCAATCCCGTTACGGTGAGCAAGGCCAGGTGTCAGGACGTGGTCATTCAGGGTTCGGAGCTGGATCAAGAGGGCAATGGCCTCGATCGTTTTCCTGTGCCGATCTCGACACCGGGCTTCGACAACGGACCGTACACCACCTGCTCGCATTGGATCACGGCGGATCTCGACACCGGCATTCAGAACATCGGCAATTACCGCGGCGAGATCAAGGCAAGGCGGCGCGTCGGCGTGTTTCCTTCCGGATTGGGTCAGGACATCTATTTGCATTGGAAAAAAGCGGTCGACAAGGGCGTTCATCTGCCGGCTGCCCTGGTGATCGGCGCGCCGCCGATTGTTTCCTATGTCTCGGTGCAAAAAATTCCTTACGGCGTCGACGAGATGGGCGTGGCGGGAGGATTGGCGGGCGAGCCGATCCCGATGGTCAAGTGCAAGACGCACGACATCATGGTGCCGGCGGACGCCGAGATCGTCGTCGAAGGTTATCTGAACACCGAGTATATCGAGCCGGAAGGTCCCTTCGGCGAATCGCATGGCTACATGCATCCGCGCCAGCTCAATCCGTTTATGGATGTGACCGCGATCACGCACCGCAAAGACGCGATCTATACCTCATGGTTGAGCCAGCTGACGCCGAGTGAATCTTCGGTCATCCGAAAGATCGGTTATGACCGCTTGATGCTGGTGCATCTGCGCGACGAATGCCGGATCACATCGGTTTTGCGGGTCGAGATGCACGAGCCGCTGACCAACACATACAAGTTGGTCATCATTCAAATGCGCCGCCCCAACGAGGCCGAAGTCTGGCGCGCGTTGCACGCCGCCTGCTCGTTCCATCCCGGCGTCGGCAAGATCGTCGTCGCGGTCGACGAGGACATCGACCCCGCCAATGAAGCGGCGGTGTTCTGGGCGATGTGCTACCGCATGAAACCCCACAAGGACGTACACATCGTCGGCGGGATGGAAAAGGGACATGCGCCGCCGTTCCTCTACGAACACGAGGTCAAGGGCACGGATGTGGTTTCGTACCATTTGCCGGCGGACGAGTCGGCCATGCTGTGCAACGCGATCCTGAAAGAACCCTTTCCGCCGGTCTCGCTGCCCAAGCGCGAATATATGGAAAACGCGCGCCGGATCTGGGAGGAATTGGAACTGCCCAAACTGAGACCGCAGATGCCGTGGTTCGGCTACTCGCTCGGCCAGTGGAGCGACGAACTCGACGAAGAAGCCAAGCTCGCGGTTCAGGGTCGCCACTTCGAGGTCGGCGAAAAACTCAAGAAGGGCAGGGTCAAAGTTAGATAAATCCCCCGGAAAATTGACCGCAAAGGACGCAGAGAACGCACAGAAGATCCGTTTAGGCAAAATCTCGAGAGGCCGATTTTACCGAACAAAATGAGATTCCCTTGTTGAATCGCCGACTCCCTGATCTTGCTTTGAGCTCCTTGCGTTCTTTGCGGTTAATAATCCTAAGACCGGTAGCGCCAGAGCTGCGGGATCGCAATACAAACCGCGATGATCATGAGAAAGCAAAGGGCGCTGCCGAAAATCAGCGCATTGGGAGCGCCGAAGTATTGGGCGGCGACGCCGGCAAGGAGCGCGCCCAAGCCATTGGTCGTCTGGGCAAAAACCGTAATCAGGCTCGCGGCGCGGCCGAGCATGCCGTCGGGGGCCAACAGCTGAACCACGGTGCGGCGAATCGCTACGCTAATCGAGTCGGCAAAGCCCAATAATCCTACCGCGCCAACCGCCATCCAGAACCAGGAAGAAATCCCAAGTAGCGCCAAGGCGCCGGCGAAAACCAGCGCGGCGACGATGACGAGCGCGCCTTTGCGCCCGACATCGCCGACCATGAGCAAAGCGATGGTGCCGAGGATCGAGCCGGCGGATGGCGCGGCGTACAGCAGGCCGAGTCCGCTCGCGCCGGTCTTGAAAACGTCTGCGGCAAAGATCGGCAAGATGGGCCGATAAAAACCCACCAGCACCACGGCGAAGTCAAGCAAGAATAGCGACAGGATGATGCGCTCGATCCAGATAAATTCGAGGCCTTCAACAATGCTTCTTAAATTCACCCGCCGACGTTCGCCCTCGATGGCGCCTGACGCGCGCAGCGAAAAAATCGCGATCGCCGCCGGAAGGAAAAGCAAAGTGCTGGTGAAATAAGCCGCGGCGATGCCGCCATACTCGATGAGAAATCCGCCGATGGCCGGGCCGATGAGGAAGCTGGTTTGCAGGATCATGGTGCTCACGACCATCGCGTTCATGAGCACAGACTGCGGCACCAGGCGCGGGATCAGGGCGGCGCGGGCGGGCCAATTGAAAACCTCGATCAAGGCGCCGAGAAGCCCGAAGGTGTAGATATGCCACACGCGGATGGCGCCAGTGACGGTTAAAAATCCCAGGCAAAGGTTCGGCAGCAATTGCAGCATGATCGTCGCGATCAGCAGTTTCTTTCGATCGAATGCGTCGGCAACGGCGCCAGCATAAAGGCCGAAAACGATAAACGGCAAGGTTTCGAGAAAACCGGTCAGGCCGAGATTAAAGGCCGAGCCGGAGATGTCGTAGACCTGATAAAGCGTCGAGACGTTGCGAATCTGACCGGCGAGGGAGCTAAGCAAGCTCGCGATCCAGAGCAGGCGATAGTCTCGGATCAGCAGCGCCGACCAGGGCCGGATCGGCTGGTCGCGAGCCGCGGCGGAACCTGCTTCAGAGGAATTCACGGAAAGAGAGAAAACCGGTGCTGTGAAAAATTAGCGTTACTTATAGCGCGTGAGGACAGGAAAAGCGACCCGCGCGATGTTAGTCGTTGAGGGAAAGATCTCTCGCTTCCTTCGAGATGACAGCCCTCGAAGTCATTCCAAAAGCGAAGCGAGGAATAATTCCCAAGGTATGCTTAGGAGATCCCGATTGCGCCGCTCCCCGGCGCGCGGCACGTTGGTAAACTGATACCTTCATGCCGCGCGGCCGGTTTTAAGGTCTCATGATGGGTGGGTCGACTGTGCCTGGTGTCGATCCTCCAAAACACCTTGTTGGTCGGCCTCGGCCAGCACGGCCTCGATGGTTTTCACCAGCGCGCGAGCGGCCTCGACGCTCAGCTCGACGGCAACTCGAGCGGTCGGCCCTTTCGACTCATCGACAAAGTCGATGTTGAGAGCATGCTCCAGAGGCATCCCGTAAGGATGATCGTAGGAGACGTTGGCCTCTTTCAGCTCGATCCAATCCTGGCCGCTCTTGCCTCGGCCATCGATTTTTGCCTGATGGGTAATCATGGTGCACATGCTTAGTTCTCCTAACGATTGCTTAAATGCTTTTCCAAGAACGTCCAGACTTTTTTCCAGCCGTCGACCGCTTGTTCCTGCCGGTACGCCGGACGGTCGTAGTAAAAGAAGCCGTGGCCGGCGCCGTCGTAGCGGTGAAACTCATAGTTCTTGCCGTGCTTCTTCAACTCGGCCTCGTGCTGATTCACCTGCTCGGGGGAAGGCGATTTGTCGTCATTGCCGAACAGGCCGATCATCGGGCAATTGAGGTCTTTGGTGTAATCGATCGGCGCCACCGGCCGTTTGGGCGTGAGCTCTTCGGGTTTTTGCACGACATTGCCGCCCCAGCACTCGACCAAAGCATCGTAATTCTTGTTCCTGCAGGCGGCAAGAAATCCATGGCGTCCGCCGGAGCAGGTGCCGAATACGCCGACTTTGCCGTTTACGTAGGGAAGCGAGCGCAAGAGTTTATTGGCGCCGTCCAGGTCGCCCAGCACCTGATCATCGGGAACGCCGCCCGCGGCGCGCACTTTGGCGCCGACGTCTTCAGGCGTGCCGTGGCCTTCGCGGAAATACAGGTTGGGCGAGATGGCCACATAGCCGTGATGGGCAAAACGGCGGGTGCATTCGCGATACCACTCATCCCATCCCGGCGCGTGATGGATCAATACCATGCCGGGAAAAGGCCCGGCGCCGAGAGGGCGGGCGAAGTACGCGTTGATCGCATCGCCCTTGTGTCCTTGTACAGTGACGGTTTCGGCGATCATGCCTTCGTATTGGTTAGTCTGATACATGCTGAGAATCCTCCTTCAGATTTTCGTCTAGCCCTCTTAGTACGAAAAGCGGCGCGGGTGCAAGAGTTCGCGTGAACCGGCCGGAATCGGCTGAATTTAGCGTGATCCCAACACCCCGTCGAAGCTGCATTTTGCCTGAATTTCAAAATAAAAATGATCCAAACCAAGGGGTTGCGCGGTCAGGGTTAATTAGGGTAGAATTCGCTTACACTTCAGTATGGGGCCTTCTGATAGTGCAAATAGTAGAGTTGAAGGTCTAGGGCGTCTTCCCTTGCGATTCGGTGCCACGCGGACTAGCCGACCAGAGCGTGTCTATCTTTCCATGTTCTGCTTCCAGCGGTAATCAGGTTCTCAGGGTAAAGACCATAACATTCTCATAAGGAGAGGACATGAGCAGTAAAATTTATGTTGGTGGGCTGCCGTATGCGACCACCGACGCGCAGTTACAGGATTTATTTGCCGCGCACGGCACCGTAGAGTCGGCGCGCGTGATCACGGACAAGTTCACCGGCCGGAGCCGCGGCTTCGGTTTCGTCGAAATGGCGTCCGCCGAGGAAGCTCAAAGGGCGATTCAGGCGCTCAACGGCACGGACCTCGACGGCCGCAATTTGACGGTGAATGAGGCCCGCCCGCAAGAAAAGCGCTCTGGCGGATTCGGCGATCGGGGTGGTGATCGACGCGGCGGCGGTGCTGGCCGCAATCGCTGGTAATTCGTTACTTCCGCAAGTAACCAGGGGGGCGCTAGGTCGGGGCGCCCCTTTTATTTGTCCAAAAATCTGTCTTTTCGTGGAAAGAATCGCCATAGAGGAATTGCGTTTTCTCGATCTTGAAGGAAAGTCTGCCTCGCTAGCCGGTGACTCGCGCAAGCGATTGCTGCTGATTTTTCATCGTCATCTTGCCTGACTGCCCTGCCAAGCCCACCTGGTCGAGGTGAACGCATTCAAATACGAGTTCGATCGGCGCAACGTCGATATCGTAGTTGTCTCTTTTGCCGAGCCGGCGATCCTGGCGCGCTATCAAGAACATCACTCCTGGCCCTTTACCATGTTGGCCGATCCCGGCCGCGCCGCCTACCGCGCCTTTGGTTTGGAGCGGCTTTCGTGGCGCCGGGTGTTTTCTCCGGCGACATTAAGGCTGTATCTGAAGTTGTTTCGCAAAGGTTGGGCGCGACGAGATTATGGCCAAAGCGATATCTACCAAGCCGGCGGTGATTTCGTAATCGGCGGCGATGGCACGGTCTTCTTCGCGTACCGAAGCCATGATCCGGCCGATCGCCCCTCCGTTTCGGCCTTGTTGAAGGCGATCGACGGAAGTCTTGTTGCCGCGCCGCGGTGAGTTACCGGCTGACGTTTGAGCGCCGGCCTCTATCTCCCTTTAAAGCTGGCCTGCTTCATCTGCACTTTCTCGTCGGGAGGCGGACTCCAGACCAAATCGGCGCGATGGGCGTAGACGTCCATGGCGTTCCAAAGCGGCACCGCCGGAGCATCCTCCAGAATCAGCCGGTGTGCGTCCCATAATAGCTTTTCGCGCTTCCTTGGTTCGAACGTCTGTCGTTCGGCGTCGAGAATTTCGTCGAGCTTTGGATTGCTGTAACCAAGCACGCGCTTGGTCGTTCCGGTTCTGAAGTATTGTTGGAAGAGCGTATCGGCATCGGTCAGGCTGCCCCTGCCGGTGAGATAGATCGGATACTTGCCGTTCTTATAATCGGTGTTGAAGATCGCCCATTCGGGCGTTTTAAGGTTCGCTCTGATGCCGATGCGCGAAAGCTGCTCGACGATCACCTGGGCAACTTCACGGTCCTTGGGGTAGCGGCCGGTGGGGCTGTAATAATCGATCTCGAAGCCGTTTGGGAAACCGGCCTCGGCCAATAATTGTTTGCCTTTGTCGGGGTCGAAAGAAAACGCCTTCGCGCCTGGATCGTAACCGAACACCTGCGGGCTGAGTAAACCGCTGAGAGGGTAGGCGTTGCCTTCGAGCACGTGCTTGATGATTCGTTCGCGGTCGATGGCGTGAGTGATGGCGCGACGAACTTTGACGTTATCCAGCGGTTTGTAAGCGGGGCTCAGGACCAGAAAAATCGGCCGCAATCCCTGCACCGCCTGGACCCGCAGTCTTGGATTTGCCTTGAGCCGCGCCACCTCGTGGGGCGGAATATTGCTGATGACATCCGCTTGGCCCGATTCCAGGGCGGCGATGCGGGCGGCGTCTTCCTGGATCGCCTTGTAGATGACCTCGTCGATCTTGGCCGGCGTTCCCCAGTAGCTTTCGTTGCGGCGCACGACAAATTGGCCGCTCCGTTCCCAACTGGTAAATCTGAACGGTCCGGTGCCCACCGGACGATTATCCAGTTCGCCCATTTTTTCCGCCGCCGCCTGCTTCATGATGACTCGTCCGTTGATGTCTTCGAGGGCCGTGGCGTCGGCGCGCTTGAGCGTAATCGCAAAACTGTGTTCGTCCGGCGTGTCCATTTCCTTGACGTTCTCAAGATTGGGCGCCTGCAGACTGGCTTTGTCGGTGAGAATGCGCTTGAAGGAAGCGAGCACATCGCGGCTCGTAAACGCCGTGCCGTCGTGAAACCGCACCCCTTTGCGCAGCTTAAACTGCAGTTTGGTGCCGTTCATCTGCCAGCTTTCCGCCAGGACGCCCCGATAGCCGCGCTTCTCGTAGTCGGCGTCGATCAGCGGTTCCATGATCGAACCCCACGCCGCCACCAAAGGGGAGGTATTGACCGCATACGGATTCAGCGAATAGATGCCGACGCCGTGCGCGATGATCACGCGCCGGCGTTGAACGCTCTGGGCAAACAGCCGGGCTGGGTTCAGCAGGCCCGGCACGGTGAGTGCCGTACCGGCGCTGACGCTGGTTTGGAGAAATTCTCGACGGCTAAATTTTCTATTCTCCTCAGGCATGGGGACTCCCTTCGGTTAGAGAACGATGCCATCGCGCCGAGCGAAGTAGGGATGACTCTGGTTGGGCATATAGGCGCAAACCGAGCGAATGTCAACGTGGAGTTTGACAGTGACGCAAGGGTGGTAATAGACAATTGGAGTGATGGAGTATTGGAGTACTGGAGTGATGGATCCCAATACTCCAACACTCCATTATTCCATCACTCCGATCCCATCTCTCTGGAGGCTCCGTGGCCAAATTTATCGCTTCTCTAGTTGAGTACATGCTGGCGGCGCGGCACGCGCAGTTGCCGGCTGAAGTCAGGCAAAAGGGCAAGAGTCATCTGCTGGACTCTCTCGCAGCGGTGGTTTCGGGCTCGACGCTCAAGCCGGGCAAGCTCGGTTTGCAACATGTTCGCGAGCAGGGCGGTAAGGAAGAGTGCACTGTCCTCGGCTCGAATTTTCGGACGACGGCGATCATGGCCGCATTCGCCAACGGTATGTCCGGCCACGCGGACGAAACCGACGATTCGAACAGCCAGCTCCACCCCGGCTGCGCCATCGTACCGGCCGCCCTGGCCTTGGGCGAGCGGGAGAACAGCAGCGGCGAAGCGCTACTGCGCGCGGTGATTCTGGGCTACGATATCGGTTTCCGTTTTCATCAGGCGTTCGCGCCGCGCTCCACCAGTTTCGGCGCCACGTTCGGCAGCGCCGCCGCGGCGAGCACGCTGGCTCAATTGGACGCACGGCAACTGTGCTATGCGATTTCTTACGCAGCGCAGCAAGCGTCCGGTTCGCGCGCATGGGTCGGCGACGACGATCACATCGAGAAAGCCTTCGATTACGCCGGTATGCCGGCGCGCAATGGCGTGACTGCCGCGCTGTTGGTGAAGTCGGGATTTACCGGCAATCGCGATGTGCTCGAAGGCGATCAAGGGATCATCAAGACTTATGCGCCCTGCGATCCGGCGAAATTGGTCGCGGAACTCGGTCAACGCTTCACGATTACCAGTTGCTTGATAAAGAAATATCCGGTCGGATCGCCGATGATGGAAACGGTTGACGCGACGCTGGCGCTGCTTGCCAAACAGACGATTGCGCCGGAACAAATCGACAGGGTCATCGTGCGCATACCGTCGAGCGGCGCGCGCACGGTGAATAACCGGCACATGCCGGATGTGAACGTACAGTTCATGGTCGCGTCGATTCTCCAGGGCGGCAAGCTCACCTTCGACATGGCGCACGACTATGAGCGTTTCCGCGATCCGCGCGTGCTCGCTCTCAAGGAGAAAGTGCAGCTCGTCGGGGATGAAACCATGGAGCGCTCCGGCCCGCGCTTTCAGGGACTCGTTGAAGTAATTTTTAAAGACGGAAAGACGCTCCGTGAGCACGTCATCGATTGCCGCGGCCGGCCGGAAAATCCGATGAGCCCGGAAGAAGTCGAAAAGAAAGCGGCCTGGTTGCTAGAGCCCGTGCTCGGGAAGAGGAATTCGGATCAGGTGATCGAATCCGTGCGGCGGATCGAAAGCGTCGCGAGCGCCCGCGATCTCACGAGATTAATGACGCTCGCCTGATTCTCGTGGAAGTCGCCGTCCGTCCGACCTCTTTATTAAAGAGGGGCCAAGACAACCGTGCGACAGGTGGCGAACTTCAATGCCAGGACACTGGGCCTCTACTGTTTAGTCACGCGACACGGCTGGCCCCGATGCTTTACCGAGGCGCTGAGCGGATCGGTGTCGGTATTCGGGATTAGAAGATTTGCGTTGGCGCCGTTCGGGCTGAACGGATCGTAAGCTCCGAGTTTCAATTCTTGGCAGGCTTGCCACCAGCCGTAAACTGTTGCCACCACGGTTGGATGCAAAGAATCGTTGAATTTTGCTTTCAGTCGAACTTTGCCGACCTCGGTTTCGACGAAAATCCAATCGCCCTCGGCAACGGCCGCTGCCTCGGCGGCACGCGGATGAATTTCAAGCGATGGCTCAGGTACGGCGCGGCGCAGGCGCGCGATGTTGCGGTGTTGTTCGTCGCAGAAATGGATGTCTCGGTAGAAGGTCAGCGTCAAGGGATAACCGTTGTCGGGGCGGTCATCCAATTCGAATACGGGCAGCGGCGGATAGCCGGCGCCAGCGAAGGCGATCGAATATATTTCGATTTTTCCCGACGGTGTGTTAAAGCCGCGTGGTTTGCCGGTTTCTCGATCGACTGTGGCGTATTTCCGGTGCTGCGTCGTTATGTTGGCGCGCTGTCCTATCGAGTTTTGCTTTAAGTTACTTAAAGTAATTCCGGAAGGCGCGAGCTGGTAAGCGAAGGCCGACTCAATGCTGCCATCGAAGAATTGTTCCGCCAGCCCCAAGCGCTTTGCCAGCTCGAAGATAATTTGGATTTCCGAGCGCGATTCGCCGACCGGTGTTGCTATGGCCGGACGAAGTTGCGCCCAGTTAATCGTGTCCTCGGCAATTTCAAATGACGGCAGCAGGGCGGCTCGCTCCCAGCAGGTGGTTGCCGGCAGGAGCAGGTCGGCGAATAGCGCGCTCGGATTGATGTTGGTATCAACATGGATGTAGAACTCCAGCGCTTCCAGGGCTGCCTTACCCCGCTCGGGGTCGCCGTGGCCGAGCAGAGGATCGGTGCCGAACAAAACCATCGCTTTCACGGGGTAAGGCTTTTCCGTGAGAATCGCATCGTAAACCTCGGCGGCTTGGACTAGTCCTGGATCGGACGCGGGGCCGAGCGAATACTTTTTGGCGCCAAGCCTAAGCTGCGTTTTTTCCCTGGGCAGGAGTTCGCGCCCGTAAATCGGATTTGTCGGCGTGGCGGCGAACAGCACGTTGCTGCCGCGCCGATCATACTGCCCGGTGAGAGCGTAAAATATGCACACGGCACGGTTGGTTTGCAGCGCGTCGTTGTCCTGCTCAAGGCCGACCCAGGTACAGTAGCTCGACGGTTTTTCGCGGGCGAATAAACGCACCGCTTTTCTAACTTCTGCAGCGGGGACGGTCGTAATCGATTCGCTAGCCTCGGGCGCATACTGCGCCGCGGCATCGCGGAGGAGTTGCAATGCTGGCCTACACGTGACCACTGAACCATCGATCAGTTTGATGTCAAACGCGCCAAACAGGGCCGCCTGCTCCGGCTGAGAGAGCGGCTTGCCGCTGGTTTCATCCCCGGTCAGCCACGTTTCTTCGTTTCCTCCCATTCGAACATCGGCTTCGGATAACAGTCGGTGATTGTCCGAGCGCACGAGGAATGGTGCATTGGTCCAGGTACGCGCGAAATCGGCGTCGAATAGATTTTCCTCGAGCAATACATGGATCATCGCCATCGCCAGCTCGCCGTCTTTTCCTGGGCGGACCCGGAGCCAGCAATCAGCTTTGGCTGCCAGAGCGGTTTTCCGCGGATCGATGACGATCAATTTAGCGCCGCGATTTCTCGCCCGGACGATTCGGCTCGCTTGCGCCGGTGAAGTCGCCGACGGATTAATGCCCCAAATAAGCATGCATCGGGTGTTGTCAAAGTCCGGCAGCGGCATCGTGCTGCCGTAGGTGTACTTCGAGCCGACCCGGCGGTTCCACGTGCAAATATGATTGGACGTCAGCAGATTCGGGCTGCCGAAGGCGTTTGCCAACCGCTGCAGCCAGCCGTCGAAGTCGATGGCGGCGCTGCCGGCGGTGGTCGCGCGCGAAAAGACCACCGATTCCGCGCCAAAACAGTCTTTGATGTCGGTCAGCCGCATCGCAGCCAGTGAGAGGGCTTGATCCCAGGTGATGCGCACCCAACGCGGGTTGGGATCGCCTTTCGGACGAGAACGCACCAGGGGAAACTGAATTCGATCCGGCGAGTAGACGATTTCGGGCGCGGCGCTGCCTTTGACGCATATGCACCCGTTGGGATGATCAGGATCGGCGTTGACTTTGACCAAGCGGCCGTCCTCGACGCTGGCGATCACGCCGCAGCGCGAAGTGCACATAGCGCAGTAAGTGTGAAATAATTCCGCGGCCATGGCAGGTGTTGTTTCGACAGGGGCGTCTGGGATATTACTGCCGTGTCGCAAAAGGATACAAGGGTCAGTCCAATGGTGAGGTGAACTATGGCACGGATCGCCCATATCGCCGTCAAGCTCGAAGATCTCGAGCCTTCGCTGCAATTCTATGAAAAGGCGCTTGGTTTTACGCCAACCGGAAAGTCGCGCTCGGAGGACCGCTCGCGCGGCAGTTTTAGCGATGGCGAGATCAATTTGACGCTTTTGCGCTACGATCACGAAGACGCCGAACATGCGCGCGCGGCGGGGACGGGACCGTGCATTCATCATTTTGCCATCGAGGTGGACGACGTCGCCAAGTACGTCGCGCGCGTGCGCGAATTCGGCTGCGAGATTCTGAGCGATCCAAATAAGGTGCCGGTGAAATTTCGTGCGCCGGGAGGAACCATCGCCGAGATTGTTCCGGTTGGGAGGTATCGGAAGGGAAGGGAGTAGAAGATTTCTCTATCCTTTTTGTTTGTGACGATTGGGAGTGTGCGATGAGAAGGATATTTTTTCTCGCCTCCGTTATTGCGATCAGTGGCTACTTTACGCCCAGTGTGTTTGCCGCAGCAGCTATGCCGAATTTAGCCAAGGCGAAGCAGGACGCCGAGTCAAAAGGCTATGTTTTCATGACCAGCAAGGATGAGATCCTCGCCAAGGCCAAGCAAGAAGGCAAGCTCGAGGCGCTCACGTTCCTTGAGGGCGCCGCCAAGCGGGCTATGATCGATGCGTTTCGCAAGAAGTATCCGTTCATTCAAGTGACGGTCGAAGAGATCGGCGGAACCGACGAGTATCAACGCTTTATTTTGGAGATGAAAGCGGGCCGGGCGAAAAAATGGGATACCGTCCATATCTCAAACCAAGTCTATGCCGAATATCCACCGTATCTAAGGAAATTCGATATTCTCGGCATGGCCGACCAGGGCGTGCTCAATATTCCGGCGCAGATCGTCGATTCCAATCATCGCAACATCGTTTCCAAGGGGACTCAGGTCGCCGTCGCGGCGTACAATAAGAAGCTGATCGCGCCTGATAAGGTGCCGACCACCTGGGAGGGGTTCCTCAAGCCGGAATTCAGGGGGCGCAAATTTCTCGTCGATGTGAGGCCGTTATCCGTGGCCAATCTGGTGCCGGCTTGGGGGCTCGAGAAGACCCTCGAGTTCGCGCGCAAGATCGCCGAGCAAAAGCCGATCTGGGTGCGCGGCAGCCGGTCGCTCACGCCTATGGCGCTGGGAGAATATTCGCTCTTCATGGGGCTGAACGCGTCGAGCGTTCTCGAGGCGCAAGCCAAAGACCCGAGCAAGAGTTTAGAAGTACAATTCCTCGAGCCGGTGCCGGTCCGTTTCGGCAGCGCCGACGGCGTGTTCGGCACAGCGAACCATCCGCACACGGCGCTCTTGTGGATCGAATTTCAAGTATCGCCTGAGGGTCAAGAGATCCTCGACAAGTACGGCCCGGCGGACGGTTCCGTTTACGTCGCCGGTTCCATGCTCAACACGATGATCCGCGGCAAACCGCAATCGTTTCTCACGTGGGATTTGCAGAAAAATCTCGATCAGTGGGTCAAGCGGATCGTCGAAGCGTACGGTTTTCCAGTGGCGGAAAAGGGAAGATAGCCGAGGAGAGAAAGTCGGGTGCGATCAGAAGGAGACATAGATGGCGGATTTCAAATTTATTTCGGCCGACGGTCATCTCAATGACCCGCCGGAAGCGTGGCACCGGGTGCAAAAAGAGTACGGTGACCGGGCGCCCAGGGTGATTGAAAGCTTCGACGGCAAAAAGGGTCTTTGGCTGGTCACCGAGGGATTGAAGCCGTCGCCCTGTTATAATCCATCGGTGGGTTTTCTCGTCGGCAAGCCGGAAGGCGTGACCGGCATGGCTGTCGATCAGGTGGACGATGCGACGATCAAAAATTTTCGCGAGACGTTCCGGTACGAAGATCATCCAGGCTCGTGGCAACCCGACGTTCGCCTAAAAGAGCAAGATCGCGATGGCGTCGAAGCGGAGGTTCTTTTTTCCAGCTGGGCGCGGATTTTCTACGTACTCACGGACGCGGCGTTTCAGCGCGCCTGTTTTCGCTCGTACAATTTCTGGCTGCACGAGTTTTGCCAAGCCGATCCCAAACGGCTGATCGGTATTCCCTTGCTTTCGATTATCGATCCCGAGCAAGGCGCCAGAGATATTCATGAGTATGCCAAGATGGGCTTCAAGGGTGTGCAGATCCCCCCGGGCATCAAAGACGATTCGTACTACAACCCGAAATACGAGCCGCTTTGGCGTGCAGCCGACGAAACCGGCATGCTGATGGTGATTCACTCCGGGCAGCTTCAGGGCGGCGCCTCGCGCCGCTGGTTCGAAAAGCTCAACAGCGCGGATGAATGGCCGGGGTTTTTCCAGCACTCGCGACAGACGGTGATCAAAACGGTCATCGGCCACATGCTTTTTTCCGGCTTATTCGACCGTCATCCGAAATTGAAGGTGATTTGCACCGAGTTTGAGGCTGGCTGGGTTGGCGTCATCGTCCAGCAAGTCGATTACCAATACGGACCGAAAAAGACCGCCCATGGCACAACTCTGGGCGAAGAAATGAGATTGGAACAGCCGCCGAGCGAGTATTTTTCGCGCAATCTCTGGTTCACGTTCATGGATGATCGGGCCGCCGTGCTGACCACGCCGATCTATGGAGAAGACAATTTCATGTGGGCAAGCGATTACCCGCATGCGGCGTGTACTTGGCCGTACTCGCATCGCATTGCGGAGAAAACTTTTGCCGGCACCAGCGACACGGTGAAGCGCAAATTGTGCCGTGATAACGTGAATCGGGTTTACGGTTTGGGATTGTAGGAATAAAGGTTTCGCGTCTCGGGTTTCGAGTTTCGTGTTGGACTCGGGACTCGTTGGACCGTCATAAACACCGGAGGGGATCATGGCGCGCATCGTTCATCTAGCGATGAGGGTTGAGGACATCGACCGGGCGACGGAGTTCTACACCAAGGTATTCGGCTTCAAACAAGTCACGGTGCCGGGGTTGCGAAACACGGTGCGTTATCTTACGGACGGCACGGTGCATATCGCGATCAATCGACTGCGCAAGGAGAAAAACGAGCAGCCGGCGATCGACCACTTCGGGGTCGAGGTGGAGAGCGTGGATCGGTGCATCGCCGAGGTGGGTAAATTTGGCTGCCAGGTAGTTAGCGAGCCGGGGAAGGCAGTGAAGTTCAGCGCCCCCGGGGGCATCATCGTCGAAGCCGTGCCGGCCGGCTCCAAGCCGGGTATCGGTGACTGATGGAGATCAATGAATTAGGAGTTCGCCTGCGGACTCACGCTTCTTCACCGGCTCGTTCTCGCGCTTGCATTTCTGAGATCTCCGGAACTCCTATTTCTTAGTGATGGAATCGATAGCGCCTTCGCTCATAGCCGCACGCTCCAATCCTACGTGGCGCCGCGCTGCGCGCCAGACCAGTCAGCTTTTTTGCTGGCCGATAGAGACTCTAATCTTTCGTCGGTCAACGCCGAGGCGATGTAAGAGTCTTGCGGGACTGCAATAACTTGACTCGTTTCTTCGCATCTTCGCGAAATGGCAAAGAAAAAACTCAAATAAATCCCTTCCCAGCGATGGACGGTTTTGGCATCCGCGGTGCAGGAGCACATTCAAAACATCCGCTGATGTAGGGGGTCATCGCCGTGGCGGAACTACATCATCCCGTTGAGGCGAGGAGCGGACCTGACAAAGCTCCTCAACCCGCTTGCTGCAGCGACCGTAATCTTCTTGCTGGTGAATATGCGCTATCCTCTTAAGACTATCCTCAGGTCGGCTGTCTTGGCGGGAATGTTCGGTTTGCTATTGGGCGGGATCGCCGTTGTCATATACGGCCGGACTGGCGGACAAGAACTGGCGCAAAGGGTTGCAGTTCCTCGTCCCGCTATCATCGCGCACCGCGGCGCCTCCTATTTTGCCCCGGAGGAAACTGACCCGGCTTACCTGTTAGCGCGTGAGATGGGTGTCGACTATCTGGAACTCGACCTGCAGCGAACCAAAGACGGCGTCTTGATCGCGTTCCATGATGACGATCTGCGCCGAACGACAAATATTGCCGAGAGATTTCCCGGCAGGGAGATGGACGGGGTTGACAAATTTACGTATGCCGAACTTCAGAGCCTCGATGCGGGCTCGTGGTTTAACAAACGATTCCCGGATCGTGCGCGGGCCTCCTTCAAGAATGCCAGGATCCTTCGCCTTGAAGAGGTAATCAATATAGCGGGCGGGGGTTTACACACGCCGGGCCTGTATATTGAGACCAAATCAGCGCATCGCTTTCCGGGCCTAGAAAAGCAGCTTGTCGAGATCCTTACCGCGCGCGGCTGGATAACGGCTTTAGATAATGGTGTTTCCGAATCTTTAGCGACAAGACGCGCGCGAGTTCCGGCAAGAGTCATTTTCCAGTCTTTTGAACCGGACAGCTTAGCTCTTCTTAAAAAGTTAGCCCCACAAGTTCCAGCGGTTCTCCTGATCGACGAAGCCATGATGCGAAAAGAAGGGTGGAATGCGCTCCTCGGGAGGGCAAAGCAGCTCGGGGTCGGCATTGGCACATGGGGATTTCGGTGGTCACGAGATTCCGGCTGGTCTATTAAGGATGCGCCAAACCGCTACCTCATGGATTGGCCATGGTACACCGCTCAAGCTCATAAGGCTGGACTGCTCGTGCATCCCTGGACGATTGATGACCGTTGGGAGATGTGGATGATATACCTCTCCGGAGCGGACGGTTTTTTTACCAACCGGCTGGACCTGGCGCTCGACTTTTACGGCAGAGTGGATCACATAGATCTCAAGCCTATTTGGGAGAGAATTGGATACTGAGCTTTGCCGAGGTTTCCGGGACGGGAAGATAGAAGCTGCCCTTGACGGATGATAGAGATAATCCGTCGGGAACGACCAAAAAAG